>Ga0209067_10002150_pt1 | contig 11791 bp, 10 predicted proteins | sample ColStrG_CSR_2013_FD_187199 | JGI IMG/M metagenome (GOLD analysis project Ga0209067, IMG submission 187199) | Freshwater sediment microbial communities in response to fracking from Pennsylvania, USA - Cold Stream Run_MetaG_CSR_2013 (SPAdes)... | ecosystem: Environmental > Aquatic > Freshwater >... | reverse complement strand
CGCAACTGCGTGCCGCGGCCGGCGCCCACGGTCTCGCCTGCCGGCCGTACACCGATGTCGGCGACGCCGACGTGTGGCACGTGCACGTGGCCGACACCTTCGACAAGCAGCTCCTACCCGCCCTGCTGCGTGCCCGGCGAGGCGCCGGTGCCGTCCTGCTCACCGAACACCTCCCGAGGACGGACGCGTCGGATCCGTCGGCGTCGCCGGCAGGCGCCCGACGCCGCGCCGGTTCGTGGGCGGCCAAGACGGCGTTCAAGCGGGTCGAGTACGCCGTCGCCGACCGGGTCATCTGCGTGAGCCGGGCCTCGGCCAGGTTCCTCCAGGTCCGCTACGGGGTGCCCGGAACCTCCATCGACATCGTCCCGAACGGCATCGCGGCGAGCGCGCCCCTCGCGCCGGGACCACTGACCGACCCCTGCTTCGTGGCCGTGGGCTCGGTCATCAACCAGAAGGGCTTCGACCTCCTGATCGACGCGTGTTCCCATGCGAAGGAGGCATGGCGCGTCGTGGTCCTCGGGGACGGACCGCACCGCGCCGCCCTGGCCGGACGGGCGGCCAGCGTCGGCGCGTCCATCGAGTTCGCCGGCTGGAGCGAGGACGTCGCCTCCGTCCTCGGTCACTCCCGAGGGCTCGTGCTCCCTTCGCGGTGGGAGTCCTGGCCCTACGTGGCCATGGAGGCGATGGCGCTGGGCCGGCCCGTGGTGGCCGCCGCGGTGGACGGGATCCCCGAACTCGTCATCGACGGCAGGACCGGACTCCTGGTCCCGCCCGGCGATGCCGAGGCGGTGGCCGGGGCACTCGACCTCCTGGCCTCCGACGCCGACCTGGCGGTGCGCCTCGGCGAGGCGGGTCGGATCCGCGTCGGGCTGTTCGACCTCGACGGCATGGTCGACGCCCACCTGGCCGCCTACGGCACGGCGGCCGCGGGCCGTCGTCGGTCGCGCACGGCCCCGGAGGCGGCGTGAAGGTCGCCCTGGTGCACAACCTGCGCTTCGGTGGGGCGCACCGGCGGATCGCCGAACAGGTGCGCGCCCTCGGCATGCCGGTGCAGGAGGTGGTGCTCGAGGGCGCCGAGCCCGTCACGCCCGGCGCCGTCGTCGTCCCGCTCCGCTACCGGGACACCGACGGACCGAGGTGGGCGCGCCCGGTCACGCGCCACCTCGACCTGGCGGCGCTCCTCACCGGCTACCGGCACATGCACGGTGTGCTGCGGGGCCTGCGGCCCGACGTGGTCTGGCTCAATCCGTGCCGCTACCTGCAGACCCCCTGGCTGCCCCGTGACCTCGCCGGCATCAGCGCCTACTACTGCGACGAGCCCAGGAGGTCGGACTACGACCCCGATGCCAAGGCGAGCACCCGCCGACTCACCCGGCTCCCGTACCTCCCACTGCGATCGGCCACCAGGTGGACGGATCGCTCGACGGCGCGGTCCGCCGCCGCCGTGGCGACGAACTCCGCCTTCACCGTCGATCGGATACGCGCCGCCTACGGGCGCGAGGCCGTGGTCATCCCGTGCGGTGTGGCGGAGCGGTTCTCGCCCCCGGCCCAGCCGTCTCCCCGGGACCACCTCCTGTCGGTCGGCTCCCTGATCCCGTCGAAGGGCCACGACCTGGCCGTCCGGGCGGCCTCGGCCAGCGGCCTCGGGCTCCCGGTGACCGTGGTCGCGCCCCGTGGCGACCCGGACGAGGAGGCCCGGCTCGGTTCCATCGCCCGCGACGAAGGCGTCCGGCTGGTGATCCGCACCGGCGTGAGCGACGCGGAGCTGGTGTCCCTCTACCGGTCCGCCGCGATCACGCTCTACCTCGCACGCGGGGAGCCCTTCGGCCTGGCCAGCATCGAGTCCCAGGCCTGCGGTACCCCGGTCATCGTCAGCGACGACGGCGGCCTGCCCGAGACGCTGGTGGACGGACGCACCGGGTGGACCGTGCCGCGCCGGGTCGACGTCGTCGCCGACCGGATCGCCCAGCTCGGTCCCCGGGGCGCCGCTGACGCCTTCGGCGGCAGTGCGGCAGAGGTCGCCGCCCGGTGGACGTGGTCGGCGTCGTCGGAGCGTCTCGGTGAGCTCCTCGAGCAGGTCGGTGGGGCATGACGAGCATGACCATCTGCTCGAAGAGCGCCTGGAGCCCTCCCAACCGGCGCGAGCACGCCTTCGCCCGCCAGGCGCTCGACCGCGGGATCGAGGTCACCTTCGTGGAGCCGCCGTCGGACGCCCGTTCCCTCCGCCAGGTCGGTGTGATCGACTTCGCCCGCGGTGCCCGTGGCCGGGTCGTACCGGGCCTTCCCACCGGGCTGACCGCCGTGGCGCGCTCGGCGCCCGTCCCCGGTCACCGGAACCGGATCGCCCAGGTGGGGGAGTCGACGCTCGGGAGGTGGGTGCTCCGTGCCCATGTCGCCGACGGTGCGCCGTCGGTGACCAACCTGCCCTGGCACTGGGGGGCGACGGCGGGCCAGGCGCGGCGGGTGTTCGACTGCGCCGACGACTGGACCCGGCTCCATCCCCGAGAACGCCGGCCCCGGTTGCTCGAGCTGTTCCGACGGGTGGCGGAGGAGGCCGACGAGATCGTGGTCGCCTCGAAGGACCTCGCCTACCTCTTTCCGGGCCGGGCGCCGGTGCACGTCCCGAACGGCGCGGACTCGGCGGACGTGGCGGAGCGTGCGACCCCCCGGCCCCGCACCCGGACAGCCGTCTACGTGGGCACGCTGTCGGAGCGGTTCGACGTGCCCACGGTGGCCCAGGTGCTCCGCCAGCTGCCGGACTGGTCACTCGACGTCTACGGCCCGTGCCGCTACGCCGGGATCGGGGACCAGCCGTCCGCGGAGCTGCGGGCCTTCCTCGACGACTTCGCCGGACGTGCCCGCTTCCACGGTCCCATCCCCCGGACCGCCGTGGCCGCCGCCATCGACGCGGCCGACGTGGTGCTGGTGCCGAACGTGTCCCACCTGTCGGTCGGGCAGTCCTCGATGAAGATGTTCGACAGCGCCGCCCGCGGGCGACCCGCCGTGGTCGCGCACGGCGTCACGAGTGACGGCGACGGCCTGCCGCCGGCGACGGTGGTCGCCGACACCGCCGAGGAGTGGGTCGCCGGCATCCTGGGGTGCCTGGACGAGCCTGCGTGCCTGGCCCAGGAGCGGATCGACTGGGCCCGGGCCAACACCTGGGAGCACCGTTGGCCGGCCTGGTCGCAGGCCGTGTTCGGAGCCGAGCCGGCCGGAGGTGGCCCCCGATGACCGAGGTCTCCGAGGTGCTGATGCTCACGAACGCCGTGGCTCCGGACAAGCTGGGCGGACTCGAGCGCTACGTCCGCGAACTGTCGGCGGCACTGGTGGCCACGGGTGTGCCGGTGACCGTGCTGACCAAGCGGGTCGGACCCGGCGACGCGCCCTGCGAAACGGGCGGCGACGGGGTCCGCATCGTGCGCCATGCGGTCCCGTCCAAGTCGGATCCGACCTTCGCCCTGCAGTACCCGGTCCGCGTCGCCCACGGGGTCCGGAGCGGGGTGCGCCACGCGGGCCCGGGGGTGGTCGTCCACGGGCACTATGCGATCACCTCGCTGCCCGTGGCCCTGTCGAGGACGCCGTACGTGTACACGTTCCACGCTCCCGTCCACAAGGAGATGCTCTCGGAGCGCGGAGGCTCCTATGTCCTGCCCGCCTTCGCCCAGGGTGCGGCCGTGCGCGGTCTGCGGTCGGCGGAGCGCCGCGTGGTGCGCACCGCCAGTCGCAACGTGGTGCTGTCGGAGTTCATGCGCGCCCAGCTGGGCGAGCTCAGCACGCCGGCGGGTACCTCCAGTGCCGTCGTGCCGGGCGGGATCGACACCGACCACTTCTGCCCGGGACGGGCCGGGCGGGACGACTGGGCCGCCGGTGGCCACCCGCTGCTGTTCACCGCTCGGCGCCTCACCCTCCGCACCGGCGTGCTCGAGCTGGTCCAGGCGATGCCGCGGATCCTGGAGCGCCACCCGTCGGCCCGGCTCGCCATCGCCGGCGAGGGCCACCACCGCCCCGTCATCGAGCGCGAGATCGCAGACCGGGGCCTCGGGGGCTCGGTGCGCCTGCTGGGGCGGATCGACGACGCCGACCTGCTCCACTGGTACCGCGCCGCCGACCTGTCGGTCACGCCGACCCAGCACCTCGAGGGCTTCGGGCTCGCCACCGGTGAGGCGCTGGCGGTGGGCACCCCCGCCCTGGTCACGCCGGTCGGGGCGAACGCGGAGCTCGTGCGTGACCTCGACCCCCTGCTGGTCGCCTCCGGGTGCACGCCGGAAGACCTCGCCTCCTCGGTCGTGCGGCTCGTCGACCGACCGGGAGCGCTCGCCGGGCTCCGGTGCCACGCCCGTGCGCACGCGCATCCCCGGTGGGCCTGGTCGACGGTGGCCGCGACCTATCTGGACCTCTACCGGGAGCACCTCGGCCGATGACCGGCCCCGCCCCTGACGACGACGGCCGGAACGGTCGACCGGAGTCGACGCGCATCGCCACGTCCGCCGGCCAGCTGCTCATCCGCCGGGTCGTCGTCCAGGTCCTGTCCGCGCTGTCGACCGCCGTGCTGGCCCGGACGCTCGGGGTCGCGGGATTCGGGGACTTCGCCGCCGGACTGGCCATGTACTACCTCGCCCTCTCCGTGTGCGACTTCGGCTTCGGCAGCGTGCTGGCCCGGGAGCTCGGCAGCGGGCGGGCTGACGACGGCAGCCTGGTCCGGTCCATGCTGCGGGTGCAGACGACCTGGTCGGTGGCGGTAGGCCTGGGGACCGTCGTCTTCGCGCTGGCCGTGGGACTCACCTCGCCACGGATCCAGGTGCTCCTGGCCCTCACCCCGGCCATCGCGCTCTTCGGGTTGAGCGGCGTGCGGCAGGTCTTCTACGCCAGCTACCGGACGGGCCGACTCGGTCTGATCGATGTGGTCACGAACGCCGTGCAGCTGGGGATCGTCACCGTGGTGGCGGTCAGTGGCGGGGGACCGCTCGCCGTGGCCGTCGCGCTCTGCGCCATGATCCTGGTGAACTGCGTGGTGGTGGCGTTCGTCGGCCTCCGCCTCGTCGACGACGATCCGTCGACTGCCGCCGTGCGCCGTCAGATGCTGACGCACTCGCTGCCCATCGGGATCTCGTCCCTTCTGGCCAGTGCCTACTTCACACTGGACCTCAGCATCGTGGGCTTCCTGGTGTCGAGCCGCGAGGTGGGCTACTACGCGGCGGCGACCAAGGCGTTGTCCCTGCTCGTGACCGTGCCCGGCCTGGTGATCGCCGCGTCGATGTCCGGCCTGTCGTCCCACGCCGGAGACCGCGTGGAGCTGGGACGGCTGACCGCGCAGGTGTGGCACTGGCTGGCCGTGTCCGCCCTGCCCCTGTGTGTCGCGGTCCTGCTGTACGCGCCCGTCGTGGTCCGCATCTACTACGGGCGGGGCTACGGAGCGGCCGTACCGCTCGTCCGGATCCTGGCGCTCTCGGGCATCGTCGCGGTGCTGTCCAACGTCTTCGGGGCCACCATGGTGGCCACCCGCCGGAACCGCTGGCTCGTCGTGCAGGGTGCGGTCGCCCTCTGCGGCAACGTCGTCGGCAACCTGTTGCTCGTCCCGCGGTTCGGGGTGACCGCCTCGGCGTGGCTGACCGTCGCCACCGAGGTGGGGGTGTGCGCCGGGTCGGCCGTCGGGATGCGGAGGACCATCGACATGGGCCCGGTGTGGCGCGTGACGCGGGCGCCGCTGGCCGCGGCCGCGGCCATGGTCGTCGTGGGTGCGGCGACGGCGTCGTGGCCGGTCCCGTCGATGGTGGCCGCCGCCGTCGCGTTCTTCGCCGTGCTCGTCGCACTCGGCGGCTGGCCCGAGGACGTGCCGGTGCCGTTGCTCCGCCGGTTCGCACTGGGGCACCGGTGACCGCCGTCACCACCGCATCCGGACCGGCGTCCCGGACGGGTCCCCGGGTACTGCACGTGTCGCCGGCCACGTTCGGGGACGCGGGCACCTTCGGTGGCGGCGAGCGGTATCCCTTCGAGTTGGCGAGGGCCATGGCGTCGCACGGCCCTGTCTCCTTCGTCTCGTTCGGTCCCGAGGACGAGACCCACCACGACGGTGCCCTGAGGGTGCGCACACTGGCCGTCCGCGGCCACTGGCGGGGTTCCGAGGTCAATCCGCTGTCGGAGCGGCTGCTGGGGGAGGTGGCACGGGCCGACATCGTCCATGTCCACCAGTGGGAGAGCGTGGTGGCGAACGCCTGCGTCGTCGCCGGCCGGGCCCTGGGCAGGCCGGTCTTCGCCACCGACCACGGCGGAAGCGGCCGGAACTACTGGCGGCGCCTCCGTCTCGACCGCCTGCTCACCGGGTTCCTGCCGGTCAGCACCTTCGGAGCCTCCTTCTATCCCGAGCTGGAGGCGCGCACCCACGTGATCCACGGAGGTGTCGACACGGTGCGCTTCTCCCCCGGGCAGGACCGGTCGCGCCGACCGCGTGCGCTGTTCGTCGGGCGCCTCCTCCCGCACAAGGGCATCGACCGGCTGATCGACGCACTCCCCCCCGATCTCGAACTGCTGGTCGTGGGGCGGGCCTACGACCCGGACTACCGCCGGCACCTCGACCGCTGCAGCCTGGGCAAGCAGGTCGAATTCCGGGAGCGCCTGGACGACGGGGAGCTCATCGACGCCTACCGGAGCTCGCGCGTGGTGGTCCTGCCCTCGGTGATCGAGCCGACCTTCGGGCCCCGTGCGCCGAAGGCCGAGCTGTTCGGTCTGACCCTGCTCGAGGCGATGGCGTGTGGGACACCGGTGGTGTGCACCGACGTCGGGGGGATGCCCGAGGTGGTGCACGACGGCCGGGGCGGCGTCGTCGTCGGTGCGGACGACCCCGGAGGCCTCGTGGACGCACTCCGGACGATGATCGAGGATGACGATGCCTGGCGGGCACGTTCGGCAGCTGCCCGGGCGACGGCACTGGCGTCGACCTGGGACGCGGTCGCCCGGCGCTGCCTCTCCCTCTACGGGGTCCCGGGCGACGTCCTGGTTCCGGCGTGAGCGCACCCCTCGTCGACGCACGGCGGTCCCGCAGGGGGCGGTCATCGGCCGGCAGGCGGGTGGTCGTGATCCGCCCCGAGGTCGGCGGCATCGCCTTCGTGGCCGCAGCCGGAGCCGACGTCGTCCGGGCGACCGGCGCTGACGTACTCGAGCTGGTCGGTCGCCAAGGCGGGTCTCCGGCACTCGACGCCGCACGGCTGGTGTGGGCCAACCGGCACCACATCCGCACGGCCGACGTGGTCCACGTCGAGGTCGGCGTGACCGCCGTGTCGACGTTCTGGATCGCCGTCTGGGCCTGCGCGCTGGGGGCGAGACCGGTCACCGTGCTCCACGACGGCTCCGTCATCGTGCGGGCGCCGGGGAGCGGCCTGATCCGGACCCGACCCGGCCGACGCGACGCCATCGCGCACAAGCTCCTGGCGCCGGCGGTCGACCGACCCCTGCGGGCCTGGCTCGCCTGGAGGACGCGCACCTGGGTGACCCTGACCGAGCGTGCGCGACGCGACGTGGCCGCCGCCGGGCTCCGACCCGTCGCAGTCGTGCCACTGGGCGCCGATCCCCCGACCGCCACATCGCCACCGTCGGAGTGCACCACCGTGGTGTTCGCCGGATTCATCTCGCCGGCCAAGGGACTCGACCTGCTGGTGGACGCCTGGGAGGAGGTCGGCGAGGCCACGGGACTCCGCCTGGTCGTGGTGGGCGACCCGGGACGGCAGAACGCGGAGTACGCCTCGGGCCTGCGGGCCAGACTCGCCGGCTCGGCCGCCCCGTCGACCTGGGAGGGCTGGGTCACCGATGAGGACGCGTTCCACACCGCCATCGCCGAGGCGGCCGTCGTGGTCCTCCCGTACCGCAGGTCCAATCCGGCCAGCGGCATCCTGATCCGGGCGGTCGTCGAGGGTCGGGCGGTCCTCGGTACCGCGGTCCCGGCGGTGGAGGACTTCGTCGTCGACGGTGTGTCGGCCGCCGTGGTCCCCTGCGACGACGCGGAGGCCCTGGCGGACTCCCTGCTGGAACTGGCCCGTGACCCGTCCGCACGGGACGCCCTCGGCGCGGCCGCAGGAGCCTGGGCGTCCGAACACTGCACCTGGCAGGCCTACTCCGACCGCCTGTTCGATACGTGGGGGTGGTAGCCCCGGATCCGGACTCCGGCGGGCTCGACCGGTTGGACGACCCTCAGTGGTCCTGTTCGGTCCGGTAGGCGTCGACCCACGCCGCAGGCACCCGATCGGGGATCACGACGGCGAGTGCCGGGCGTCCCTCTCCGCGATCGACGTAGCGGACGTCGGGCGAGCGACCGCTGACGCGCTGGAACAGGAGGCACATGCCGACCGAGTACAGCATCATGCCGACGACGAGGAAGATGCCCATGTCACGACCTCCACATCCTGCCGCCACGCGGTCCGGTGATCGCCGGACACCTGTAGGAGCGGCCTCGGATCCATGGTGCCCCCGGCCGGTGGTCGACAAAAGGGTCCTAGGTCACCTCGTGGGGAAGCCACGCCGATGCCGGACCGCCCGGACGACCGGGGCGACGTCGTCACACGACAGGCTCGATGCCTGCCTCCGAGCAGGCGAAGCGCAGGGTGCGACGGTCGGACCAGTCGGTATCCGTCGACTCACGGATCCGCACCGTGACCTGTGTGCCCGCCTGCCTACGACCGCCGAGATCGATGACCTCGTAGGCGTTCGCCGTGCCCCGGGTGCGGCTGCTGATGGCGGTCCCGGTCACCAGCGCCAGCGTCCGCCGCTGCACGCCGGCCCCGACGAGGTCCACGAGGTCGGCCGACGGTGCGTGGGTGTGCCCGGACAGCAGGACGTCCACACCGGCCTCCGCACAGGCCTCGACGAGCAGGTCCCGCCCGACGAGGCCGGACAGGTGGGCGGGAAGCACCGGGTGGTGCGTGACCAGGAGGCGCCAGGCGCCATGGGGCGCGCTCCCGAGCACATCCCGGACGATCGCAGCCTGCCGGGGGGACACGTGCCCGGCCTTCCACCGCCAGGCGGGCATGGTGTCGAGTCCCACGGCGACGAACTCCTCCCCGGCGACCACCGGATCGAGGTCCTCGCTGATGGAGCGCTGGAAGCGCCGGGCCCCGGACGCGAACCTACGGGGCAGGTCGATCAGCGGGAGGTCGTGATTGCCCACGACGGCGAGGACGGGTCCGGGCAGGCGGTCGATGAACGCCCGGGCCCGCTCGAACTGTTCCGTCCTCGCCCGCTGGGTCAGGTCGCCCGAGATGACCACGAGGTCGGGACCCTGGCCGGCGATGTCGGCCGAAAGCGACTCGGCCAGGTCCGGGCGATGGGCGCCGAAGTGGATGTCCGACAGGTGTGCGATGACCGGCACGGATGTCCTATCCCTCGACTGCCGTCGGGTGGGGCAGCGGTCGTCTCGATCCCGGATCGCCGGCCGGTACGTGCGTCGGGGCCAGTGGCACGGCGGTGGCCGCCAGCCACGCCACCGCCACGAGCCACGTCACGGTGACCAGGCACCCGACGACCACGTCGGTGGTCCAGTGGACCCCGAGCTCCACGCGCGAGGACAGCACGGCGACGACAGCGACGCTCGCGAGGACGACGGCCGCGGCACGGGCGGACCGACGGCGCGTGAGGAGGAACGTCACGGCTGCTGCAGCGGTGCAGACCAGCGTGGCGTTGGCGGCATGGCCGGACGGGAACGACGCTCCGTGCGCCTTGACCAGCCAGAGCGCCTCGGGCGGCCGGTGTCGGCCCACCGCCACCTTGACGAGGTTCACCATGGCCCACTCACCCGCCCAGGCGACGGCCAGGACGAGGAGCGCGGCCATGGTCAGGCGCTTGGTCCACGCCAGCACCAGGACGACCGCAGCGACGACGACGGTGGCCACCCACGAGCCGATCCACGTGACCGCCTTCATGGCGGCGTCGAGCCCGGGACTCCGGTGGGCGACCACCCACCGCGTGACGTGTCGGTCGAAGGCGTCGATCGCCGGGCTGTGCACGATGACCTGGCCGACTCCGATCAGGATCGCCGTGAGGGCGATCCACCCCAGCACCAGGAGGAACGAGCGGGAGGGGATGCCCCGCGTCGACAGTGGATCCGTCGGCACCGGGCCAACCTACCGAACCATTCCGTGTCGATCGCACCGCGTCGACCGTGTCGACCGCGTCGACCGCGTCGACCCGATCGGGTCGGACGCCCCGGCCGACTTCCGCGGGCACTTGGGCCCTACCCTCGGATACGGTCCGAACCTACGGTGCGGAACATGGAATTCCTCGAACTCGTCAGCCCTGCGGTCCCCGCCGGTCGCAGCGTCACCAGAGGTGAACCGTGAGTGCCGCGGGTTCCCGCCCGATCGGTTGGGCCGAGCGCGGGTTCGCGCTGGCCTCGTTGCTCTGCGGACTGGTTCTCGTCGCACTGCTGGTCGGGTTCGCCGTCCGCAACGTCGGCTGCCTCGTCCTGGCCCTCGTGGGGCTGGCCCTGGCGGTCGCGGGCGCCTGGTGGGCGATCACCGAACGGATGCCCCGGCGGGCGGTCGGCATCGTCGGAGCGGTCCTCGGTGTGGCCGCCATCGTGGTGGCGTTGGCGTGGGTGACGCCGCAGAGCGATCAGGTGGTCGTGCGCCTGGTGCTCCTGGCCGTGCTCCTGGCCGGTGCCGTCGGCTTCGGGCGTGCCGCCCTGGCCCGGGACCTGCACGCCCACGATGCGCTGCGGCCGACGTCGGTCGAGCGGCCACGGCACCCGGTCCTCCTCTGCAATCCCTGGTCCGGTGGCGGCAAGGTGGAGAAGTTCGGCCTGGCGGAGCTGGCGACCGACCTCGGGGTCGAGGTCGTCATGCTCGACCGGGGCCTCGACCTCGAGCAGCTCGCACGGGACGCCATCGCCCGTGGGGCCGACTGCCTGGGGATGGCGGGAGGTGACGGGTCACAGGCACTCGTCGCCTCGATCGCCATCGAGCACGACCTGCCGTTCGTCTGCGTGTCCGCGGGCACACGGAACCATTTCGCGCTCGACCTCGGGATCGACCGGGAGGATCCGCGCCTGAGCCTGCATGCCTTCCGGGACGGCATCGAGCGGCGGATCGACTACGCCACGGTCGGCGGCAGGCTGTTCGTCAACAACGTGTCGCTCGGGATCTACGCCACCATCGTCCAGCAGGAGGGCTACCGCGAGGCCAAGGCGGAGACCACCCGGGCGCTCCTCCCCGAGATGCTCGGGCGGACGACGGAGCCGTTCGACCTCCAGTTCACCGACCCCGGCCGTGGCGAGGTGGACGGGGCCTTCCTGATCCAGGTCTCGAACAACCCGTACGTGCTGGGCGCGACCCTGGATGCGAGCCAACGGCGTCGGCTCGACACCGGGACGCTGGGCGTGGTGGCGATCTCCGCCAGCACCGGCGCCGAGGCGGCGCAGGTCTTCGCACTGTCCGCCCTCGGCCAGCGTCGGCGCAGCAGCCACTGGCACGAGTTCACCGCCGAGCGGTTCGAGGTGCGCTCGAGGTCCGGAACGGCATATGCGGGGATCGACGGCGAGGCGCTCGAGCTCGACACCCCGTTGGAATTCCGGATCCATCCGAAGGGACTGCGGCTGCTGGTCCCCGAGGGGAACCTGACCGCCGCCGAGAGGCGTCGGGCCCGGGACATCTCGGTACGGGATCTCCTCGACATCGCCCGCGGGCGGGACCCACTGGCGACGAGGGGGTCGTAGACGCCGGTCCGGGAAGTGCGCGAGGGAGCACTGTGGCCGGAGGACGAGGTCCAGTGGGCGGTGCCCGCACCCGGGCGTTCTTGCGCGCCCCCGACG
>Ga0209067_10002149_pt1 | contig 11791 bp, 10 predicted proteins | sample ColStrG_CSR_2013_FD_187199 | JGI IMG/M metagenome (GOLD analysis project Ga0209067, IMG submission 187199) | Freshwater sediment microbial communities in response to fracking from Pennsylvania, USA - Cold Stream Run_MetaG_CSR_2013 (SPAdes)... | ecosystem: Environmental > Aquatic > Freshwater >... | reverse complement strand
GCACCGAGTCTAGCCCCTCCGGGGCATTTCTCCTACGGGCGTAGGGGGAATGTGGGCGGTACGGCCCCCTGTGGAAGGTCCCGTGTCTGACCAGGGGGAATACCCTGTGGCCGCCGCACGGCGGTACGGTACCGGGATGCCCGACCCCTGGAACTACGCCGGACCGGTCACCCAGCTGGCATCCGGCACCGGCGCCGTCACCCTGGTCGACGAGTCGACCTTCGCCATCAGCGGGGGTGCCGGGGACATCTCCCCCGGGGCGGCCCAGGGCCTCTTCTTCCGGGACACCCGCATCGTGTCGCGCTTCGAGGTCCTGGTGAACGGGGCGCAGGCCGAACCGCTGGCCGCCGTCACCGACGATCCCTTCAGCGCCACGTTCGTCAGCCGGAACCTCCCCGCACCCGGGCGGGCCGACTCCACCCTGATGGTCTTCCGGAGCCGGCACGTCGGCCAGGGCATGCGCGAGGAGCTGACGCTCCGGAACTTCTCCGACGAGGCCACCGCATGCACCGTGGAGGTCCTGGTGGACGCCGACTTCGCCGACCTCTTCGCCGTGAAGGAAGGACGGGTCTCCGCAGGCGCGAACGCCGGGGCGGTGACCACGGAGGTGGTCGACCGTCCCACCGGGACCGGGCGCGACGGTGCGCCGGACGCCGCACTCACCTACACCTACCGCCGGGGTGCGGTCTCCCGGGGGGTCGAGCTCCGGGCGAACGGAGCCGACAAGGTCGCGCCCGGCCTGCTCACCTTCGAGGTGGTGGTGCCGGCGAGGGGGGAGTGGCACACCTGCATCGAGGTGGGACCCGTCATCGACGGGGCGGTCTTCGCACCGAAGTACCTCTGCGGACAGCCGGTGGAGCGGGCGACGCCGACCGAGCGCCTGGCCGAGTGGCGACGCCTGGTACCGAAGGTGGAGACCGACCACCCCGTGCTCAAGGAGGTCGTGGCCCGAAGCGCCGAGGACCTGGGCGCGCTCCGCATCTTCGACCCGGACTACCCCGAGCGGGTCGTCGTGGCGGCCGGCGCACCGTGGTTCATGACGGTCTTCGGCCGGGACTCGTTGCTGACGGCGTGGATGGCGCTCCTCGTCGACCCCGACCTGGCCAGCGGGGTCCTCCAGACGCTGGCCAGGTTCCAGGGCTCCGAGATCGACCCCCGCCACGAGGAGGAGCCCGGCCGGATCCTCCACGAGATGCGCTTCGGCGACGCCGCGTCGCTCTCCCTGGGCGGCGGCAGCATCTACTACGGCACGGCCGACGCGACCCCGCTCTTCGTCATGCTGCTCGGCGAGATGCGCCGCTGGGGCGTCGCCCGCGAGCTGGTGGACGAACTCCTGCCCAATGCCGCCCGGGCCATCGAGTGGATCGAGCACTTCGGCGACTCCGACGGTGACGGCTACGTCGAGTACCGCCGTGCCACCGACCGGGGCCTCGCCAACCAGGGGTGGAAGGACAGCTGGGACGGCATCCGCTACGGGGACGGTCGGGTGGCCGAGGCGCCGATCGCCCTGGCCGAGGTGCAGGCCTATACCTACGGCGCCTATCTGGCCAGTGCCCACTTCGCCTTCGAGGCCGGTGACACGGCCACCTATGAGCGGTTCCGCTCGAAGGCGGCCCACCTGAAGGCCAATTTCAACCGGGACTTCTGGCTCGAGGAGAAGGGCTGGTTCGCGGTCGGGCTCGATGCGGACAAGAAGCCGATCGACTCGCTGACCTCGAACATCGGCCACTGCCTGTGGACCGGGATCGTCGACGAGGACAAGGCGCTCCAGGTGGCCCAGGCACTGGTGTCGCCGTCGATGTTCACCGGATGGGGACTGCGGACACTGTCGAGCGACAACGGTGGCTACAACCCGATCAGCTACCACTGCGGATCGGTGTGGCCCCACGACACGGCGATCGTGGCCGCCGGTCTGGCCCGCTACGGATTCGACGGCGCCGCCCAGCAGCTGATCTTCGGACTGCTCGACGCCGCGTCGTCCCAGGGGGGGCGGCTCCCGGAGCTGTTCAGCGGACTCGACCGCGCCGAGCTCGACGTCCCGGTGGGCTACCCGACGTCGTGCTCACCACAGGCGTGGTCGGCGGCCTCGCCGTTGCTCTGCCTGCGGACCCTGCTCCGGCTCGATCCCTGGATCCCCTACGGAAAGACTTGGCTGAGCCCGAACCTGCCCGAGGGCATCGGCTACCTGAAGGTGGAGGGGATCCCCCTGGCCGGGTCGCGGGTCACCATCGAAGTGGGCGACGAGGTGGCCGGAGGCGTGTCCATCAGTGGCCTGCCGCCCGAGATCGAGGTCATCCGGGAGCCCCGCCGACCCTCGACCGCCGTCTGACCGTCCGGGACTACCAGCCCCGCTCGACCCACTCGGCCAGGTGGGGCGACTCGGTGCCGATGGTGGTGCTCACCCCGTGACCCGGAAGGACCAGGGTGTCAGGGCCGAAGGCGCCGAAGAGGCGCCCCTCGATCGAGCGGATGATCGTGGCGAAGTCGGCGTCCTCGAACGACGTGTTGCCCGGACCGCCGGGGAAGAGGGTGTCGCCGCTGAAGAGGAGCGGTGTGCCCTCCACGGCGAAGCACATGGATCCCGGCGTGTGGCCGGGCGTGGCGACCGTGGCCACCCGCAGCCGGCCGACCGTGACCACCGACTCGTCCTCCAGGATCTGGTCGTACGAGGGGAGCATGGCCGCATCGGCCTGGGTGACGGCGACGTCGATCCCGGCGTCGCGCACCGCCTCCACCGCCTGGATGTGGTCCCAGTGTCCGTGGGTCTCGACCACCTGGCGCACGTTGAGGTCCCGGCACAGCTCGAGGAGCAGGTCGTGCTCGTTGGCGGCGTCGATCAGCAGCGATTCGCCCGACTCCCGGCACCGCACGATGTAGACGTTGTTCTCCACGGGTCCGACCACGACACGGTGCACTTCGACGGCGGAGTCCTGGTAGTCGACGACGGTTTCGGCCATGGGTGCCACCTCCTCGCCCCGGAGCGTAGCGGGGGCCCGCACCCTGTTGGTCAACGTCCGCGCCCTTCTGGTAGACAAACAGGGCACGTTGCCCCGGTCGGGCAGCGCCACACGACGTCCCCGAGGGGGACACCATCGGATGGAGAGAGTATGAATTTCGCCTTCAGCGAGGAGCAGGACGAGCTCCGGAAGTCGGTGCGCCGCTTCCTCGACGACAAGTCCCCCGAGACGGAGGTCCGTCGCCTCATGGAGACGACCGAGGGGTACGACCCGGAGGTCTGGACCCAGATGGCGGAGCAGCTGGGCCTGCAGTCGCTGATCATCCCCGAGGAGTTCGGCGGGGCCGGCTTCAGCTACGTCGAGCTCATCGTGGTGCTCGAGGAGATGGGTGCGGCACTGCTGTGCGCCCCGTTCTTCTCCACCGTGGCCCTGGCCGCCAACGCCCTGCTCACCTCGGGGGACCAGAAGGCGCAGGAGTACCTGCTGCCGGGCATCGCCGCCGGGGAGACCATCGCCACGCTCGCCTTCACCGAGGACTCCGGACGGTGGGATGCCGACGGCATCACCCTGGCCGCCACGCCCACCGCCGACGGGTGGTCCCTCAACGGGCACAAGTCGTTCGTGATCGACGGCCACGTGGCCGACCTCATCCTGGTGGTCGGCCGGACGGACGCCGGCCTCTCGCTGTTCGGGGTCAAGAGCGACGCCGCCGGCCTCACCCGGACGCCGCTGGCCACCATGGACCAGACCCGCAAGCAGGCCCGGCTCGAGTTTGCCGACACCCCGGCCTGGCTCATCGGGACCGACGGCGGTGCCGAGGCCGGACTGTCGAAGACGCTCGACCTCGCCGCCGTAGCGCTGGCCGCCGAACAGGTCGGCGGTGCCCAGCGCTGCCTGGAGAGCTCGGTCGAGTACGCGAAGACCCGGATCCAGTTCGGTCGTCCCATCGGCAGCTTCCAGGCCATCAAGCACAAGTGCGCCGACATGCTGCTCGAGGTCGAATCGGCGAAGTCGGCCGCCTACTACGCGGGATGGGCGGCCTCCGAGGACTCCGACGAGCTCCCGGTCGTGGCCAGCCTGGCCAAGTCGTACTGCTCGGAGGCGTACTTCGACGCCGCCGCCGAGACCATCCAGATCCACGGCGGCATCGGCTTCACGTGGGAGCACCCTGCGCATCTCTACTTCAAGCGGGCGAAGTCCTCGGAGCTGATGCTGGGCGACCCCGCGTACCACCGGGAACTGCTCGCCCAGCGCATCGGCATCTGAGGCCGCACCCCACCGGGTAGCGTGGGAGCCCGACGCCCAGCCCGGTCAGTCGCCGGGGTCCCGACGGACCCCTGGCACGCCCACCGTCCCGGAAGTGAGTGACATGCGGAAGTACCTGAGTTTCGTCCTGCTCGGCATCCTGTCCCTGGTGGGGCTGGGCGCGGCCGTGCTCGGCATCGTCCAGAGCCAGAGCGGCACCAGCCTGGGCCAGGCCGTGACCAACACGCTCAAGTCGCCGAACTACAGCGAGTACCTCGTCGAGAAGACCCCCCAGGGCAGCCAGACGGCCAACCTGGTCTTCGAGGCCCCCGACCGACTGGGCGGCTCGCTCGAGAGCGCCGGCCGACGCACCTACCTGGTGATCATCGGTTCGACCGAGTACATCAGCGTCACCCGTCCGGCAGGCTCCACCAGCGCGCCGTTGACCTTCTACACCCAGCAGACGACAGGTGCCCAGGCGGTCGACCCGGCCCACACGTACCTGCCGTACTACGACCGGGGACCGTCCACGCGCTCCGGATCGGTGACCACGGTGACGCTGTCGCAGGGCGGGCAGACCGAGAAGCTGACCTACACCGTGTCCGGCAACGTCGTCTCGAAGTTCACGGCGTCGACCCCCGGCGGAACGATCAGCCTCGACATCTCCAAGGTCGGCACCTCGCCCGCCGTGGAGCTGCCGAAGGGGGCCAAGGTCGTCGCCGTCCCCGGCCAGAACGCCGGCTGAGGCGCCTCGGACGGGCGTCCGGCCCTGCGGGCGACGGCGCTGGTCCCGACCGGCGCTGGTCCCGGCCGGCGGTGACTAGCTCGTGACGGCTGCGATCGACCGGTCGATGGCCGACCGCAGCGCCCGTGCGGCCTGTTCGGGGTGGTCGGCGCCGACCAGCCACCGCACCACCACGAAGTGGCGGGCGCCGGCGTCGACCAGGTTGCCGACGGAGTCGGGGTCGACCCCTCCCGTGACCCACACCGGCCAGGGTGACCGGGAGGCGGCCTCGGTCAGGTAGCCGGTGCCCGTCCCGGGCCTGCCGGGCTTGGTCGGCGTGGCGACCACCGGCCCGGCCGACACGTAGTCGACGGGCTCCGGTGCCGATCCCTCCGGCCCACCCATGGCGGCGGCCAGTTCGGCCGGGGCGTGGGTCGAGAGTCCGACGATGGCGTCCGGGCCCACCACCGAACGTGCCGAGCGGGCCGGCTCGTCTTCCTGGCCCACGTGGACCCCGTCGGCGCCGACGGCCGCAGCCAGGTCGGGCCGGTCGTTGAGCACGAAGGGGACACCCTCGGCGGCACACACCCGTCGGACGAGTGCGGCCCGGGCGACGAGGGAGGTGTCGTCGAGGTGCTTCTCGCGGAGCTGGACGATGTCGACCCCGCCGGCGATGCACCGCCCGACGAACCGCTCGAGGTCCGGCCGGTCCGGGGTGCACAGATAGAGACGGCGTCCGCCCAGGTTCCAGCGCCCCGAGGCGTGCGCGGGTCCGGTCACCCGGGGTTGGGCAGCTTGGCCCTGGCCTCGGCCTTGGCGGCCTGCTTGAACTGACGGACCCTGGCCAGCGCCTCGGGCGAGTCGATGTCGGCAACCGACCGGGAGGACCCGGGTTCCCCGTACGCTCCGGCGGCCACGTCCCATCCCGGTGGCTGGACTCCGAACTGCTTGCCCAGGAGCGCCACGAAGATGCGTGCCTTCTGGTCACCGAACCCGGGGAGGGCCTTCACATTGGCCAGGAGCTGCTTCCCGTCGTCGGCGGAGGTCCAGATGGCGGCGGTGTCGCCGCCGTAGCTGTCGAGGACGGCGCCGCACACCTCTTGCACCCGGCCCGCCATCGACCGGGGGAACCGATGGAGCGCCGGCTTGGCGGCGAATACTGCGGCCAGGTCGTCGGGGGGCATGGCGGCGATGGCCGCCGGGTCGAGCGACCCGCCGAGTCGCTCCTTCAGGTCGAACGGCGCCTTGAAGGCGCGCTCCATCGGTATCTGCTGGTCGAGGACCATGCCGATCAGCAGGGCGAGCGGTTCGGACGAGAGGAGCGCGTCCGCTTCGGGGTCACCGGTGAGCCAGAGCACGCTCCAAGGGTAGCCGGGGCCCCGGAAGTGCCCGTCCGGGGCCCGGCCGGAGTGCGGGCAGGGTCGGTTCGACGCCGGACGGGGGGGAGGATCCGACCGCTGTCGATCGCCGGGGTGGCCGCCGCCGCCCGCGCGCGCCACCGGTGCGGCCCCTGCTCACCGCGCCGGGGGCGACCTCACTACGCTCGAGGCGACATGCGCCGACTCCCCAGCCTGCGCCGCCAGGGCCTCCCCGGGTCGGCGCTCCTCCTCGTGGCGGTCTGTGTCATCGCTTCGGTGGCGGCCGCAGCGTCCGCGTACGTCGTGGCCACCGATGCCCCGGACCCGGTGCCGCCGGGCCTGACCTTCGTGCACACCGGGGGCTACGCCACCCGCTACCAGGCGTGGGGAGCGCCCTCAGCCCACCCGGTGGTCTTGGTCCATGGAGCGCTCGAATCGGTGGCCACATGGCGTCCGGTGGCCCGGATCCTGGCACCGGGGGTCCATGTCGAGGCCTACGACCTCGAGGGCTACGGCTACACGGACCACGTGGGGCCGTACACGGTCGAGTCGCTGGCCACCCAGCTCGCCGACTTCCTGGCCGCCCGGCACCTCACCCACCCGGTGCTGGTGGGGCACTCGCTGGGAGCGGGGGTCATCGCCCGGTTCGTCCTCGATCACCCCGGCGCGGCCGCAGGTGTCGTGTTCGTGGACGGGGACGGGCTGTCCGTGCGCTATCCGGGCACCTGGGTACCGGGCCACGTCCCCGAGCCGTTCCGAACGGCGGCCTACCGGGCGGTGGTGAGGAATCGGGCGGTGGTGAGCACCATCTTCGGGCTGGCGTGCGGCCCCGGCTGTCCGACGTTGACGCCCGCGCAGACGGACGAGGTGCAGCGCCCGCTGCTGGTGTCCGGCGCCGAGCAGGCCCTGCTCGCCTACGCCTCGCGACCCGTGGTCGGGGTCACCCCTGGGGAACTGGTCCACGTGCGGTCACCGGACCTGGCGGCCGCCGTGGTGTTCGGTGCCGAGGACGAGGAGTACACCCGCAGCGCGCCGTATGTCACCGCCACACGCATCGGAGCCCCGGCGCCCGTGATCGTTCCCGGCTGCGGGCACCTCTCGCTCTGGTCCCACCCCAGGCAGGTGGCTGCCGTGGTCGCCGCACTCTCCGCCCGGGTGTCGGCCGGACCGCCCACCTGACCGACTCCCGATCGGCCCTGGGTCCGGCGGCCTGGCCCCACGCCAGGCCCGGTCCGGAGCGGGCCGGGCCGGGCCTGTGTACGACCGGAGTCAGTCCGACCAGGGGTCGGCGGCCTCGGGGTCGATCCCGTAGGTGACGACGGCCCTGGCGGTCGTGCCCGCCGGCACCGCACCGTCGGCCTCCAGGCCATCGAGCACGGCCACCACCACGTGGGCCGCGTCGGTCTCGAAGAACCTGCGGAGGACCTCCCGGGTGTCGGACCGGCCGAATCCGTCGGTGCCCAGCGAGGTGAACCGGCGAGGCACCCACCGGGCGACCTGGTCCGGGACCGCACGCACGAAGTCGGTGACGGCCACGACGGGGCCCGTCGACCCGGACAGCTCGCTGGTCACGAGGGGCACCCGGCCCGGACCGGAGCGGTGCAGCCGGTCGTGGCGCTCGGCCGACAGCGCCTCCTCGCGCAGCGACTTGTAGGAGGTGACCGACCAGGTCTCGGCCGCGACGCCCCAGTCCTCCCCCAACAGGCGCCGGGCCTCCTCGGCGGCCCGCCAGGCGGTCCCCGAGAACAGGACCGATGCCCGGGGGGCGTCGTCGGACACGTCGTCAGGCGGCCCGGCGAAGCGGTACATGCCCCGGATGGTCCCGAGGCGCACCCGTTCGACCTCGCCGGGGTGGCCGGGGTCGCCGGCCAGCGCCGGCATCACGTAGTTCTCGTTGTAGAGCGTGAGGTACCAGTAGCGGTCCTCTGCGTCCGGCCCGGTCATCCGCCGGATCCCGTCCTCCACCAGGATGGCCACCTCGTAGGCGAACGCCGGGTCATAGGCCGCCACCGACGGATAGGCCGAGGCCAGGAGCAGCGAGTGCCCGTCCTGGTGCTGGAGGCCTTCACCGTTGAGGGTGGTCCGACCGGCGGTGCAGCCGAGCAGGAACCCCCGCCCCCGGGCGTCCCCCAGGGCCCACAGCAGGTCGCCCACCCGTTGGAACCCGAACATCGAATAGAAGAGGTAGAAGGGGATGAGGGACTCGCCCCAGGTGGCGTAGGAGGTCGCCGCCGCCGTGAAGGTCGCGGTGGCCCCGGTCTCGGAGATCCCCTCCTCGAGTACCTGCCCGTCCCCGCTCTCGGCGTAGTGCAGCGCCAGTCCGGCGTCGACCGGGGTGTAGCGCTGCCCGTCCGGCGCGTAGATCTGGACCTCGCTGATGAGCGACTCCAACCCGAAGGTGCGTGCCTCGTCGGACACGATCGGCACGATGCGGGAGCCGATGCCCGGGTCGCGGGTCAGCGAGCGCAGGAGCCGGGCGAAGGCCATGGTCGTCGACACCTCCTGTCGCCCGGATCCGGCCAGCAGGTCGGCGAACCCGGCGGCTTCGGGCGCCGGCAGGGGGGCGGCTCGGACGATGCGGCTGGGCAGCGGACCTCCGAGCAGGCGCCGCCGCTCGGCGAGGTACCGGCCCGCGGTGCTGCCGGGGTCGGGTCGGTAGTACGGCGGGAGATCGGCGTCGAGGTCGGCCTCGGCGATCTCCTCGTGGAGGAACAGGCGGTCGCGCAGCCGTCGCAGCTGTTCCTTCGTCATCTTCTTGATCTGGTGGGTGGCGTTGCGGGACTCGATCTCGGGCCCGAGCGTCCACCCCTTGACCGTCTTGGCCAGGATGGCGGTGGGCGCTCCGGTGTGCTCGGTGGCCGCCCGGTAGGCGGCGTAGAGCTTGCGGTAGTCGTGGCCGCCCCGGGGCAGGCTCTGCAGCTCGGCGTCGCTCAGGTGGGCGACGAGGGCGGTCAGGCGCGGGTCGGGCCCGAAGAAGTGCTCCCGGATGTAGGCACCGGACTCGGTGGCGTACTTCTGGAACTCGCCGTCGACGGTCTCGTTCATCCGGGCCAGCAGCACGCCGTCGACGTCGCGGGCCAGCAGGTCGTCCCAGTTGCGGCCCCAGACCACCTTGATCACGTTCCAGCCCGCGCCGCGCAGGGTGGCCTCGAACTCCTGGATGACCTTGCCGTTGCCACGGACGGGCCCGTCGAGGCGCTGCAGGTTGCAGTTGACGACCATCGTCAGGTTGTCGAGATGCTCGCGGCCGGCCATCCCGAGCAGTGCCAGCGTCTCGGGCTCGTCGAATTCGCCGTCGCCGACGAAGGACCACACCCGGCTGCCCGACGTGTCGGCCAGGCCCCTCGCCCCGAGGTACCGGGCCAGGTGGGCCTGGGCGATGGCGTTGACCGGCCCGAGGCCCATCGACACCGTCGGGTACTCCCAGAACCCGGGCATCAGCCGTGGGTGCGGGTACGACGACAGTCCGTCGCCACCTACCTCGAACCGGAAGTCGTCGAGCTCCGCCTCGGTCAGCCGTCCCTCCACGAACGCCCGGGCGTAGATGCCCGGGGACGCGTGGCCCTGGAAGTAGACCTGGTCGCCCGGTCCGTCGGCCTTGCCCCGGAAGAAGTGGTTGAAGCCGACTTCGTAGAGCGCGGCCGAGCTGGCGTAGGTGGCGAGGTGCCCGCCGATGGCCTCGGAGCGGATGTTGGCCCGCACCACCATGACGGCGGCGTTCCAGCGGATGAAGGCGCGGATCCGGCGCTCGAGGTGCTCGTCGCCCGGGAACTCCGGCTCGGCATCGGACGGGATGGAGTTCACGTACGGGGTCGACACCGCCACCGGGAAGTCGACCTGGGATCGGCGGGCCTGCTCCAGCACCCGCATCAACAGGTACCGGGCGCGGTTGCGCCCGTGGGCACGGACCACGTCGTCGAAGGCGGCCAGCCACTCCTCGGTCTCCGACGGGTCGAGGTCCGGCAGCTGGTGGGCGACTCCGTCGAAGAGCATCACCCCCATGGTCCCACCCCGGGTGCACCCGTGCACCCCGGCCTGTCGGAGGTGTCGACCGTGCGCCCGACGGGGGTGTCGACCGTGCGCCCGACGGGGGTGTCGACCGTGCGCCCGGTGGTCGGGCGGAGCGGGCATGCTGGACTCATGGACGACACCGCCACCATCGCCTACACCGACGGCTCGTGCCTCGGGAACCCCGGACCGGGTGGCTGGGCCTGGGCCGTGGACGGGGGGCCGTCGGACTCGGGTGGCGAGTCCCACACCACCAACCAGCGCATGGAGGTCCTGGCGGTCATCCGGGCGCTCGAGACCCTGGCCGGCCCGGTGCACGTGGTCAGCGACTCGACCTATGTCGTGAACTGCTTCCGCCAGCAGTGGCACGTCGGCTGGAAGCGGCGGGGGTGGAAGAACTCACAGGGCAAGCCGGTGGCCAACCGGGACCTGTGGGAGCGACTGTTCGCCCTCGCACTCGACCCGGACCGACCGGTCACGTTCGCCTGGGTGAAGGGGCACTCGGGCGACCGCATGAACGACGTGGTGGACGCCCTGGCCACGGCGGCGGCGGCCCGCCAGGAGCCGTCGGGCCCCCCGGCGGACCCCGGTTTGGGTCAGGGGCGGCTGCTCCCGTAACCTCTGGGCATGGAGATCAACGGAAGTTCAGCAATCGTCACCGGTGGCGCCTCGGGCCTCGGCGAGGCCACGGCCCGCCTCCTCGCCGATCGGGGTGCCAAGGTCGTCGTCGCCGACCTCAACGCAGATGCCGGTGAGGCACTTGCCAAGGAGATCGGCGGCGTGTTCGTCCGCACGGACGTGACGTCGACCGACGACGTCATCGCCAGTGTGGACGCCGCCATCGCCCATGCGCCCCTGTTCAGCGTGGTGAACTGCGCCGGCATCGGCTGGGCGAGCCGCACCGTCGGCAAGGACGGCGAGTACGCCTCGGCCCACGACCTCGACGTGTACCGCAAGGTCATCGAGATCAACCTGATCGGCACCTTCAACGTCTGTCGGCTGGCGGCCTCCAAGATGAGCCTCAACACGCCGGACGAGGACGGCTGTCGTGGCGCCATCGTCAACACCGCCTCGGTCGCCGCCGAGGACGGCCAGATCGGACAGGTCGCCTACTCGTCGTCGAAGGGCGGCGTGGTCGGCCTCACCCTGCCGCTCGCACGGGACCTGGCGGCCATCGGCGTCCGGGCCAACTGCATCCTCCCCGGCCTGATCGACACCCCGATCTACGGGACCGGCGAGGCGTCCGAGGAGTTCAAGGCCCGGCTGGGCGCAGGCGTCCTCTTCCCCAAGCGTCTCGGTCGTTCGGACGAGTTCGCCACCCTCGCCGTCGAGCTGCTGGCCAACAGCTACATCAACGCCGAGTCGATCCGCATCGACGCCGGCATCCGGATGCCGCCCAAGTAGCCGTCCTTCCCGCCCTGGTGCGACCGGGTCCGCTCCCCGTCGATGACGGCCGGGAGCGGCCCGGCCGTTCGGGCGTGACCCGTGCGGCCCCGTGG
>Ga0209067_10002147_pt1 | contig 11792 bp, 10 predicted proteins | sample ColStrG_CSR_2013_FD_187199 | JGI IMG/M metagenome (GOLD analysis project Ga0209067, IMG submission 187199) | Freshwater sediment microbial communities in response to fracking from Pennsylvania, USA - Cold Stream Run_MetaG_CSR_2013 (SPAdes)... | ecosystem: Environmental > Aquatic > Freshwater >... | reverse complement strand
AATTGTTTGATGAGTGTATCTAAAAGATTATTTGGATCGTAATCAATCTCATCGGATTCAAGTTCTAAGAGGTTTGTCATATTTATCCTATATCTGTAATTTGTTAAGTATCTCGATAAAATCTTGATGCACGATGATTAGTTAATAATTGTGTAAGATTATAGCCCGCTTCACTATATTTTCTGTTAATTTAAAATTAAATAGTTACTAAAACTTGTTGCTCTTCTATTTTCAGCCGGCAATTAAATGTGATTTCAATAATAATGTAGAAGATAATTTTTGTAAATGCAAACTATAAAATCATTTCTCATCACTACAATCATCAAATTAAATTTCTGTCAGTCAATTTTGCTACTTAGAATTATAACTAAATATATTTGAATTTCCACCAACTTATTTTCTTATTAGAAATAATTACACACTGCATTAAACATAACAGTAAAAATTGCATAAAATGATGTATTTTAGCAACAATTGCAATTATTCACACGGATTGTTGACGAATTTGGCATGGCAGACTGCTTTTCCAAGTTCGATCACAGACATGGCGTAAAAATAACTTCGGTTGTATTTAGTTATAGCAAAGAAATTATGTGTAGCCAACCAATATTCTGTCGGATTGTCACCATTTTGCAAATCGACAAGACTGTACAACAGGTTGGCGGGGGGATTTGCCTTGCTGGGTATTGCGACATCAGCAAGTTGCGGCAGACTGAAGGTTGCTTCAAGCTCTTTGCTGATCCTGTTTTCAGGGTTATCGCCGACAATGGTTGCCGGGAATACCAGCGGCAATCCGGTGATCCAGCCATGATGAGACAAGAAATTGGCGACACTGCCGATCGCGTCTTCCGGACTGCTGCGCAAATCGATTTTCCCGTCACCATCAAAATCGACACCATATTGCCGAACGCTGGAAGGCATGAATTGGGGCCAGCCGATAGCCCCGGCATAGGAACCAACAAGGGTGAATGGATCAATCCCGGATTCGCGTGCAAATAACAGCGTCTGCTCAAGCTCACCCAAAAAGTAAGCCATGCGATTTTCCCGGTTCGGCGTATCAGGGTAAGCAAAGCTCAATGTAGTCAAGACATCAAGCACCCGAAACTTCCCGACATTTTTTCCGTAAATCGTTTCGATGCCGATAATCCCGACGATGATCTGCGCCGGCACGCCATATTGTTGTTCAGCGCGGTTGAGCGAAAGTTCATATTTGTTCCAGAAGTCGACACCCGCTTTAATCCTTTTCGGTTCAATAAATCGTGCGCGATAGACCTCCCAGTTTTTTAGTCTGGTGACTGGTGCCGGCTTGATCTGTTGAATGCTTTTCGCACTGAATTGCGCCTTGCTGAAAACCTGCGCCAGCTCATCGTGGCTGAAACCGTGTCGGGTCACCATGAAATCCATGAAATCATTGACCGCTTTGGAATTCTTGAAATCGACTGATTCCACATCGGCTTCAATGGCCGGTTTTGATTCGTCGGCAAAAGCCGGGTGCATGCAGCAGATGCCAGCAAGGCATAAAGTCAGAGTCAGGTTGCGGATGAAATGGAGGGAGTGCGCGCAGATTTTAGTTGAAGGCATAAGGCTAATAATTTTTTCAGGGTATTCAGTTGGCCTGAATTGTAACCCTTTCCGTATTTGCAATCGTTGTAGCAATTTAAAAAATCCGTTATTGCGACGGCTTCCGGAAAAATCTGCAGCAGCCTGCGGCCATAATCCTCTGCGCCTTCATGTGGCATGCGGGCACAACCCTGACGACGCATATGACTGCAAAAATTTTGGTAGATCCGATCAAGCGGACTGACTGTGCTGCGTTTTCCGAGCATGATGAGTGTCAGAACTGCCATTACGAGAGAGGCTGCGATCATCATCGCCATGCCCAGCTGCGCAGGCTGCGGATACTCAATGCCTGTGATGAACGACAGCAGATCTAACTGTTTCCCCATGCTGTAATTCAACACCCACAAATTCCAGGCGCTGTTGGTAGCATCCCATTGCAGGCGTAACTGCCTGGCGACACCTGCAATCCAGCTTTGCTGGCTGATATTCAACAGACCGGCCAAATTCCGATTTGGAAAACTGGCATTGATACCGCGTTCAACCCGGTTTGGTGCTACTGCAGCGGTCGGATCAATGCGTATCCAGCCACGCTGATCGGTCCAGATTTCTGCCCAGGCATGCGCATCCGATTGTCGCACCGTCATCAGGTGATCCATGGGATTGATCTCCCCGCCCTGATATCCGGTGACCACCCGGGCCGGAATATGCATGGCGCGCATAATCACCACAAAAGCGCTGGCATAGTGCTCACAAAATCCGGCTCTGGTCGTGAACATGAAATCATCGACCTGATTGTTGCCCAGCGGAGGCGGGTCAAGCGTGTAACGAAATGGCTGTACGCGGAAATAAAGCAGGACCAGATTGCTCAGTTGTACCGGATCATTTGATCGCTGACGCAATTGCTGCGCCCACTGGATGGTCAGCGGGTTGTAGCCGACAGGGAGCTGCAATGCATAATTCAGCAGTTCCATTTTTTCACTCAGCGACATCGGCATCGTGACCCCGGCAACAGCTGCAGCCGGGTCAACGATGTTGCTGACGATGGTGTATTTGATGCGATCCTGGATCGGACTCGGGCTGCGCATTTCATCGTAGCGGGTCAATTGTCCAAACTGACGATCAGTCTGACTCAGGGCCATGCCATTGTAGTTCGACAGATAGACCGGTTGGTCCAAGCCGAATAGCCAGCGCTGTCCGTGCGGTTCCAAAAAGATTTCCTGACTTACCGCCATGCCTGGGGCTGCCGTCCCGGCTTCGAACTTGTTATGCGACGCACTGACACTCCAGCGACTGCCATTAAATGTATCCAGCACGATGCCGCGCCAATACAGTAGTGCCTGATCTGGTACTGCCTGATGAAAGCGCACCCGAAATGCGATCTGGTCAGACAGTGCCAGCTCAGCGACATTGCCCGGTTCCATGGACTCGGACAGACCGGTAATCCCGCCTGCGTTACCCTGTGGCTTGCCCCATAACGGTCCCTGAATGCGCGGGAAGAACAGAAACAGGATCAGCGCGAGCGGAACAGCCATCCCAACGATTTTGTAACCGCTCAACAGGCGCTTGCTCAATGGCGGGATCAACTGGTGATATTGGATAGAAAACTGGGCGCTGATCAATAAACCTGCGCAAAAAATCAGATACAGCGCCGACAAAATGGACTGCGAATACAGCAATTGTCCGACCAGTAAAAAATAGCACAGAAAAATTACCGCAACCGCGTCGCGTCGTGCATGCAGTTCCAGTAACTTTGCGCTGATTAAAATAATCAGAAAAGCGATCCCGACATCTTTGCCCAGCCATGTATGAAAATGCAGGCACACGCCGATCACCAGTGCCACGGCGATCAGTGTGACCAGCCATCGTTCAGGCAGCCGCTGGCCACGCACGGTGATCAGAACCCGCCAGCCAATCAGCAGTACTGCTGCCGTGCTGATCCAGGCGACGCTGTATTCGACAAACGGAATCAGAATGAAAGCACAGGACAGCACCAGCATCAGGGCATCAGCTTTTTCACGAGATAACGCGGCGAGCCCGTGCAGCAGTGGTTGCGAGGTGAATTTAGTCATGACTCACCATTGCGAAACAAGGCCAGTGCAGTCAGACATGTCTGCTGATGATCTTCTCCTGAACCGGGAGGATAGTGCACTGGCCCGAGCACCAATGCATAGTTAATATGTTCTCTTTCGGCCATCAGCACCCAGGCGCACAGTCGTGCCAGTTTTTGTTCCAGTCCCAGGCTGGCGGGAAGTTCGGCGAAATTCAATGCACAGACTTTCTGCTGCCCACCTTCAAAATGTTTGCTCAACAGGACCTCATTGTCGGCCGTGCTTTGTCGCGCCATCTGGCGCCATGCCAGCTGTTTGAGCGGATCACCCAACTGATAATTGCGTACGCCGCTGAAATCATCACTGCCGGCCGTCAGCTGTGTTCCGCTGCCGCCAGAAGCACTGTAGGGCAATGGCGGCGGATTCGATTCGGGCTTGGGATAAACCAGAACCTGTTGCGTCGTTTTCCAGTACGACCAGGCGGTCAGCAGTCCATAGGGAAAAGTTGTCTGGACGCGGATTCTGGGACAGGGCATCCAGCCGCGCTGTTCGGTCGCCGTCGCCAATGTGAGTTGGCAGGTACTGAGTTCAGGAATATCCAGAGGCTGCATGGCAGGTTTGGTAAATCCGATATGCAAGGCATAACGGGCATGCCGCGAACGATTATTCAGCAGCAGCGAGAAATGGGCCAGTTCACCCAGATACACAGCATGGCTGGGCGCGGCGCTTAAACCGATACCAGACAGATTGCGATAAGTAAAATTAATCCCCAGCCAGCCACAGCTGATTAAAACAAAATTCAGTGCGTAACCCAGATTCAATCCGTAATTAATTGAAGTGATGAAAATGGCCAACAGAACCACTGCATACATCAGCCCGGATTTGTTGGGGATGATATAGATGCGTTTGCGGTCCAAAATCAGTTCATGACTGCTGGGTGCCGGATTTTGCCAGAAGATGATTTTCTGTTTGATACTGGTCCACATCAAAGTTCAACTTGCCTGAGCAGTTTGGACAACAGTGCCTGGCTGGACAGGGTATTGCCGGAATTCGATGCCAGTGGATGCAGACGATGTGCAGCAACGGCAATGAACACGGCCTGCACGTCTTCCGGTATGACATGGTCGCGTCCTTCCAGTGCCGCCCAGGCGCGCGCTGCCTGCAGGAGCGCAATGCCGGCACGTGGACTGAGGCCGGCACTGAACACGCCGGTGCGCCGTGTTTCCATCAACAGCTTTTGCAGATAGTCGAGCAGCGCATCCGAGCAGTGGATCTGCTTGATAGCCTGCTGCGCGGCGATCAGTTCAGCGGCTTCCATAATTTGTGGCAGGTCCTGCAGCATGGTACGGCGATCTGCTCCCATCAATAATGCGCGCTCTGCGGCTGCGTCCGGATAGCCGAGCGAAATACACATCAAAAACCGGTCCAGCTGCGATTCGGGCAGCGGAAAAGTGCCAACCTGGTGCAGCGGATTCTGTGTAGCCAGAACAAAAAACGGTTCAGGCAAAGGATGGGTGGCGCCTTCAGCGGTAACCTGGCGTTCTTCCATCGCTTCCAGCAGGGCAGACTGTGTTTTCGGCGTGGCACGATTGATTTCATCGGCCAGCAACACCTGGGTGAATATCGGACCGGGATGAAACAGAAAACTGTTTTTATCCCGTTCGTAAATAGAGATGCCAAGCACATCGGCCGGCATCAGGTCGCTGGTAAACTGCAACCGGTTCATCTGCATCCCGAGCGTGATGGCAATCGCGTGTGCCAGTGTTGTTTTACCAACGCCAGGTATGTCTTCGATCAACAGATGGCCGCCCGCCAGAACACAAACCAATGCTTGCCGAATTTGTACCGGTTTGCCAACTATGACTTGATTCAGCTGTTGCGCAGCATCGTGCAGTTTTGAGAACATGGGTATGCCTGGTTAAATGGACAGCCTGCATTTTATGCGAAATCCAGAATCTGTTACGTCACGCGGTCCGGATGAGTATTGCCCCATGCATCAACTTAAGCCCGACTCACCGAAGCTTCGCAGGGTGCAATGCCATTGCACCGGGCGCTCATGATCCGCGAGCCAGCCGACGAATCTGGCTTTTCGATGAGATTCGTTAAGTTGATGCATATGGGTCCGGAAAAGTATTGCCGGACGCAATGCATTGAAAAAAATAAATCGCTGCCTGTCGATATATTTGGTTAAAATTCGACGGCTAATCTTTAGCTGAATTTAAAAACACCTATTCCGGAGAAATTGCATGAGTTATCTGAACACCAAAGAACGTTATGGAACACTTTCCATTGCATTGCACTGGCTGATGTTTGTTTTGATGGCGGCGGTGTTTGCCACTGTTGAACTCCACGACAGCTATCCCAAAGGTGATCCGATGCGCGGCCTGTTGATGGCCTGGCACTTTCAGTTAGGTCTAAGCATCCTCATTCTGGTAGTCGTGCGTCTGGTGGCCAAAGTCATGGCGCCGGATCCGGAAATCAAGCCTGCGATCACGCGCGTGCAGTATCTGGGTTCCAAGGCTCTGCATCTCGCGCTGTATCTGATCATGGTCGCCATGCCGATTCTGGGCTATGTCGGACGCGTATTGGCGGGCAAGGCCGTTTATTTTTTCGGCATCGCCCTGCCGATGTTTTTGACTGTTAATGAAGATCTGGCGGAAAATGTTTTTGATATCCACGGCCTGATCGGTAACACCGCCTATTTTTTAATCGGCGCTCATGCACTGGCAGCGCTGTATCACCATTATGTGCAAAAAGATAATACGTTGACGCGTATGCTGCCGGAACGGAAATAAATCGCAGTTGAATCAGAAACGCCATCTTCAGGATGGCGTTTTTTACAGCCAGCCCGCCTCACGCGCCAGTCGATAAGCCTCAACCCGATTTTTTGCACTCAGTTTGCTGATCGCTTCAGATAAATAATTGCGCACTGTGCCTTCTGAGAGATGTATCAGGCCGGCAATCTCCGCGCTGCTTTTACCTTCACCGGCCAGTCTTAAGACCTGACGCTCGCGTTCATTCAGCGGGTCCTCCGTGCCACTCCAGCTTTCCATGGCCAGTTCCGGTGCAATCACTTTTCCGCCCTGATGGATGGTCCGGATTGTCGTAGCCAGAGTTTCAGATGGCGCATCCTTCAGCAGGTAGCCCCGCACGCCGGCCTTCAGTGCACGCCGCAAAAATCCGGTGCGGGCGAAGGTAGTGACGATCAGAATTCTGCACTGCAGTCCCCGCTCACTGATTGCGGTTGCCAGCTCCAAACCACTCATCAGTGGCATTTCGATATCGGTCATGATGATGTCGGGCAGGAGTGTTGTTGCCAGATCAAAAGCCTCCTGACCATTGCGGGCCACGCCGACGATGTCCAGATCCGGTTCCAGTTTCAGCAATGCAGCCAGGGCGCCGAGTACCAGTCCCTGATCTTCAGCAATCAAAACGCGAATCATGCCGTACTCTCCCTTGGAGGCAGCGGCAGACGGATGTGCAATGACCATCCGTTTGCAGTATCCAGAATCAATTGGCCACCCATGGCGACAATCCGCTCGCGCATTCCGGTCAAACCATTTCCCGGCTGAACTGCGTTATGGGCCAACTTGCCGTTATCGGTGATGCGCAACGTGATCCAGTCATCCTCTGCACCCAGTGCGATCTCGCACTGGCTGGCCTGCGCGTGCCGAACTACGTTGGTTACCGCTTCACGCAGCGACAGCGTCAGAATATTTTCACAGCCGGCATGCAAACCAATATTGGCTATGCTGGTGGTCAGCACGATATTGGCTGCACTCAAACAGGCTGCCGCATTTGCCAGTTCATGTGTGAAACCGATTTTGCGATAGCCGCTGACGGCGGAACGCACCTCGCCCAGTGCCTCGCGCGCCGTTACTTCGATATCGGCAATTTCCTTTCGGCAGGCTGCCGGATCCCGGTCCAGCAGCTTTCCGGCAAGTTCCGCCTTAATGGTGATCAGTGTCAGCGTATGGCCGAGCAGATCGTGCAGATCGCGTGAAATCCGCTCCCGTTCGGCAATCGTGGCCAGATGTGCGACCTCTTCCTGTGAACGCAACAGAGTCTGGCGCGAGCGCCCCAGCGCAGTCTGCATGATGGTTGCAGGACCGATGGCGGACGAAACCAGTAGAGCCGGCACCCAGAAACCGGAAGGCAGCTGGAGCAGGAAAACTTCCACAATCACCAGTGCCAGAATTAATCCGAGCACGGCATATCCGGACTTGGTCGGCTGTATGGATGCGCAGGATGCCGCTGCAAAAACAATAAACACGCTCGCTCCCGGGTTAAACGGTGCCCAGACCAACCCAAGGGCGCACAGCGCCAGTGAGACAAATATGGAGGCATTTTTTTTGAGCCAGAAGCTGGAAAAATAAAGGAGGCCAAACAGAGCCAGAGAACAAAGTGCCAGCACGATTTCGGTCGGTCCGCCACTGCCCTCAAGGTATTTCCAGGCAAAGAACAACAGCATTGCCAGCCATGCATACGCTGAATTGCTTTGGTCTGGCGGCAACCATGGTCCTTGTATGATGCGCTTAAACAGTTGCACGATTTTTCCTTCAATGAGCAGGCGGGCCATTCTAAGCCAGCCTGCCTGACCTTTACAATGAAACCTGCAGCGCAGCTGTTGTTTTACGTAACGCACAGAATGCGCCGCCCCACAGCAACAGGCCTGTGCCGAGACAGCCAATCGGATCGGATGGCCCGTCCGCCAGCCATGGATAGCAGACAGCCCAGATCATGAGCAATGTGCCGAGCAGGTAGTGGGGGGCATACCGGAACAGGCGCGCCAGAGGAATGAAATGGAGCCCGACAATAAATATGACTGCCATGACCACCCAATCCGATTTGCCTGTGTTGATCAGCACATTGGCAACGACAAAAATGGCAAGCCACTGGCCGACATTGATCAGATTAAATTGGCGCCTGATTCTCTTGCTGTCCGTGGTTTCAGATTCTGCCGCGACGGAATTTTCTTTAGCGATGCAGATCGCGACGGTCAATATGCCAGCGCCAACGGCGACGATTGCCATCATCAGTATCCAGTTTTCCGGATAGCGCTGCCATACCCAGGACAGATTCCACAAACTGCCGAATACGGAAAAAAACATGGCGCCGATGGCCCGACCGGCGCGTTGTGCATTGCTCATGATACAGCCCCCTTTTTTTGACGGTTCTTGGTTAGGTTGTGACTTATTCGATAGGGACAGTCTGCATCAGTCGGCCAGATATCTTAAGAGGTATTTGTCAGCATTTTGATGTGACAAATGTCATGGCGATCACACGGTAGATCAAGTGGACTGATCGGGTGTGTGGCAGCGCACAGAAATTTTAGTGTCGCAGGGTAATACTGCGTCAAATATCTCCGATTCAGGTTGGATATGTTCAGGCTAGTGGCGAGTTAATCCTGACAGCCAGGCCAACAATGAGGAGAATAAGAATGAAATTTTTTAATCGATATTCCAGGGTTCTGCCCTGGCTGGGTGCATTGCTGGTAGGTCTGGCGATGTCAGGCTGCGGCAGCGGAGGACAGTCTCCGATACTTGGGCTCAATGGTGCGCCGGTGGTTCAGGTGCCGCCCGTGGTCGCTGTTCCACCGTCAGTCACTTCAGTCGCGCCGGCCAGCAATGCTACCGGCGTCGCGCGCAATACCAACATCATCGTTGCTTCTTTTACCGATACGATGGCCCCCATTTCTGGCGCTGCCAGCTTCACCTTGACCTGTACGGCGCCCTGTGTCAGCCCGACCGGAACTGTGACACTGGATGCAAGCGGCAAAACTGCATCGCTGACTCTGGCCAGTGGCACGCTGCTTGATCCTGCGACTGTGTATACAGCGACGATTACTTCAGTTCAAAGTCAAACCACCGGTCTGACTTTAAGCAGTGCTTATTCCTGGAAGTTTTGCACCGGAGCGGCGATCTCAACAACACGTCCTGGTGTCATCAGTACTGTTCCTGTTACCCAGACTTCAGGTGCTGTGACACCGGCGAATTCGGCGATTACCGCCACATTCAGTCAGGATATGGCTCCGGCCACATTCAGTCCGACCAGTTTCGCGCTCAGTTGCACGGCTCCCTGTGCTGCGCCATCGGGTATCGTGAGTTACGTGGTCGGCAGCAGAACGGCCGTGTTTGCGCCTGGTGCAGCATTGGTCGTTGGTACGGTCTACACCGCTACAGTGAGCTCCTCTGTCACCGATCTGGCCCTGAATGGTCTGGGCGGAAATCAGGCGCCATTGCCGGCAGCCAGCAACTATGTGTGGACGTTCACCGTCACTGCAGCCAGTCCGGTCGGTAATGTTTCAGTAAAGTCGACCAATCCACTAGCCGGCGCAAACAGTGTCTGTACCAATCAGGCGATCAATGCGCAGTTCCTGATCCCGTCCGGCTTGCGCATGGACCCGAATAAAATTGATGCGGCAACGTTCACAATTACTGGTCCCTCACCAAGTTTTACGCCCGTCAAGGCTACCTCGGTTCTGCTCGACAGTCAGTCAGGCACGATTGCCACCTTTACGCCTGATTCCCTCACCGCAGGTGTGACCTACACGGCGACCATTTCCGGTGGTAAGCAAGGTGTGAGCGATCTGTCTGCCCCTGCCAATACCATGCTGTCCAATTACAGCTGGAATTTCACGGCTGCCAGCTGCACGATTCCTCCTGCGATTGTTCTCGGATCGGCATCTGCTTTCGGCGAATTCGGTGGCAGTGCAGGCATCACCAACCAGGGAACTCTGACAACGGTCAACGGCAACATCGGCACGACCGCCGTATCGACGCTGGTGACCGGATTCCATGATTCTGGTGCGAACTGCATCTACACCGAAACAACTTCGAACGTTGGCACTGTCAATGGTCTGATTTATACCTCGGCCCCGCCACCGACAGTGGGCTGTCCGAGTGAAGGCACTGCTGTAACGGCCGCTGTGGCATCTGCTGCACGTGCTGACACGCTCAAGGCCTATAACCAGCTCGTTGCCATGCCTTCAGGTCCCAACCCGGGTGCCGGCAATCTGGCTGGCCTGACTCTGGTACCTGGCGACTACACTGCTGCGTCTGGTTCCTTCATGATTCAGGGCGGTGATCTGACTCTCGATGCACAGGGCGATGCGAATGCGGTTTTCGTGTTCCAGATGGCGACGACCCTGACCGTCGGTGGACCAGGTGCCGCAGCGCCGTCCAGTGTGATTCTGACCAACGGTGCCCAGGCTAAAAACGTGTTCTGGCAGGTCGGCAGTGCTGCGACGATTAACGCTGGCGGTGGCGGCACCATGGTCGGAACGATCATTGCACAATCGGGAGTATCGATTTCGACCGCCGGTAATGTCGCTGTTGTGACGCTCAACGGCCGTGCCCTGTCACTGATCTCTTCGGTGACCGTGGTTGACACGGTGATCAATGTGCCTGCGCCGTAAATCTGCATTTGATTCCTGTCCGGGTATTTGGGCAGGAATCAGAATGGGATTGAGCGCAAGAGCAGACAATGGAAACTAAACAAATATTGAGGAGCAAAGCATGAAAAGCATCAGAACACCAATCAGCCTGGCCGTGTTTTCGGCCATCGCCGCAATCACTGCAGCCAGCGCAACCAGCGCATGGGCACAATCCGAATCAGATACGGCCATGCAATCGAACTCAGCCGCCTGGTACATGGGCGCTGAAATCGGCCGCGCCACAGCAAAAATCGATGACAGTTCAATTGCTGCAGCACTCGCCGCAGACGGTTCGACCTCAACCTCGATCAATAATAATGACCGTTCCACCGGTTACAAGCTGTTTGGCGGATACCAGTTCAATGATTACGTTGCGCTGGAAGGCGGCTTTTTCGACCTCGGGAAATTCAGTTATGACGCAAGCACCGTCCCCGCTGGTACGGTCCACGGCGGTATCAAGCTCAAAGGCATCAATCTGGATCTGATCGGGTTTATTCCGCTCACCGAACGTTTATCCGGATTCGGCCGGGTCGGCATGAATTACGCGCGGGCCAGCGACAATTTCAATTCCAGCGGCTTGGTAGAAACCATCAATCCGAATCCATCGCAGAAAAAATTGAACGTCAAGTTTGGCGCCGGTCTGGAATATAAATTTACCCAGGCCTTGGCGATGCGTGTTGAGGCGGAGCGCTATCGTGTTGATGATGCCATTGGTAATACAGGCGACATCGATCTGTATTCAGTCGGAC
>Ga0209067_10002146_pt1 | contig 11793 bp, 12 predicted proteins | sample ColStrG_CSR_2013_FD_187199 | JGI IMG/M metagenome (GOLD analysis project Ga0209067, IMG submission 187199) | Freshwater sediment microbial communities in response to fracking from Pennsylvania, USA - Cold Stream Run_MetaG_CSR_2013 (SPAdes)... | ecosystem: Environmental > Aquatic > Freshwater >... | reverse complement strand
GGGATAATTAGGGGAATGAAAGGCTTCAAATTTTTCTGAATTATATTTTCTCGACCGGTTTCCTCTAAATAACTGATAATCAAAATATATGCATACTTCAGGAACCATAGGAACACTTCCATTTTTATGGGCTGAAATTTCAATAGCCGTAATTAAGTTTTCCTTAGCGTCGGTTCGAATTTCTCCAATAGGCAATTGCGATCCTGTAAAAACCACCGGCTTGGTAAGGTTTCTAAATAAAAAGCTTAACATGGAGGCTGAATAGGCCATGGTATCTGAACCATGCAAAATCACAAACCCATCGTAGTCATCATAATTTTCCCCAATAAGTTTCGCCAGGGCTAACCAGATTTCCGGGCTAACATTGGATGAATCAATAATGGGATTGAATGAATGAACACTTAGAGAATAATCCAAGCGATCTAATTCAGGCACTCGGGCAATCACCTGTGAAAAGTCCAAGGGCATTAATACCTTGGTTACGGGGTCATGCATCATCCCGATGGTACCACCCGTATATATGATAAGGATTCGGGTCATGAAATGAATGAATTAATGGCCGAAAATAATTCTAGAATTTTCTGTGGTAATATCGGCTAATTCTTTCAAACTCACGTTTTTTAGTTGGGCTAAAAATTCAGCTATATAAATTAAATAGGCACTTTCATTGGGCTTACCTCGAAATGGAACCGGAGGCAGATAAGGTGAATCGGTTTCAAGAACTAAATGCTTCAAATCGATATCCTTCAAACTTTCCTTTAAATTGGAATTTTTATAGGTCAAAACGCCACCAATACCCAAATAAAAACCTAAATCGATAATTTGTTTAGCTTCCTCCTCGGTACCGGTGAAACAATGAAATATCCCTCTGACATTCAAATGCTTTAAGGATTTTAAAATCTCAAGAATTTCGGGGAAAGCATTCCGACAATGAATCGATATAGGTAAATTCCTGGAGGAAGCCCATTCGCATTGTAATTCAAATGCCTTTTTTTGTTCCTTTATAAAGGTTTGATCCCAATATAAATCCAGTCCAATCTCTCCAATAGCAGAGATAGGATGAACCCCTATTAAGCCTTCGATATAATTTAATTGCTGGATATAATCCTCCTTTACATGCACGGGATGAAGCCCCAACATGGCAAAACATTTGCCCGGATAAAGGTTCTGCAAGTCCAAAACATCGGAACATGTTTCCCGATCAATATTGGGCAAAAAAAAGCGGAAAACATGATTGTTTTCCGCTCTTTGTATTAATTCATCTACTGGAAAAGGAGAATCCTTTGAATATAAATGAGTATGGGTATCTGTAAGAATCATGACCTTTATGGCCTTATCGAAATTCTTATTATTTCTGGAATGATGGCATTTTTGGATTAGCGGAACCTGGCTTACCTTTTATGATATCCACCAATTCAACATCAAATACTAATGAAGAAAATGGACCAATGGCGGCACCCATTCCTCTTTCACCATAACCTAGTTCCGATGGAATTAAGAATTTAGCTTTTGATCCTTTGCTTAATAATAATAATCCATCTTCCCAGCCTTTAATTACCTGGTTATTTCCTAAAGGAAACTTGATAGGGGCATAACCACCACCCATTTTTCTTTGAGGATCATATAATTTATTTGCCTTTGCCAAGTTTTCGTCATTCGTATCGAAAATCTTTCCATTCAATAAACGACCTGTATAATTTACCATAACGGTATCGCCAGCAACGGGTTTTGCTCCATTACCTTCTTTGGAAATAATATAACGTAAGCCCGTAGCGGTTACAGTTGGATTTAAGTGTTGTTCCTTGATATATTTATCAAGACTTACTTTTTCAGCGGCAATCGCATCATCTTTTTCCTTTTTCAGATAATTCTCAACTTGATCCTTAGGAATTAAATGCTGGGCTTTTAACTGAAACGTCAAATAAGATCCTGCCTTGATTTCTTTTGGAAGCGGTCCTCCTTTAAACAAGGAATCGGCTGGGATTCTAACCACGGCACTATCCTTTTCAGCCAACATTAAAAGGATTTCATTGAAATCGCGAATGCTTTGTGGCTTCTGTATATATACTTTTCTGGCTCTTTTATTCACCCAAGTGTTTTCCAAAACAGAATCAGCACCGTTTTTAAGAATTAAGTCTACCACAATAAAATCTCCAATCTGGGCTTTTTTGGTTCCCCCTCCGGAGATAATGCGATAACTCATTCCACTCTTGGTCTGGTTGAAGCCAACATTAGCACAGGAAATAAGAAATAGCAGAACAAAGGAAAAAAGTGCAAGGGCACTATTTTTTTTAAAATATTCTTTACTGTAAACCATGGTCTTTTATTAGAAATTACGAATTTGGTCGCTAAGTAACCAATAATTGACGGTATTCTGGTAAAATGCTATAAAATTTTTTTATTGTTTCATCCAGGCTCAAATCCGACTCTCCTCCGGCAGCATTTAAATGTCCTCCTCCGGAAAAATACCGGGAAGCCATTTCATTGGCAGGAAAATTTCCTTTCGATCGTAAGGATAGTTTCACCTTTTCATCCCGTTCTATAAAAAATACGGCCAATTTTATGGATTCAATTCCCAGAGCATAATTAACTATACCATCGGTTTCCCCCGTTTCGATTTCAAATTGTTTCAATTCATCCCGGTTTATGGATAAAAAGGCAGTATGAAATTCTTTTACTATTACCAATTTATTGCTTAAACAATATCCAAGAAATTGGATCCGGTTTAAGGGTTGGGAACCATTTATTCTTTCATAAATATCCACATTGTCAGCTCCGGATTCGATAAGATTAGCCGCTATGCGATGTAATTCAGGGCCTGATCTAGGAAAGCGAAACGATCCGGAATCGGTCATAACCCCAGTATATAAACAGGTGGCTACCGCTTTATTAATAAAGGCCTTTAGGTTTAACTGGTCTAAAAAGGTATAGATGAGCTGGCAGGTAGAACTGGCTTCGGTATCCCAAAATGCTAGATCTTCAAATCCTTGTGGCTCCAAATGATGATCGATCATAATTTTAGGGGCCGCCGACTTTTCTATTACCAGACCTAGTTCATGAATCCGTTTTAAATGATTAAAATCCAGACAGAAAATTAATTGACAATCCTCGATAAAACCCTTGCAGAATTCCTCATTTCCAGGAAATATCTGAATCTGGTCGGCTTCAGGCAGCCAAGCCAAATATTGAGGAAAATCGGAAGGGCTAATTACCAAAACATCATGACCCATCGATTTTAGAACCAGGGAAAGGCCCAAAGAAGAACCCAGTGCATCCCCATCCGGTTTATAGTGCGTGGTAATCATTATCTTTCCAGGCTGGGAAAGTAGGCTTTTAAATTCCTGAATTTGAATCATATTGCTTAAAAGTCCTGAAATTAGGATTTATTTATGGAACCCCTCCTGTTTGTTCCCAATTCGATTTCTATACCTTTGCAAAAAAATCAATCATGGAAAGCAAAATTACATTTACTATGCTAAAACCGGATGCGGTTAAGGCGGGTCATATCGGATCTATTTTGAAGGACATCCTGGCTGCCGGATTTCATATTCAGGCTATGAAGTATACCCAATTAAGCCCCGAAATGGCTGGAAAATTTTATGAAGTTCATAAAGAAAGATCCTTTTATTCTGATCTGGTAGGTTTTATGTCATCAGGACCTATTGTAGCCGCCATTTTAGTAAAAGATAATGCTGTAGAGGATTTTAGAAAGCTTATCGGTGCCACCGACCCTAACAAGGCCGAGGAAGGAACCATACGTAAAAATTATGCCCAAAGCATTGAGGCAAACGCTGTTCATGGATCTGATTCCCCTGAAAATGCAAAAATAGAAGCCGGATTTTTCTTCTCTGAATTCGAACGCTTTTAATCCGTAATATTTATAATCCTGGGCGGGAGAAGATTAAATTAAAACGATGTCTTTAATAACTTCTCCTCCCATTTTATCATTTACCAAACTAATAAGCTTTTTCTTACTTAAAAGGATTTCCTGTTTTAAAATAGGTGAGCTTAATTGCAGATAAAGCTTTTTTTGCTTTATATAAACATCCAGGGTACGATTAGCAATCGCTTTTCCCGATATTTCTTCCCAATGAACCGAAACGGAAGTTTCAAGATATTTTTCCTTTAAATTATAGGTCTCCAAAAGTAGATCGATGGCTTCCTTTATAGTTTGATCGTTGGATTTTTTTTGCATCATCTATAGGATATTAGATTCTAAACGAATTAATCCCTGTTCCATTTCAAAGGTCAGGAAGGGATAATGAATATTATCAAAAATTTTTTCAATTCTATCTTTATGGGTATCGGTAATAAAAATCTGGCCGAATTCATCCCTAACAACCATATCCAGGAGTTTATGTACCCGGGAATCATCCAATTTATCAAATATATCATCCAATAAAAGGATGGGTTTATGACCTGTTTTTAATTGCAAGTATGAATAATGAGCCAGCTTAAGGGCAATGAGGTAGGATTTCTGTTGCCCCTGCGATCCCGCTCGCTTTAAGGTCATGCCTTTTAAATAAAATTCAAGATCGTCCTTATGAATTCCAAAGCCGGTTCTTTCCAAGATCAAATCCTTTTTCCTGGAGGCAGATATACCCTTTTCATAGGATTCATCCCCTAACTGAGAGATATATTCCAGGCGAACCAATTCCTTAGCTCCTGTCATGAAAGAATAATGCTTTTGAAAAAGAGGTTCAAAAACCGAAAAAAAGATTTTTCTTTTCTCGAATATAGGCTTTCCTAATTGGATCAATTGTTCGTCAAAAACGTCTAATAGGGTAAAATCCTGAGAATGGTTGATAGCATATTGCTTTAAGGAAGCATTTCTTTGGGCTAATACCCTATTATAGGCTATAATCAGTTCCAGATATTCCGAATCGGTCTGAGAAAGGGCATTATCGATAAATTTTCGCCTTTCCTCACTCCCTTCGAAAATCAAATTACTATCATAGGGTGAGATCATCACAACCGGAAACAATCCTATATGATCGGATAATCTTTCATATTCCTTTTTATTTCGTTTAAACTGCTTTTTATGATTCCTTTTTACGGTACAGGATACCATCTCATCCCGGCCTTCCTTTAAGAAATGCCCTTGAACCATAAAAAAATCATAGCCATCCCGAATTTGCAGGCTATCCACTGAATGAATATAGGATTTACATAAGGATAAATAATGAATAGCATCCAGAACATTGGTTTTACCCGATCCATTATTGCCCAAAAAGCAATTAACCCCTTCTGAAAAGGAAAATTCCTGCTCGCTGCAAATACGAAAGTTTAGAAGGGATAGATTTTTAAGATACATACTATGAATAGACAAAGGTAATCAATCCCTATTCTATGAAATTACCCACACGAATATTTATACTGAATTGATAAAATATTGATATTTTCGCGCTTTATTTAATATTATGGCGAAGACCAAGATTACTGAGAACGAAGAAATTATTAGCACTCCTGCTAAACCTCCAAGGGATTGGGGAAAAGTCTATGAGGACATTGAGGACTATATAGTACTAAATCAAAAAAGAATTATCCTGGTTGGGGGTATAGTGATAGGCGTTGTGGCCTTGGTTTTGGCCTATTTATTTTTATACCTGGGCCCTAGACAGGTAACCGCTAAGGATCAAATGTTCAAAGCACAGGAGTATTTCGCTTTGGATTCTCTGGATAAGGCATTAAAAGGAGATGGAAACAATCCGGGTTTTGAAAGTATTGTATCCGAATATTCCCAAACAGAAAGCGCCAATCTGGCTCATTATTATCTGGGATCTATTTACTTAAGAAAAGGAGAATTTCAGAAGGCCATTGATGCTCTCAATAGCTATTCAGCCAAAGATATCATGACTTCCTGTTTAAGTCAGGGAATGATTGGGGATGCCTATTCAGAATTAAACAATCTGGATAAAGCTTTGGAATATTATAGAAAAGCCGAAAATTTACACCCCAATAATTTTACCACTCCTCTATACCTTTTTAAAGAAGGTTTGATTTTGGAATCTCAAAACCAAAACGCCAAGGCTCTTGAGGTTTATGAACGCATCAAAAAAGAGTATAATGAAAGTTCTCAGGCAAGAGATATTGATAAATATATTGCCAGGGTAAAACAAAAAATTTAAATCCATTTTAAATCCGGCTTCCCATGTCTACTCCATTAAAATCAAACGATAGCGATGAATTACATATTCCGGATGGTACAGGCTCTCGAATTGGGTTGGTAGTTGCCGAATGGAATAGGGATATTACCCAAAAATTAGAAAGCGGAGCCCTCGAATTATTACATAAATCGGGAATGAAGCCCGAAAACCTGTTCCATTTAATGGTTCCAGGAAGCTTTGAATTGGTTGCCGGGGCCCAAATTATCCTTGAAAATCGGGGAGTGGATGCCGTAATTTGCCTGGGCTGCGTTATTCGAGGGGAAACGGCTCATTTTGATTATATATGTCAGGCCGTTAGTAATGGGATTATGAACTTAAGCCTTAAATACAATAAGCCGGTCGTATTTGGGGTCCTGACTACCGAAAATCTCATCCAAGCCGAGGATCGTTCGGGTGGGAAATATGGAAATAAGGGAGAAGAGTCTGCCCTAACAGCTTTAAAAATGATTGAGGTTAAAAAAAGTATACTAAGGTCAAAGAACTCCAATATGGGTTTTGTTTAAAACCTTTCCCTCAAAAGCGCAACAATAATTGTATTTTTAACGTTATAAAGGATAATTGGACGTAGAACCTCTTGTATGAGAAAATTTATAATTCTTTTTGTGGGATTGACCCTTATGATCAGCTTATTGGAATCCTGTGTTTCAACCAGGTCCTGTCCTGCTTATGGAACTGTGCGTGAAAACAATTCCAGAAGAAGGTAGTTAATAGTAGATGAATACAAGATGGATTCCTATTACCCAATTGGAACAGATTTCTGAAATTGGGGCTAGTACAGGCTATTCCTTAATTTTTAAGCATAGTACCCAATGTTCTGTTAGCATGATGGCTAAAAGAACCTTTGAAATGGAGATGGATTCGATTCCCGCTTCAGTTTCCTTATATTTTCTGGACCTTATCCGTTTTAGAAATATTTCTGCTGAAATCGCGGATAAGTTCAATGTAAAACATGAATCTCCCCAAATAATTCTCTTGGATTCGGGAAAATCCATATTTAACGCTTCCCATTCTGATATCTCAGCGGTTGAAGTGGGATCCTTGGTATCGAATTAATTTAAAGTTCTATCCTTTATAATGGAAATGGATGGTTTTTTCCGTTTCAGGATGTAGGCTTAGATGTACCGGGCAGGTTAGAGCGGCTTTTTCTAAAATGGTCTTTTCCTTTTCAGTATAGTCTTTAGGAAAATACACCTCAACCAAAACTTCTTTAACTTTTCTTGGGTTGCTCGACATCAATTTGGTAATATTCATATCCGTCCCAACCATATCAATTCCATGGGTATCCGCTGCAATAGCCATAGTGGTTAATATACAGGTTCCAAGGGAGGTTGCTAAAAGATCGGTGGGCGAAAACGCTTCTCCTTTTCCTTTGTTATCCAAGGGTGCATCCGTTAATAATTTGGTTCCCGAACCAATATGTTCAGATTCAGTACGTAAATCCCCCAGGTATTTCGAACGAATGGTAGCCATAATAGATATTGAATTAGATTATATATTTTTACAAAGAATATGAGCAATTTAAGCATGTTGGAGGAGAATTCCGAAATTCCAGTAATCAGAGAGAAAAAACCAGATTGGTTAAGGGTTAAATTACCCACTGGTCAGGAATATGCAAAGGTTCGTAACCTGGTCGATACTCATAAACTTCATACCATTTGCGAAAGTGGTAATTGTCCCAATATGGGTGAATGCTGGGGTGCAGGAACCGCTACCTTTATGATATTAGGGAATATTTGCACCCGATCCTGCTCCTTTTGCGCGGTAGCCACAGGAAAACCTCATGCTGTGGATATGCAGGAGCCCTTTCGTGTGGCCGAATCGGTATCCCTTATGAAAGTGAAGCATTGCGTTATCACCTCGGTCGATCGAGATGATTTAGCCGATGGCGGTTCGATCATTTGGGCGGAAACGATTAAAGAAATTCGAAAAAAAAGCCCAGAAACCACCTTAGAAACCCTATTGCCTGATTTTAAAGGAAATTGGGAAAACCTGAATAGAGTATTGGATACCCGTCCGGAAGTGGTTTCGCATAATATTGAAACGGTTCGACGATTGACTCGTGAAATTCGGATTCAGGCCAAATACGATCGAAGTTTGGAGGCCCTTCGGGAAATCCGCAAATCTGGTTCAAGGACTAAATCGGGTATTATGTTAGGTCTTGGTGAAACGATCGAAGAGGTACATGAGGCTATGGATGATTTATTGGAAGCCGGAGTGCATATTCTAACCCTAGGCCAATATCTGCAACCTACCAAGAAACATCATGCGGTTATCGAATATATACGACCTGAGGTGTTTTTTGAATTAAAGGCTATCGGTTTAAAAAAAGGATTTCGATATGTTGAAAGTGGACCCATGGTTCGATCCTCTTATCATGCCGAAAAACATTTGTTCCCTTTGGAAACCTTATAAAATCCGGTATTTAATTTCTTGACAAGATTTCGAAATCATTCTCGAATTCTTTTTTGAGAAAATGACCGGTATGACTACCTTTTATTTTAATCAGTTCCTCAGGGGTACCTGTGAATAATACCTTTCCTCCTTCTTTTCCTCCTTCAGGGCCCATATCTACGATATAATCAGAGACCTTGATCACATCCAGATTATGTTCAATAACCAATACGGTATTTCCCTTGTCAACCAGCTTATTAAGTACCCCTAAAAGCACATGAATATCCTCAAAATGCAAACCTGTAGTCGGTTCATCCAAAATATAAAAAGTATTTCCGGTATCCTTTTTGGATAATTCCGTAGCTAGTTTTACTCTTTGAGCCTCCCCCCCGGAAAGGGTAACCGAGGATTGACCGAGTGTGACATAACCCAAGCCCACGTCTAATAAGGTTTTAATTTTCCGATAAATGGAGGGTACGTTTTCAAAAAAAGGCACCGCCTCTTCAATACTCATATCCAATACATCGGAAATGGATTTGCCTTTATATCGGATTTCCAAAGTTTCCCGATTATATCTCCTGCCTTGACATTCTTCGCAGGGAACCTGAACATCGGGAAGAAAATTCATTTCAATTAATCGTAATCCTGCACCCTGACAAACCTCACATCTTCCTCCTTTTACATTAAAGGAAAATCTTCCTGGTTTATATCCTCGTATTTTGGCTTCCGGTAATTGAACAAATAAGGTCCTGATATCAGAAAAAACACCTGTATAGGTACATGGATTGGATCGAGGGGTACGGCCAATGGGCGATTGATCAATCTCAATCACCTTATCCAGATTTTTGATGCCTTCCAATTTCTCGTAGGGCATGGGCTTTTTAAGGGAATTATAAAAATACTGGTTCAAAATAGGATAAAGGGTCTCTGCAATCAGAGTCGATTTACCACTGCCAGAAACGCCAGTAACGGTAATAAACACGCCTAAGGGGAATTCAACCCGAACATTTTTTAAATTATTTCCCTTTGCCCCTTCTAAAACCAAAGTTTTCCCATTACCTTTTCGTCTTTGGGTCGGTATGGTAATACTTCTTTTACCCTTTAAATAATCGGTGGTTAAACTGGATTGGCTTAAAAGTTCTTTAGGGGTGCCTTGAGCCACCACCTCGCCTCCGTGAACGCCTGCTCTGGGCCCCATATCAATCACATAATCGGCTTCAAGAATCATATCCTTATCATGTTCTACCACTAAAACAGAATTCCCTAAATCCCTAAGATCCTTCAAGGCTATAATTAATTTTTCATTATCTCTTTGATGCAAACCGATCGATGGCTCATCCAGAATATAAAGCACATTGACCAATTGAGAACCAATTTGGGTTGCCAGCCGTATTCTTTGGGCCTCTCCGCCGGAAAGACTTCGCGAACTTCGATTTAAGGATAGATAGTTTAAACCCACATTTAATAAAAAACCTAATCGGGTTTTTATCTCCTTGATAATTTCAAATCCAATAAGTTTCTGTTTAGGGCTTAACCGCTCCTCCAGGTTTTCAAACCAGGCGGCAAGTTCCCGAATATCCATTTTACTTAATTCGGCAATGTTTTTACCATCCAATTTAAAAAACAGAGATTCTTGTTTTAATCTGGCCCCCTCACATTCTGGACAAACTCGCTGAATCCGGTAATTATCCATATCGGCCCCTCCTTCCCCCTTGTTTTCATACTGCTCTTCGAGCATTTTAATCAAACCTTCAAATTTTAGTTTATACTTACCGGATTCAGTCCACCTGCTTCCGGGGGTTTCAACCAGTAATATTTCATCCGAGCCTTTTAAAATCAGATCCAGCATTTCCGGGCTTAGCGTTTTTAGGGGTGCTGATAAATTAAATCCATGCACCTTAGCCAATGCTTTTAAAACCTGAAAAATCCAGGTATCGCGGAATTCACCCAAAGGAGCCAGTCCACCCTGTAATATACTTAGGTTGGGATCAGGAATAAGGGTTGCTGCATCAAACTCCAAAATATAGCCCAAACCGTCACATTTCGGGCAGGCGCCATAGGGAGAATTAAACGAAAAGGAATTGGGCTGGGGCTCATCATAGGATATCCCTGTTTCGGGGTCCATCAGAAACCGGCTAAAATGAAAAACGGAGTTCTCGGGATCAGCCACTTTAATAATTCCCTTTCCGATTTTAAGCGCTATAGCCAAGGAGGAGGCTATACGTTTTTCATTGGAATCCTGAATTTCAACCCGGTCAATAACAATATCAATATCATGAATTTTATACCGGTCCACCTGCATTTTAGGACTTACCTCGACAGTTTGCCCATCAATTCGAACCTTTAAATAACCCTGCTTACGGATTTGCTCAAATAATTCGCGGTAATGACCCTTTCTTCCCTTAATAACAGGGGCTAATATTTGAATATTTTGACCTTTGAACTGATTCATCAAGGCTTGAAGAATCTGTCCTTCGGTCAACTTCAACATCAGTTTACCCGTTTTATAGCTATAGGCATCGGAAACCCGGGCATATAAAAGGCGAAGAAAATCATAAACCTCCGTAATGGTCCCCACTGTAGATCGGGGGTTTTTAGATGTGGTTTTTTGCTCAATCGCAATTACCGGACTTAATCCTGAAATCTTGTCGACATCGGGTCTTTCAAGCCCCCCCAAAAATTGCCTTGAATAAGCACTAAAGGTTTCCATATACCTTCTTTGACCTTCCGAATAGATCGTATCAAAGGCTAATGAGGACTTCCCACTTCCACTTAAACCCGTTATAACCACTAATTGGTTTCTGGGAAAGGAAATATCAATATTTTTTAAATTATGAACTCTGGCTCCGAAAACTTCAACTTCCGTTTGTTCGCCCAGATCGGTATGGATTTCCTTCATCTAGTTTTGAACCCAAAAAGGGATCATTTGTTTAAAAAATGCAGGGTTCAAAATAAGGAATTCTTAGATTCCAATGAGATTTATTTAAAATAATTACCCGGCAGAAGGATCCCCTTTCTTTTTCCTTGGGGTTAGCATTTGTTTATACGCCAAGGTTTTAAAAACATAAATAGAGGTTTCTGAATTTAGATGAAGTCTATAATAATTATTACTATTCTGATCATCTACCTTATTCTGTAACCCACCCGGGCCCATATTATAAGCCGCGGCCGTTAAAGTCCATGAACCTAGCTGACGATGAAGGTCTCGGATATACTTACAGGCAGCTATGGTACA
>Ga0209067_10002145_pt1 | contig 11794 bp, 11 predicted proteins | sample ColStrG_CSR_2013_FD_187199 | JGI IMG/M metagenome (GOLD analysis project Ga0209067, IMG submission 187199) | Freshwater sediment microbial communities in response to fracking from Pennsylvania, USA - Cold Stream Run_MetaG_CSR_2013 (SPAdes)... | ecosystem: Environmental > Aquatic > Freshwater >... | reverse complement strand
CGCGGGCGCGTAGATCCCGTCGTCGAGCTTCACCTCGGCGTGCCCCGAGAGAGTGTGGGTGCGCTTCTCGCTCGATAGGAAGAGGTTCGTCAACAACGCCTTAAGGCCGGGAGTGGCGCTCGCGAGGCGATAGCTCGCGGAGTTGGTCGACGCCTGCCCGGGTCCGACGCCACCGCAGGCGACGAGGCCCACGACCAACGCAGTCCCACCGAGGGCGCGTCGCACACGTCCTCGAGAACGACGGCGACGTGCTGATGTGGTCAATGTGGTCATGACCAACCTCCTTGGTGCCAAGATACCAATCGGACCGGTCCACGCGGGTACCGGCGCCGCGAGCGCCGTCTCGCCCGGATGGGGCGCGTCCGTCCTCTGGCGTGCTTCCTTACTTCGACGTGACGCGCCGCCAGATCAGCAGGCGCGAATCACTCGTCACGGGTCGATATCCCAATGAGGCGGCCAACACCTCGAACGAATGCACCGAGGTCGCGTACTGGTACGCGAGGGGCGACGCCGGATCGATCAGGACGTACGTGGGCTCCTTCGTCGGACTTCCCGCTCGGTCAGGGACGACGAGTGGGGACCCCGCCGTGGCGAAGATGACGCCAGGTCCGCCGGGTCGGGCCACCTTGTCCTCACCACTGACGTAGTTGTCGAAGATGCCCTTGAAGCCGACGTAGTACACCGTGCAGCCGCGATCACAGGCCATGACCCGTGCGGCGCGTTGGTACGGTCCTTCGCCGGCCGTGGCGACGCCACCGAGGAGCGTGACACCGGCGACGCCGGCGAGGATCGCGATCGCCGCGGACGACGCGACCCGCGTGGGCCGGTGATCCCAGGCGCGGGCCAGTCCGATCGCGGCCGCCGCGACCAGTCCAGGTTCGAAATCGATCCAGTAGAACGGGAAGGCGAGGTGCGACTGGGCGATCACCACGTAGACCACCACCGAGGGGATGATGAGGAAGAATCCGACGACCTCGCGTCGCATCAGCGCGCCGAGTAGACCGAGGGCGACGAGCGCGCTGAAGAACCAGCCCATGCCGGTCACCGCGTACCAGAGATTCGCCCACCACGGCACAGTGACGTAGTAGTGCCCCGCCAGGATGCCGGGCGAACCACCTCCCACGTGGTGCAACTGGAAGTTGAGGAGGTAGTGCACCTCGTTGAGTGCGTGCCCCCAGCCGAAGGGCGCGTAGGTGAGGACGGTGATGCCCGCCCCCCCGACTAGGACTCCGCCCAGGGAGCGCAGCGCTCGTGCGGCACCGTCGAGGCGCCAACGATGCGCGACAGCCAGTCCGATGATGCTTGGTGCCAGCACGACACCGATCTCCTTGGAAAGAGCGGCTCCCGCACAGGCGACACCCGTGAGGACGGGCCACCACGTCCCCCCACGTTGGCGATAGCGCCAACCCGCCCAGAGGGCGACGGCGAAGAAGAAGCACACGTAGGGGTCCAGCAGGGCGAAGCGCGAGATGCGCAGCGCGTGGGTGGCGACGCCGTTCTCCACGCCCGCTTGGGGACTCACGCCCCACAGCGCCGCAGCGACGAGGCCCCAGCGCCAGTCGCACACGTCGCGGACCAGCAGGTAGAGGAACACCGCGGTGCCCACACCGACCAGCGAGGTCGTGACGCGTCCGACCGTCAACGTGTCGCCGAACAGGTGCAGCCCGACTCCCAGGATCTCCTTGGCCAGGGGCGGATGCTCGAAGTTGCAACGCGCGACGCGACCAGCGACGTAGTTGTAGCCACACTTGAGGTAGGTCCTCTCGTCGCCGGCGGCGTCGGGCGCACCGATGCGCCAGAACGCCACGAACGTCACGGCGAAGGCGACGATGGTGTGCCAGAGCGCCTGACGCCCGCGTGTCGTGGCGTACCAGGTCGACACACCACTCCTGCCGGAACGAACGACAGGCTTCGACATGTCCCGATAGTACTTTGTCGGTTCTCGCACCCAGGTCGAGGAACGTCACGCGCGATCAAACGATTCGATCACCGTGGTGACCGCGCCACGGCCCGCGTCCCGCGCTCGCCCGGGTGGTCGTTCGAGTCGCCCCAGCTTGGTCGCGACGTCGGCTAGCGCCGCCAGAAGAAGTGGTGTGTGACGCCGCTAGGGCTCGGTATCTTCTCGAGGAAGAAGCGATCGGCGAGATCGTCGGGGCTCTCCCAGAGCTTCTCCCCGCGACCCAATTCGACTGGCACCACCGCGACGTGCATCTGGTCGATGAGGTCGGCGTCGAGGAACTCACGCACCGTGGCGACACCACCTCCGATGCGCACGTCCTTGCCCTGGGCCGCCTCGAAGGCCCTCGCCAGTGCCTCCTGCGGTGAGGCGTCGAGGAAATGGAACGTGGTGTCGCCGAGAGTGATTGAGGGTCGCAGGTGATGCGTGAGCACGAACACCGGCGTGTGGAACGGCGTGTCCTCACCCCACCACCCACGCCAGTCATGGTCCTGCCACGGACCGCGCTGGGGCCCGAACTTATTGCGCCCCATGATCTCGGCCCCGATGTTGCGAGGGAAATCGCGAGTGCAGTAGTCGTCAAGTCCGTAGGTCCCTCCCGGCTCGGTGCGGTTGACCCAGTTGGCGGTTGCTCCCGCCCACGAGAACAGTTCGCCAGGGTTCGCATGACCGAACGGGTGCTCGAGACTCTGTCCTTCGCCCGAGCCGAAGCCGTCGCTCGACACGATGAAGTTATGGACGCGGACCGCTGGTGACATTGGATGCCTTCCTCTCTACTGACGACGAGTGAGAGCCGACCGGGCGCCCGAATGAATCGCCGGACCGTTGGCGTCACTACTTACGGGTGGAGGTGATGGGATTCGAACCCACTGCCTCTACATTGCGAACGTAGCGCTCTACCAATTGAGCTACACCCCCGAAGGAGTACCACTTTAGCCCAGGGCGTAACGTCGTGACTCACGGCGCCACTCATCGACGTCCGAGGCCGTGTCGTAGGCGTCGTCGTAGGCCTCATCGGCGTAGTACGCCTCGTCCAGCGGGGCCATGGCCGGGTCCTCGTAGCCGGACGCGTCGACGTGACGACGCCGGCCGGCCACGAGCGACGACGCCTCGAGGTAGCCCTGGGAGACGGCGAAGAGCGCCGCCGCGACGTAGAACACCAGGCCCACCCACGAGAGGATCGCCAGGTATTGCAGCAGCGAGAGTCCGATCAGGAAGTTCAAACCCGTGGTGACGAGGGCGCTCAGTGCCAGACTGGCGAAGATGCGATTGCGGCGCACTCTCATGGACGAACCGAGACGAGCGTCGATCTCGTCATTCACGGTGACGAACTCGGTCGAGGTGGCGTAGGGGCCGCGCGGCGCGGGGGCGCTGGCGTAGGCCGCGTAGCGGTTGTGCGAGTGCGCCAACGGCGCCGGTGCCGTGATGGTGCGCGGCTCGTCGTAGTCGTAATCGCGCTCCCATTCGTCCCACGTGAGTCGGCTCTCGAGTGTCGAATACGTGTCGTCGTCGTGAACGACCGTCAGGTGTGGGCGCGAACGAGTGGGTTCGTGCTCAGGCTCGTAGGCGTGCTCCTCGTAGAGGTAGGCGTCATCGAGTCGGCGGGCCGGTGTGACCGAATACCCCTGACGACTCAGCACCTCGTGCTCGAGGTGGAAGGTGTCAATGGAGCGCTCGGACCGAGAATTGCGGAACTTGATCACCGCCCACGGGGCGAGGATCGCCAGCCACAGAAGGGCGACGATGAGGACTAGCACCGGCCGATTTCCTCAATAACACCCATTAACATTGAAGTCAAATCTACTGTTGACTTCCTTGAAATTGGTGGATGTTCGAGGGGTTTAGGCCTCGTGGAGGCCGCACTCGGCCTTATCGGCGCCCGCCCAACGCCCCGAACGGCGATCGCCCACGACGAGAGGTTTGATCGTCACTGGGGCGCAGCCGATCGACGCGTAGCCCTGCGCCCAGAGGGGGTGCTCGGGCAGTTCGTGCGAGGTCAGGTAGTACGCGACGTCGTCGTCGGTCCACGTGGCGAGGGGGTTCACCTTCACGAGGCCGAACTTGTCGTCGTAGTGGATGATCTTCATGTTGGCGCGCGTCGCGGCGTCGACCCGCTTGACCGACGTGATCCACGCGGCCTTGCCGCTCACCGCGCGCGAGAGCGGTTCGACCTTGCGCACTTGGCAGCAACGCTCCGTGCCGCACGGCCACGCGTCGGCATCGGGACCTGGGTGGGTGCGGGTGACGTTGAGGCCCCAGTCGCGCTCCATCCGTTCCATGAAGTCCATCGTCTCGGGGAAGTGGCCGCCGGTGTCGAGGAAGATCACCTCGGTGGCGGGTGCGACCTGGTGGATCATGTGCAGCAGGGCCACGTCTTCGAAGGAGCACGCGAAGGCCACGTCGTCGCCGAAGCGCTCGAAGGTCCAGGCGAGGATCTCGCCCGGGGACGCGTGGGTAAACTGGGCGTCGGCTGTTTGGAGTTCGTTGAGTAATTCGGGCGACGGCATGGACGTACGTTTCACGGAAGGAAAAGCCAAATATTCTCTAGTGGATTAGTGGGGTAGGATACATCTTACCCGCTCTATGACTACTTTGATCCAGCAGGCCCATACCGATATGACCGACCACCTCGACCTTCTCGAATCCCACGCGATCTTCATTCTCCGAGAGGTGGTCGCCGAGTGCGAGCGTCCCGTCTTGCTGTTCTCGGGCGGCAAGGATTCCGCGGTGTTGTTGCACCTCGCGGCCAAGGCGTTCGCCCCCCAGGCCCTCCCCTTCCCGGTGATGCACATCGACACCGGTCAGAACTTCCCCGAGGTGCTCGACTTCCGCGACCAGGCCGTGGCGCGCCACGGCGCTCGTCTCGTGGTCGCGTCGGTTCAGGACTCCATCGACCAGGGCAAGGTCGCCGACCCGGGCCCCCTGGGTCCGCGCAACCGACTCCAGACGGTCACCCTGCTCGACGCCATCACGGAGAACGACTTCGACGCCGCCTTCGGAGGTGCTCGACGCGACGAGGACAAGGCCCGCGCCAAGGAACGCATCTTGTCCTTCCGTGACGCGTTCGGTCAATGGGATCCGCGCCAACAGCGCCCCGAACTCTGGCAGCTCTATCAGGGCAAGGTCAACCCGGGCGAGCACCTGCGCGCGTTCCCCCTCTCGGACTGGACGGAACTCGACATCTGGCAGTACATCGAACGCGAACAGATGGAACTTCCCATGATCTACTTCGCCCACGAGCGCGACGTCATCCTTCGTGACGGCATGTACCTCGCGGTGGGCCCCTTCGTCGAGCCTCGTCCCGACGAGACGGTGCAACGACTGGTGGTGCGATTCCGTACGGTCGGTGACGCCAACCTCACCGGCGCGGTCCTCTCGCGCGCGGCCACCCTGTCAGCGATCGTCGACGAGATCTCCCTCGCGAACGTCTCGGAACGAGGCGCCACGCGCGGCGACGACAAGTTCAGCGAGACCGCGATGGAAGACCGCAAGCGAGAGGGCTACTTCTAGATGAAACTCGCCGCCAAGGACCTCCTGCGACTGGCGACGGTCGGCTCGGTGGACGACGGCAAGTCGACGCTGATCGGTCGGCTGCTCGTCGACACCCGCCAACTCTTCGATGATCAACTCGACGCGGTGCAAGCCGCCTCGGAGAAGCGCGGCGTCGGGGACCTCGACCTCAGCTTCGTCACCGACGGACTGCGCGCCGAGCGCGAGCAGGGGATCACGATCGATGTCGCCTACCGCTACGCCTCCACGCCGACGCGCAAGTTCATCATCGCCGACTGCCCCGGGCACGTGCAGTACACCCGCAACATGGCGACCGGTGCCTCCACCGCGGACCTGGCCCTGGTCGTGCTCAACGTCGCCCACGGCGTCAAGGAACAGACGCGGCGCCACCTCTGCATCGCGGCCTTGCTCGGTGTGCGCACCATCATCGTCGCGGTCAACAAGATGGATGAGGTCAATTGGTCCGAGAGCGCCTACGTCGCCGTCGTGGATGAACTGACGGCACTGGCCCGCGACCTGGGTTTCGAATCCGTGACCCCGATCCCGGTCTCGGCGCTGCTCGGCGAGAACGTGGTGGAGCGCTCCGCGCACCTCGAGTGGTACGACGGCCCCACCGTCCTGCAGGCCCTCGAAGGCTGCGAGGCGGGCTCGTGGACCCACACGCGCTCGGGCTCACGTCTGCCCGTGCAGTGGGTACTTCGCCAGAACGGCGGGGGTCGGACCTACGCCGGGATGCTGAACGGAGCGACCCTTCACGAGGGTGACGCCGTGACCCTGCTCCCGGCCAACGTCGCCACGACGATCACGTCGATCACGTCGGGGTCGGGTCCACGTAGCGCCGCGACCGCCGGGCTCTCGATCGACGTCGCACTCGCGGCCGAGACCGACGCGGGACGCGGCGACATGCTCGCCACCGCTCCCCTGCCCACCGTCACCAAAGAGTTCGCCGCCACCATCTGTTGGTTCGGCGAACAGCCGTGGCGCCCGAGTCAGCGCCTACGGCTGAAGCACACCACCAAGGTGACGCCGGTTCGCCTGCGCGAACTCAGCGGGGTGGTCGATATCGAGACGCTCGACGTCTTGCCGGGCACCGAGTTGGCGCCCAACGACATCGGCCTGGCCACCTTGCAAACCGCGGACTGGCTGGTGGTCGACGACTATCGCGACAATCGCGTCACGGGAAGCTTCGTGTTGATCGATGAAGTCACCAACGCGACCGTCGCCGCGGGCATGGTGGGTCGCGCCGCGTTCCTCTAGGTCGAGACCGGTTCAGTCCGACCCGAAGACGTCGAGGATCCCGCGTCGCACGTCGGCGAAGAGCGCCACCCACTGCGGTCGCAGTTCGCCGATCTCGGCGCGCAGGGCGCGACGAACCTCGAGGTCCGCTTCCTCGGGCAGACCCAGGGTGTCGAGGAAGCTCACCGCGACCGAACGATCGTGCACCTGGCCCAAGATGTCCTGGATCGCCTCGAGGGAGTTCGCCACGACGCGAGCCTCGTCACCTATGAACAATGCGGCGATCTCGAAGTTGTAGCGGCACTTCTTCGACGCGATGCGCACGCGATGAAGGGCGTCATCACTGCGGCGCTCGTAGGGGTCGCCGACTGCATCCAGGTAGGTGCACGCCGCCTCCCACAACGGCGGCAAGAAGAGGTCCGAGGCGAGCGTGTGGCCCACATCGCCCAGGCGGGGGTGGTTGCTCAAGCGACCCAAGAGTCTCACGATCCGCCCGTAACGTTCGGACTCCAGCACGGCGATCACCTCGTGGCGGCGTTTGAGCCGGCGCCGAGCGATAGTCGATGCGATCCGCTGATCGAGCTCGGTCCCACGCGCCACGTGATGTTCGAAGAGGTCGCGCAGGACGTCGAGGTCGCGCAGGCGGCCCAGGGCCGACCCGACCCACTGCAATTCCTCGCCCAGGCCCACCCACGGGTCGCTCGGCAGCACGCTTCGCATGGCGCGCAACTCCGAGCGGAGTCGACGAGCGCTCACGCGCAACTGGTGGACCCCCTCGACGCCGGAGTCCTCGTGCACCAGTGGTTCGTAGTAGGCGATCGACTTCACCTCACGACGTAGGAAATGTGTGACGACATCGCGACCGGTCAGCGTCGACCCGTCCTCGGGGAGCGGCACCACCGTCAACCCACCCCTCGTGCGAGTATCCGCCTCGACGCCGCGGGCCGGTCCACGAGAACCGTCCTGAAGGAGTGGCACGTCACGGGGCGACCTTCCATTGCACTCCTCGAAAGGTACACCAGTGCGCGGCGCGCGACCACCTTGGTGGACGAGTCGTGGCGACGTTCAGTCCTCGACGCCCTTGCCCTGCTCGTCCTCGACCACCTTCTTGTAACCAGCACCGGTCAGCATCCGACGAAGGTCGACCACTTGTTGGACGTCGATGTCCTTATGACGGGGGCGCTCGAAGACCTGCACCTCAGAGCCGAGTCGCACTTCGAAGCGACCGTCCTTGTGCTCTTGGACCGTGCCCACCACCGACAACAGGGACACCACGTCGAGCCACTCGATGTTGTGGCTCGTGGGGTGCTGAAAGATCCTCAAGAGCGTGTCACGGTGGTGATTGTTCAACTTGACGGGTTCGGGGACGGACGACATAGGAACCTCCTGTCACGAACCTAACTCCGCCGGGGCGGCGCTGGAGCGCCAATTCGCCCCCTGCCACGTGACCAAAGACCATTCGTGGTCGCGCCGGCATCGCCGGAGGCCGCGCCAATTCCTAGAACTGCACCACCATCGCCACCAACGCCACGGCGATGATCGCGAGCAGGGTGTCCATCGAACGCGCGAGTTGACGACCCCGCTCGACGCTGGCGTGACCGTCATGGGCGATGACGTCGGCCACCGTGCGTTCGAGGGGCAAAGTACGCGCTTCGAGGTGTCCGGCGGCCGCGAGGTAGCAGAGCAGTCCGACACCGATCCAGGGCTTCGACAGCGACACCGACGTGTCCCCGATGAGCGACATGGTGAGGCCGGTGATCAGCATCAGGTGCAGGACTCGCGCCGCCCAATTGCGTCGAGGGGGGAACCTACGGCGCTGCTCGTCATCACTCGCACCTCGCACGATGGCGCCCGCGGAGAGCCTCATCACCACGAAGACGGCGATGACGGCGACGGCGCTCAGGACGTGGACGAGGAAGATGAGGTCGTAGGGGACGCTTTGTGCAATCATCCTTCAAACAGTAATGCTCGCGCCGCCCGGTAGGGATCGGTCGTCCCGGCGATCAGTGCGTCGAGCTGTTCCTCGTATCGCAGCGCCCCCTCACCCGATCGCAGCTTCTCGCGCAACATCGCTCCCAACGTACGGTCGAGTTCGTGGGCGACGCGGCGACGGCGACGTTCGTCGAGGGCGCCCGACGTCAGAAAACGGTGGTGGTCGGCCAGGACCGACCACAGGTGCGTCACGCCGCGCCCGTCACTGGCCACGGTGTCGACGATCGGCGGGCGCCACGACGTCGCGGGACCCATGTCCATCATCCGCTCTAGGTCCCGACGGGTCTCGACGACACCGGGCCGATCGGCCTTGTTGATCACGAACACGTCGGCCACTTCTAGGATGCCGGCCTTCTCGGCCTGCACCGCATCACCCCAGCCGGGGTTGAGGACCACGACGGTGGTGTCGGCCGTCGACGCGACGTCCACCTCCATCTGGCCCACGCCGACCGTCTCGAGGATCACTACTTCGTACCCGACCGCGCCCAACACCCGGACCGCGTCGGGTACCGCCAAGGAGAGGCCGCCCAGGTTCCCTCTCGTCGCCATGGAGCGGATATACACGCGCTCGTCGGTGGCGTGGCCCTGCATGCGGTAGCGGTCACCCAGGAGGGCCCCGCCGCTGAAGGGCGAACTGGGATCGACGCACAGGACGGCCACGCGCTCGAAGCGGCTCTCTCCCGCGAAGGAACCCTCGGCGAGCGCCGTGGTGATCAACTGGTCGGTCAATGTCGACTTGCCGGCGCCGGGCGCCCCGGTGAGGCCGATGACGTAGGGCGACCGCGGCGAGTAGACCAACGCCACGGTCTCGAGATGCTCGTCGCCGGAGCCTTCGACGTAGGTGATCAACCGCGCCAGCGCGGCGCGCGAACCCTCGCGAGCCTGGACCAGGAGTTCGCTCGGGCTACGCGCGATCACGGGGCCCACGACACGTCGGCACCGAGACTCGCCAGACGCCCTGGCAGATCGTCATAGCCCCGCGCGACGTGTTCCATCCCGCTGACGGTGGTCGAGCCCTCAGCCACCAACCCGGCCAGCACCAGAGCGGCGGCGGCCCGGATGTCACTGCCGTGCACCGCGGTGCCGGTCAAGTGCGAGACCCCTCGAATCATGGCGTGATGTCCCTCCGTGGTGATACTCGCGCCCAAGCGCACCAGTTCGTCGACGTAGCGAAAACGCCCCACGAAGAGATTCTCGGTGACCACCGACACGCCCTCGGCGACGCTCAACATGGTGGTGATCAATGGCTTGTAGTCCGTGGCGACCCCGGGGTAGGGCAAGGTGGCCACGTCGCACGCGCGCAACCTCGCCGGACCCTTGACGCTCACGCCGTCGCCGCTCAGGTCCACCACGCCGCCCATGGCTTCGATCTTGCGCAACAGCATCACCATGTGATCCGCGCGCGCGTCCAGGACACGCACATCACCACCGGTGATCAACGACGACGCCAGGTACGTGGCACTCACGACCCGATCGGTCACCACGTCGTGCTGCGTGGCGCTGAGCTCGTTCACGCCGGTGATGGTGAGGCGCGACGTTCCCAGCCCCTCGATACGCGCGCCCATCGCCACCAGCTGACGCCCGAGGTCCTCGACCTCGGGCTCGCGCGCCGCGTTCTCGATGACCGATCGACCCTCGGCGAGGACGCACGCCATCAAGAGGTTGTCCGTCGCCGTGTGACTCGGGTACTCGAGCGTGATGTGCGTGGCTCGCAGTCGGCCCCCCGTGGTGGCGCGGATCGAGGTGCGATCGTTATGGAACACCGCGCCCATTGCGCTCAGTCCGTCGGTGTGGAAGTTGATCGGTCGGTGCCCGAAGTCGTCACCGCCGGGCAGCGCCATCGACGCCTCGCCGCAGCGCGCCAGCAACGGTCCCAGGATCACGATCGACGCGCGCATCGCCTCGAAGAGGTGTGGGGGCGCCTCGGTGTTGATCTCCGCCACCTCGGGAACCGTGATGAAGAGTTCGTGGGTCCCCGAGCGTTCGACGCGACAGCCCAGCGCCACGAGGAGGTCGCTCATGATGACCACGTCGGCGATGTCGGGCACGTTGCGCAGGTGGTGAGTGCCGGTCGCGAGCAGGCACGCGGCCATCTGCTTGAGCACCGCGTTCTTGGCACCGAAGGCCTGTACTTCGCCCGAGAGGGGGCCCCGGGGCTGGACAACGAGAGAACTCACCCCTCAAGTATTGCCGGAATCCACGACGCGCGGAGGGGCCCCGATCCAACGGGGAGGTACGCTGGCGGTGTGCTGAGACCGTCGCGACCAGACCGCAACCTCGCCTTGGAGATGATCCGGGTGACCGAAGCGGCGGCGGTGTCCGCGGCGCGCTGGTCGGGCCGCGGCGACAAGAACGCCGCCGACGGGGCCGCGGTGGACGCCATGCGCTTCGTGCTCGGGGCTATCCAGATGGACGGCGTCGTCGTCATCGGCGAGGGCGAGAAGGACGAAGCCCCCATGCTCTACAACGGGGAACGCATTGGCGATGGGCATCCGCCCGAGGTCGACATCGCGGTCGATCCCGTCGACGGGACCTCACTGACGGCGAGCGGCCGCAACGGCGCCCTCTCAGTGATCGCGCTGGCGCCGCGGGGCACGATGTTCAACCCGGGACCCTGTTTCTACATGATGAAGGTGGCGGTGGGCCCTCGCGGACGCGGAGCGGTCGACGTGCGCGCGTCGGCGACGGACAACCTCAAGGAACTCTCCAAGCGACTCAAAAAGCCGATCCAGGAACTCGGCGTGGTCGTCCTGGACCGGCCCCGCCACGACGACCTGGTGCTCGAGATCCGCGAGTGCGGTGCGCGGGTGCTGTCCATCTCCGACGGCGACGTGGCCGGCGCCATCGCGACAGGCTGGCCCAACTCGGGCGCCGACATGTTGATCGGCATCGGCGGCACGCCCGAAGGGGTCATCGCCGCCGCCGCCTTGAAGGGACTGGGCGGCGAGATCCAGGGCGTCTTGCACGCCCGCAACCCCGAGGAGCAGAAGATCGCCGAGGACATGGGCTACGACTTCTCCCGCGTTCTCACCACCGATGACCTGGTGGCCTCCGACAACTGCTTCTTCTCGGCCACCGCCATCACCGACGGCGACTTCC
>Ga0209067_10002144_pt1 | contig 11796 bp, 9 predicted proteins | sample ColStrG_CSR_2013_FD_187199 | JGI IMG/M metagenome (GOLD analysis project Ga0209067, IMG submission 187199) | Freshwater sediment microbial communities in response to fracking from Pennsylvania, USA - Cold Stream Run_MetaG_CSR_2013 (SPAdes)... | ecosystem: Environmental > Aquatic > Freshwater >... | reverse complement strand
TTTTTTTCCAGGTTTTTCCTCCATCATGGGTTTTGTAGATATAAGGATTCATATCATCCAAACGGATTTTATTAATGGCGGCATACACGGTAAGGTCATCCGAATGACTGGCATCCAACATCGATACCTTATTCCAGGAAGAGATTTCGGAAGGGGTTATATCTTTCCAGGTTCTTCCTCCATCCTGGGTAAGCTGGATTAATCCATCATCGGTACCAACCCAAATGGTATTGATATTTTTATAGGAGGGAGCTACTGTATAAATTACCCCGCGCTGTGGCATTTTATTGAGTTCATCGGTTTTGAAAATGCCAACACTTTGGGGTATATCCCAGGTTTTACGGGTAAGATCCGGACTAATTTCTTCCCAGGAACTCCCCCCGGTAGTGGTTTTAAACAAAACATTCCCAGCATAAAACAGGCATTTGGGATCTACAGTTGAAAATAGAACTGGGGCGGTCCGTAGAAATCGATATTTACCCCTTCCTCTTCGTCCACTCGCCTCCGGTGATATGTTTTGAACTTGACCGGTTAGTTTATTGTATTTACTAATCTTACCCCCATAAACAATATTGGGGTCTAAGGGATCGGCAGCCACGTATCCATATTCTTCGGCAGCCACCGGATGCCATTCTCGAATAGTTATCTGACCATCATTTCCTCGACTGGCTATTCCAACCGAACCACTTTCCTGTTGACCGCTATAAACGTTATAGGGAAATGCATTATCGGTGCTTACATGATATAATTGAGCCGTTGGCTGATTATACCAAGTGCTCCAGGTTTCCCCATCATTCACAGTGATTTCAGCACCCTGATCACTACATAATAAACAAATTTCGGGATGTTCCGGGTTGAACCAGAGTCGATGATAATCATCTCCACCGGGGGCTCCTCGATAGGCCTTCCAGGTTTTTCCGGCATCGGTCGATTTCCAGGTAACCACATTGGCTATATAAACAATATCGGCATTTTTGGGATCCACCTTACATTCTGCAAAATCACTTCCTCTATCCCATAACCGATTATCAATATTTTCCTGGTTCCAGGTTTCACCCCCATCGTTCGATTTATAAACCCCTCCACCCTGGCTGGCATCCACACAAGCGTATAATCTATTCGGATCGCTTTCAGCAATACAAAAACCAATTCGACCTAAACCATTGGCATAAGTTGGCAATCCTTTGGTTAATTTGGTCCAGGTAGTTCCCCCATCAATAGATTTAAATAAACCACTTTCCGGACCTTGCCAGGCTCCGTTTTCCCAAGGTCCTTGCCTTCCAGCCCATAAATCAGCATAAATAATTTTAGAATTCTTAGGGTCTATGGTAACCTGAATGGCTCCTGTATTTTCATCCTTATAGAGTACTTTCTCCCAGGTATGTCCCCCATCAAGGCTTCTATAAACACCCCTTTCCGGATTAGGTCCATAAGGATGGCCTAAAGCCGCTACAAAAACAATATTCTCATTTTTAGGGTCAATAGCGATTCCTCCGATTTGTTGAGCATCTTTGAGCCCCAAATTGACCCAGGTTTTACCAGCGTCGGTGGATTTATAAATTCCATTTCCTACCGATAAATCAGGTCTTTGTAAACCTTCCCCACTGCCTACGTAAATTACATTAGGATTAGAAGGCGCTACCTCCAAATCCCCAATGGATCCAGTATTTTGTTGATCAAAAATCGGATTCCAGGTTCGACCATAATCGGTTGTTTTCCAAACACCACCATTATTCACACCGATATAAAAAACATTGGGTTGTTGCACCACACCGGTGGCTCCAACGGTTCTACCCCCTCTGTAAGGACCAATCATCCTCCATTGAAGCATACTATAGGCTGAAGGATCTATCCTTTGGGCATTCGTCAGGTTACAGAAAAAGGGAAAAACAATGAATAATACCTTTAAAATAGAGTTGGGGGAGGGGTTCAATCGCATGAGACATTATTTAAGATAATTATACTTTGGTTCTATTGATAAATCTGAGTAGGGTCCTTCATTATAGCTTGGATTAACAAGCTTAAATTATGAAGATCTCTAAAATCCAATACCTCAACAGGCGAATAAGAATAAAGACATTGCCATTTATAGAGTTGGTTTCACTAAATATTTTGATTGGTTGCAAAAGATTCAACTGAGATACCCGATCTTGGGCGGATATCCAAAATGAAACCAAAAATAATCCACAGGTTAGGGCAATTTTTTTCATTTAAATGAAATGATAAGGTATTGAATTACCTGAAATTGGATTTCAATTAATCTAAAGCAGGATTTTCATGAAAATATCTAAAATAAATGATTTTGGTACAGAAAAAATTAATTAGGTCATAACCTTGGTTGGTCAGGGCAGTTTGGCCAGAAGATAAAAAAGCTGTATTTTAATAAAAAAGGGGCCCTGAGGCCCCATGTTAGGATTTGTAAATGAATAAGCCGGGTTCTGTTAAAAAGGATAACCTTCTTTGCCCATCATTTATCTAGGTGAAAAATCACTCTTTCACTCAATCAGTCTACCCACTCCAACATAAAATTTTCATTTCATTAAAGCGAGCCGCTTTAAAATTGGAGCTTATTTGACCTTTCAGTTCCTGTGGTTTACCGCGATGCCTATCACTAGGACACCCTGTGAGCTCTTACCTCACATTTTCACCTTTTCCCTTTTAAGTTTCCTCAATTAGGTAGTTTGTTTTCTGTGGCACTTGCAGTTAGAAACGCAGATTCCTCAACCTTTTGCTTCTACCTTCCCGTTAGGAAGCAGGATGCTCTATACTGCCCGGACTTTCCTCCTGAATTTCTTCAGGCGATAGGCTCATTTACACAACAAAAATAGAACAATCCTCGTAGAAAAAAAGAATACGGTTCGTTTCGGAGATATCGATTTTCGAACTAAACTGGTGATAAAAGGGTTTATTAAATGGTATTCAAATACTTTAACCTGAATATTTATAAATATTATTTGAAGTTATTTTTTTTACTTCTTATAAAGAAAAGTTAAGTAGGCTAAAATTTGAAAAACAAATTATTACTGAATGAAATACGGTTATGCCCGTACGCAAGCGACGGATCAGCAGTTTAAAAAGGAAATCGAAATCCTGAATGTTTTAGGTTGCAAAAAAATTGTATTTGATATTATTCCTGAAAATCGACGCTACGGCAACAATTTTCTTCAGTTAATTCAAAACGCAAAAAAAGGAGATATTTTGGTGGTTTATAGCTTTCAAAGGCTGTGTAATACAGTTGCTGAACTGAGTACCATAATATCTACTTTAAAGGATTCAAAAATGGGTTTAATCAGTTTAAAGGAACAAATTGATTCCAATACTTTCGAGGGTACTTTATTTCTACATTCCATGAGTGAAATGCCCATAGAACATTTGGATGATGATGTTTCTATTTCCTCCTATTTACGGTTTTAGGAATACTTCCGTAGCCCCAAACCCTTTTCGATCTTTACCTTTATTTTCAAAATGAGAAACATAAGGGTTTTTTAATAATCTCTTTCGGATTTCCTGACGCAGGACTCCGTTTCCGACTCCATGTATAAAAGTTACCGGGCTTATACCTTTCTGAATGCTTTCACCGAGTTTATTCTCGAAATAATTTAGTTGAATTCGAACAATTTCATAATTAGCCAGGTTTCTATACGGAATGCCTAATTCCTCTATATGTAAATCAAATTCCCTGATTATTTCCTCTTCCTGCTTTTGGATTTTCGGTGCATAATTGGGAAAATCCTTTTCAAATCCAGGTTTTATTGGGTTTTCACCGGTTTCAAACTTTTTTTCAAGTCGATGAACCGATACCAAATGGCTGGATGGCACTGATAATATCATACCTTCCTCCGTTTCGACCTCTATCCATCCATCCTTTCGAAGATTCCATACAATACCAGTAATCGGTTCGTTTAAAAAACGAACCGAGTCACCTATATTCCATTTCATGAACTATTTTAGAACCGTTTCCTTTACAGTATCTAAAATGGCAAAGGATGCTTTTGAATCTTTGGCTTCTGCATATACCCGTAAAACCGGTTCGGTTCCGGAAGGGCGGATCATTACCCAACTTTCATCTTCAAAATGGAATTTAAACCCATCCATATCCTCCACTTTAACCACTTTTTTATCACCAAACTGAGTATATTCTCTATCCTTACATTTTTGGATAATAGATTGTTTCTTTTCTTCGGTCAGTTTTAAATCATATCGCTCAACCGCAAAAGCCCCAACCAGGGCATAGATTTCCTGAATTAATTCATTCAGGGTTTTTCCGCTTTTTGCCATGAACTCCCAAAGAGTTAGGCCAATCCATATACCGTCTCTTTCAGGAATATGTCCTCTAATGGCCAAACCGCCGGATTCTTCACCACCTACCAGGAATTGATCTCCATCCTGCAGAATTAAATCACAGATATATTTAAATCCAATTTTGGTAATGGTATAGGGAAGTTTATAGATTTCACAAAGCTTAGCGATTTTTTGAGTACAAGAAAATGTGAAAATTACGTTTCCGCTTTGTTGTTTATACTTATGTAGATAATGGATCAATAAAAGTAAAATATGGTGAGAATCCACAAAATTGCCTTCTCCATCAAATAAACCAATACGATCGGCATCTCCATCGGTTACTAAAGCACCATGCATATCTCCAGAAACTTTTAATAAATCCTGGATCTCATGCAAATTCTTTAAAATAGGTTCTGGTGCGGTTCCTTCAAATCCAGGGTTATGATCGCAATGTAAAAAACTTAAATCAGGCAAAATTCGACGCATTACATTTTGACCTGCACCAAACATCGCATCATATCCAAATTCGAAGCCTGAATTTCTTATCGCTTCCAGGTCAAACCCCGTTTCAACCCGTTTTACATATAAGTCCTCCAAATCGACTCTTTCAACCCATCCATCCTTTTCGTATTCCTCCAGACTTTTTGCTGTATTGGAATATGATTCAGGAATATTTTCTTCCACCTCTGCAATCATAGGAGGGGTTGCAGGCCCTCCATAATAGGCCTTTATTTTGAAACCATTATAACCTGGAGGGTTATGGCTGGCTGTTATAATAATTCCTGCCTGGGCTTTATAATGAATAGCCGCCAGGGAAATCATAGGGGTTGAAACAAATTCATTCGAGGCAAAATAAACTTTGATACCCTCCTTAGCAAAAACTCTTGCTGTGGTTTCTGAAAATAACTTGCCGGCAAAACGCACGTCATTTCCTACCACTGCTGAAGGATTACCATAATTTTTCTTTAACCAAAGGGCTGTAGCATAAGCCACTCTTTCAAGATTAGCAACAGTAAAGTCTTGGGCGATAATGGCTCTCCAGCCATCGGTTCCAAATTTGATTACATTCATTTATATTTGGCTTTTGTGTTAACAATACTAAATAATAAAAAATTCATTTTATATCGAATGTTCAATTTATTTCAGGGGCCTAAATGTAGTATATGGACATTAAGGTAGTTAAGTTTGGAGGCACCTCGGTCGGTAGCCCGGAGAGAATGAAAAATATTCCTGAGATTATTAATCCACTGGAAAAACAAGTTATCGTATTATCGGCGGTTTCAGGAACCACGAATAGTTTAAGTCAAATTGCCAATACATTTCAGAAGGGGAACTTTCAAGAAGGGAAGGATTTAATCCATACTCTTTGGGAAAAGTATACCCAATTTGTGCAAGAATTATTAAAAAATCAAAATTCCATAGCCGAAGCCACCCAATGTCTTCAGGTTCATTTTGAACTTTTACTTTCCCTGGCAACCGAAAATTTTTCCCTAAAGGAGGAGAAATTGATCTTAGCCCAAGGGGAGCTATTGTCCACCCAGCTTTTTCATATTTATTTGAAGGAGATTCAAATTCCTTCAAAATTAATTCCTGCCCTCGACTTTATGCGACTCGATGAAGATCAGGAGCCTAGGGTTGATTATATCACCGAGAAGTTGAGCCCGATATTGGAAGGTGAAAAAGCTCAGGTTCTTTTTATTACTCAGGGATATATTTGTCGGAATATTATGGGGGAGGTGGATAATCTTAAAAGAGGAGGCAGCGATTATACCGCCTCTTTAATTGGAGCTGCCTTACGAGCTACTGAAATTCAAATATGGACGGATATCGATGGAATGCATAATAATGATCCCCGGATTGTAAAAAACACCAAGCCCATTTCCTTTTTGAGTTTTGAGGAGGCTGCCGAATTAGCCTATTTCGGGGCCAAGATTCTCCATCCCCAAAGTGTATTGCCCGCTCAGAAATACCATGTTCCGGTTCGAATATTAAATACCCTTGAGCCAAAGGCTAAAGGTACCTTAATTAGCAAGGAAGGGCAGAGGGGGGATATAAAATCCATTGCGGCCAAGGATGGTATAATGGCATTGAGAATTCATTCTACTCGAATGCTTTTGGCATATGGGTTTTTAAGAAAGGTTTTTGAGGTTTTCGAGCGATATCGTACACCCATTGATATGATTACCACCTCTGAAGTTTCGGTTTCTCTTACCATCGATGATTCCAGCCATTTAAAGGAAATTATGGAGGAACTTAAAGCTTTTGGTAATGTAGATGTGGATAAGGATCAAAGTATTATTTGTATAGTGGGCGATTTCAAGGCGGGTCGACCTGGAATGGCTGATAAAGTTCTTTCCTGTATCAAGCATATACCTATTCGAATGATTTCATATGGAGGTAGTGAACATAATATGTCCATATTAATTGATTCAGATAAGAAATCAGAGGTTTTGATTGCCTTACAACAGGGAGTTTATCATGATTAATCCTTTTGCCCATCTCAATTCGGCAAGTTTATCAGAAGCGCAGAAACATACCCCTTTTTATGCGTATGATTTGAATTTATTGGAAAGCACTTTAAAGGCTTGTGTTGAAGCGGCTAATCCTTTTGGCTATCAGGTTCACTATGCTTTTAAAGCGAACTTTAATAAGCCCATTTTGGAGAGAGTAAAAAAATGGGGTTTAGGCGCGGATTGTGTTAGCGGTGGTGAAATTGAACGGGCATTAGAAACTGGATTCTCACCGGAAGATATTGTTTTCGCCGGGGTGGGAAAGACCGAATCTGAAATCGAACTGGCATTGGATAATAGGATTTTTTGTTTTAATGTAGAATCTCTTCCTGAGCTGGAGATTATCCAGGAAATCGCCCTAAGAAAGGATATTAAAGCCTCCATCGCTTTACGAATTAATCCTAATGTCGATGCCCATACACACCATTATATAACCACTGGATTATCCGAGAATAAGTTTGGGATTTATTTACAATCTCTTCCTGAAATCTTTCAATTATTAAGGCAGGCATCCCATTTGGTTTTAAAGGGCTTGCATTTTCATATTGGATCATTAATCACAGATCTTGAAGTGTTTAGAAACCTTTGTTTAAAGGTTAATGAAATTCGGGAAGGTTTTGAGAATGAAGGATTTAAACTTGAAGTTTTAAATCTGGGAGGAGGTTTGGGTATCGATTATTATAAACCCGGATTGAACCCTATTCCTGATTTCAAATCCTATTTTGAGGTATTTAATAAATTTTTGGTCGTAGGACCCAAACAAAAGGTTCATTTTGAATTAGGTAGATCCCTGGTTGGTCAGGCAGGTTCATTGATTACCAAAGTACTGTATCTTAAAAAAGGCCTCAATACGGATTTTCTGATTGTGGATGCCGGTATGAATGATTTACTACGTCCATCTCTGTATCAGGCCTATCACCATATCGATAATTTATCGAATACCGTGGATGATAAACCCCTGGAGACCTATGATGTGGTTGGACCGGTTTGTGAATCAGGCGATTTCTTTCGAAAATCGGTATCCATGGTCCCCTCTAAAAGAGGCGATATTTTAGCGATTCGATCGGCAGGAGCCTATGGGGAAGTCATGTCCTCTCCCTATAATCTTAGGGCAAAGGCTCCTGATTTATACTTTTAATTTATTTAAAGGCATCTAAACCGGTAATATCCATTCCGGTTATCAGTAAATGAATATCATGGGTGCCTTCATAGGTAATTACCGATTCAAGGTTCATCATATGCCGCATGATGGGATAATCACCCGTTATCCCCATACCTCCTAAAATTTGTCGGGCTTCTCGGGCTACCTGAATGGCTGTTTGGACACTATTTCGTTTTGCCATGGATATTTGGGCTGGATTAGCCCTTCCTTCATTTTTTAAAACGCCTAATCGCCAAACCATTAATTGGGCTTTGGTAATTTCGGTAATCATTTCGGCAAGCTTTTTTTGTTGAAGTTGAAATCCGGCTATCGGCTTTCCAAATTGAATCCTTTCCTTAGCATAACGTAAGGCCGTATCGTAACAATCCATAGCCGCACCAATGGCTCCCCAGGATATTCCAAAACGGGCTGAATTTAGGCAGCTCAAAGGCCCTCTTAATCCTTTAACATGGGGCAAAATATTGGTAATGGGAACCTTTACCTGATCCATTACTAATTCACCCGTAGCGGAAGCCCTTAGACTCCATTTATTATGGGTTTCCGGTGTAGAAAATCCTTCCATACCTCTTTCAACCAGAACGCCTCTAATGATCCCATTTTCGTCCTTGGCCCATACAACGGCAATATCTGCAAATGGAGCATTGGAGATCCACATTTTTGAGCCGCTTAGGACGATATGATCCCCATGTTCGGTAAAATGGGTAGTCATTCCTCCCGGATTGGATCCATGATCCGGCTCGGTTAGACCAAAACAGCCCATCCATTCACCGGTAGCCAGTTTGGGAAGAAATTTTACTTTTTGTTCTTCTGAACCAAATTCATGAATTGGATACATTACCAGTGAACCTTGAACCGATGCCGTTGATCGAATGCCGGAATCCCCTCTTTCAAGTTCCTGCATAATAATCCCATAGGAAATATAATCTAAACCCAAGCCTCCATATTTTTTGGGAATTGTGGGTCCAAAGGCACCAATTTCACCTAATCCTTTCAAAATATGTTTTGGGAATTCGGCTTTTTGAGCATAGGAATCAATTATGGGGCTAATTTCCTTTTTAACCCAGGATCGAATCGAATCCCTAATTAAGCGATGTTCCTCGGTCCATAATTCCTCTACCTGAAAATAATCCGTACCGACAAATAAATCTTTTGAACTCATAGCATTAAAAAAATGAATTTACCCTTTTTAAGGATTCAAGACCGACTTTGATTAAATTATTTATAGATTTAATTCAATTTAGTGTACCTGTTTTTTTTAAGTTTTCGAAATGATTAAGCATAAAATTGCTTTGGAGGGAATGGAATTTTTCGCCTACCATGGTTTACATGAAATTGAACGAAAAGAGGGAAATCAATTTCGTGTAGATATCGAACTCGAAACGGATTTTACAAAAGGGGCTCTTACCGATGATATATCTGGTACCCTCAATTACGAAGAAATCTATAAAATTGTGGCCAATGAGATGAGTATTAGTTCCAAATTATTGGAGCATGTGGCGGGTAGGATACTTGGGAAAATTCAAGCCTATCCCGGAACGATCTTTGCCATAAAGGTTGTTATCCAAAAGCTTAATCCACCGCTTCCAGGCAATGTTAAATGTTCTATGGTGGAAATGGCCTATAAGAAAAAATAAATAGCCATGAATTCTTCATTTCTTGAAGCGGAGCCCAAACCCTATTCCAAACTCAGTCAGGATCGGATAAATGAATTAAAAGCTTTTCTCCCGAATTCTGTTTTTTTGGAGGATTCCGATTCCAAGCGATCATATGGTCATGATGAAACGGAAGATTTGATTTTTGAACCCGAATTGGTTTTTATACCCAACACGGTTGAGGAGATTTCCAAATTAATGACCTGGTGTAATCAATATCATATCCCCGTTACTCCCCGAGGGGGAGGGACTGGTTTAAGTGGTGGGGCTTTGCCGGTTTATCGAGGTATTGTTCTTTCCATGGAAAAGTTCAATAAAATTCTTGAAATTGATTTGCGAAATCACCAAGCTTTGGTTGAATCAGGGGTGATTACCCAGGTATTGATGGACAAGGTAGAAGAACAGGGTTTATATTATCCCATTGACCCGTCCAGCAAGGGTTCTTCCTTTATTGGAGGGAATGTTTCACATGGTTCTGGTGGCCCCAGAGTGGTTAAATATGGCACTCTAAGGGATTATATTTTGAATCTGGAAGTGGTACTTCCCAATGGGGAGGTTATTTGGACGGGTGCGAATACCATAAAATTTTCTTCCGGATATAATCTTACTCAACTGATGATTGGGAGCGAAGGAACACTGGGTATTATAACCAAAATTCGATTGAAATTAATCGCCAAACCCAAGTCAAACCTTTTATTATTGGTAGGCTTTGATGATTTGGAAAAGGCCTGCATGGCGGTATCGGGAATTTTCAAAGCAGGCTTTACCCCCTCTGCCCTGGAATTTATGGAAAGAGCTGGAATTGAATGGGTGGTTGAATATGAAAAAATTCATTTCGATCTTCCGGAACCGATTCAAGCAATGCTTTTAATTGAATTGGATGGGTCTTCACCGGAAGTTCTTATGCAGGAAGCCGAAAAAATTTCGGAGGTTTTATATGATTTAGGTTGTGATGAAGTTCAGGTGGCAGATTCTTCTCATCAAAAGGATGAATGGTGGAAAATTCGAAGAAAAATGCCCGAATCGGTTAAGGCAAATAGCATCTATAAAGAAGAAGATACCGTAGTGCCGAGAGGTGAATTGGCGAAACTCATTATCGGTATTAAAGAAATTGGGAATCGATATGGATTTAAATCGGTTTGCTATGGACATGCCGGTGATGGAAATCTCCATATTAATATTATCCGGGGAGAACTAAGCCCTGAAAAATGGGAAATAGAGCTCCCGAAAGCCATTCGTGAAATATTTCAATTGACTGTTCAGCTCGGTGGAACTATTTCTGGTGAACATGGAATTGGTTATGTACAAAAACCTTATATGGAAATATCCTTTTCAAAGGTGCATATGGAATTGTTGAAAGGCATAAAATCGATTTTTGATCCACAGGGTATTTTGAATCCAGGAAAAATGTTTTGATTAACGTGTCATTTTTTCAGCTCTGGTTAGATTTAGATGCCATATTGACGCTTTTATTTCCTTAAATAAGGGAAAAGTCTGCAATTTTATGTCTATGCAGCCCTGTTTTTCAAAAGGCATAGTGTTTGAATAGATGGGTTAAAACCAAAAATTTAAAGCTATGACACTTGTAAAAATCAACCGCAATCTAAGAGATAATGTATTTCCTGCTTTCCATGCACCCTTTTATGGAAATTTAATCTCCGAATTATTAGAAAAACCCTTTACCCAGGCTTGGGCTAATAATCCCATTCCTCCGGTAAATATCGTGGATTCAGAAAATTCTTATGAAATCCATTTGGCATCACCGGGTCATAAAAAAGAAGATTTCAATGTTTTATTAGAAAAGGACCTTTTAACCATTTCTCTGGAAGAAAAAGAAGCCGAAAAGGAAGATTCTAAATTCACTCGTCAGGAATTCCGCATCCATTCTTTTAAAAGATCCTTTAATCTTCCAGAAAATTCAGATTTAAATTCAATTCGGGCTGAATATTTGGATGGAATTCTAAAACTGACCATCAATAAAAAGGCAGAAGAGAAACCTGAGGTAAAAAAAGTAGAAATTATTTAATTCAGGTATTGATTTTAAAAAAAAGGGGGTCAAATTAAAAATTTGACCCCCTTTTTTGATTATATCTTAAGGATTTTTTTAGGAATTAAAAATCGATTTCTTCTCTTGATTCGGAGCGTAGGATCTGAAAAAACAAAATAATCAAGCATAATATTCCGCTGGTAC
>Ga0209067_10002143_pt1 | contig 11797 bp, 18 predicted proteins | sample ColStrG_CSR_2013_FD_187199 | JGI IMG/M metagenome (GOLD analysis project Ga0209067, IMG submission 187199) | Freshwater sediment microbial communities in response to fracking from Pennsylvania, USA - Cold Stream Run_MetaG_CSR_2013 (SPAdes)... | ecosystem: Environmental > Aquatic > Freshwater >... | reverse complement strand
AGATGGATGTAGAGACTGCTATAGAGTTCTTACCGCGTCCCCGCCAATGGGGTTCAACACTTCGCGCGGCGCCGCTGGCGCCGGCCAACACCGGCTGAATTGGCGCCGTTTCTCCCCGGCCCTAACAATCGAGATTGTGATCAACCAGCAGAGCTGGCAGACATCCCGGCCGCAGTTCCGCAAGGTATGCCCGTTTCCCGAAACGACAATGACCTCTGCGGTTAACTTTGGCCGTGCAATGCTGTGGGTCGGCATCATGTCCGTTTCGCCCCGAATGCCGCAGTGGTGGGCAGCATCCTTGTGGGCGGTCTATCGGTATTTCGCGGCCGTGGACGACACAGTACCCGAACTTCGGCTGCATGAATGCATCGAGGATATCGACACGAACCCGAAGAAAGTGCTCAGTGACGACTGGGGTACGGGCGTTGCCGTCGAGTGGCTGGACTCACAGTTTCAGTACCAATACGTTGGGCATGGCCGGAATACGATGCTTGAGCTCGAACGACAGGGACTGACCGCGTACGTAGGAAAGGAGAAGCGCGGCCCCCAGAAGTGCCCGGACTTCTTCTGCATCGACCCTGCGGGCCGGTACCACCTAATAGAATGCAAGGGGAATCAAAGCGGCCCCGTTGCCAGCGCGGATCAGTTTGTGCAGGGCAAGCAGCAGAAGGCCAATATCTGGTTTACGAACGAACAGGTCGTTAGTCAGCGTTTGGTCACGGGGCTGGCTATCGCAAACCCGAAATCGAAAATGGAAGACGCAGCTTGCCGTGATCGATCCCCCTCCAGACGATGTCGAGGCCGTACCGCATCTACTCGTGCAAGTCGAGGAGCCGGAGAAAGTACTGACCGCGCTTAAGCAGGTTACGTGCCTGGACGGTCTGCTGCTTGCTGGCTACTTCGGTCTGGCCCGGAAGGTCTTGCCTGACTCGGAAAGAGTCAAACGCCTTCCTGACGCGCCTGACCATCCACACCGCACTTTCGAAACGGCTCGCGCAGAATGGCGAGGCCAGATCTACACTGCCAACTTCCCCGTGCCGATAAAGACCTTCGAGGGTGACGAAATCGCCGGAATCAGCGTAAGATTCGGCGTTTCGCCCAACTTCCTTGAGACTTCTGCGGTCCGGCCACCCGTTTGGAACGAGCTGGACCTCAGAATTCGTCGGGGCAATCAATCGCCAGAGTTTCAGCGTCGCTCCGTCATCGGATATGGCGACGCGTTCATTGCCGAGGTTGAGTTGTTATGAGCGGGCGAGCCCACCGCCCCGAACCTGTTCCAGGGTATTTCCGCGAATACCCCGTGGCCGAAGATAGTCACGCCTGCCATTCTTCCTCAACCAGCCGTTTAAAATAGTAGACGATCAAAAGCAGCTCACCCAGTGCGAGGTCATTGCGAGGCCATGCTTCGCTGTGGACCAACGTATGCAGCAAGTCGAGGAGAGGCTTCAAAGGCGCGAACTTCTCTCCGACACAGCGCACAGTTGTCCCACCCCGATACCGAACTGCTGCCTCGTGCGCCGGCACGTCGCGGCGACGCCCTCGGCAAGTACCAGTTGCTCGATCGAGCGAGCAAAACGGTCGAACCGCCAGACCAGCACTACGTCAAATAGGCCTCGCTTCGCGTCCTTCATTAGGCTGCTCAGGCCCGGGCGATTCTCCTTTGCTCCGCGAGCCGGTCGGAGTAGACCCTCGCGAGAGTCCAGCCACGCTGCTGCACCAACTGCCGAAGCGGGATTTCCTGCACCTCAGGATTCTGCTCAAATCCATTGCCATCGCGGCTACGGTTCGCAGTGCTCACACGGACGTAGATGGCTGCCCGTTTACCGTGCCAGCTCCTACCCGATGCAAATCGGGCGCAGTAGGTGTCAACGCCGGATGGGCGCTGCCACCTATGCACCTTTCGTCTGCCGGTTTGGTGCTTTTACTCAACGCATCCTCCAAACTCCTTGCAGCACGCATCCGCGAAGTTGCAGTATTTCCGGCTGCACAAGTTGCTGTTGCGATTGGGAAAGTAGAGCCCTTCCCGGATTCCCTCGCGCACGCGAGGGTACAGACTGCACGTGAGGCGCTGATCCGCGTCGGTGACCTCGTACTCGATCTTCACGAGTTTGGGCGTCTTGGTGGCGACCAGCGTGTCCAACCGCGCCTTGCCGTTCGCGCGGGGCAGGAGTTGCCGGTACGTCGCGAGCTGGAACGCGTAATCGGAAGCGATCCCCGCCGGCGACTTGGCCGCGGTCTTCACGTCGACGATGGTGCCCTCCATGTCCACAAGGTCAACGTACCCGCGGACCGTGACGCCGCCGATCTCGCCCAGTACCTGCTGTTCGAGTGCGGCGGGTCGGATCTCCGGCGCCACCTCTTCGAGGTACTTCCGCAGGAGGGCGGCGCCCGAGCGCTTCAGCTCGTCGATATCGTCGTCGGACGAGAAGGAGGCTTGCTCGGAGAGCACCTCCCAGGCGTCCTCGTAGGGTTCGCGCATGTCCTCGATTTCGGGCTTGGCGCCTTCGAGCACCAGCTTGAACCACCGCTCGATGGTCTTGTGCACGGCCAAGCCGCGCACCAGCGATCCGCCCTTGGGGTCGGGCAAGCCTGAGCCGTACTTGAACCACCATTTCGCCGAGCAGTTCAGGAACATGTTCGCCTGGCTCGGCGAAAGGACGCCGCCGAGCGTTTCGTTCCTCGCGGCCGACACTGCAAGCGTGGGAACCGCGGCCGTGGCCGGCGTAGCGGAGAAGAGGGGAGAAGGCGCCGCGGGCGCCTCCTCGAACAGGTCGCGCTGCCGCTCCTGATGATCGATCACGCGCGCCACGGTGTCGCGGATTGCGCGCAAGTACTTGGGTGCGTAGTCCTCCCAATAGCGGTAGGACATGAGCCGCGGCGCCGGCGTCGGCATCACGGGCGGTTGCGACGCTTTAAGAATCAGGCCCATGGCTGTTTCACCTCCGGGTCGTGCGCGGGGCAGCCGCGCGGGTCGAAGGTATCGCCGGCGAACCGGCACTCACACGGCGGGCCGTAGTCGGGGCGCACCAGCTCTCGCAGGGCGCGGAACTGGCGCCGGGCGCGCGCGAGTTTCTGTTCACGCGACATTAGCGCCTCCCTGTTTACTCAAGTTGATGAAACAGGTGGTCATAATCGCCCGCACGTCGTCGGTGCGCACGATGTTGCCGTGCGCCGTCGAAGCGTAGGCGCACGCCAGCGCGTAGACGTCGATCACTTGTTTGGTCTGACCGAGCAGAAACAACGCCCACGGCATGAGGGGCTGTGGCTGGTCGGGTGGCAACGCGGGCGGTGTCGCGTTGCCGTTGCCGCTCGTGTGGCTGTTGTTGTTACCATTGCGGTTGGCGATTGGCTGCTGCTGTTGCACCTTGGTGGTGGCTTTCGGCGGGGCGGCTGGTGAGACAGCCGTCCCGTTTACCGTCGGCACGCTGAACGTGCCATCCGGCTGCTCGCCCGGCGTGAATCCCACGCGGTTGACCTGCCACTCGATCCCCTTGCGGCCGTTGCCGTAATCCTTTTCGGCCTTGATGATTTCGAGCGGTTCCTGGGGCTTCAGGCGAAGCCCGTGGATCTTGGCGGCGACTCTCTCCGCCACGAAGAACACTTGGTCATCCACTGTCGTGAACATGTACTGCGGGTCGCCAAACTGGCTATCGCAAAGTTTTCCCTCGGCGAACTTGAGCGCGCACTCCACTGGGATGTTGGTCTGAAACTTGATCTTTTGGAGGGCCATATTCTCCTGGCGCTTTAGAGCCTCGCGGCTGTGCTACGAGGCCATTATGCTTGATGTAGCACACTATGTCAAGTACAAAATACAAGACGTGCCCAGCTATGTTAAGCTGCTAATGTGGCAAAGAAGAAGGCTGCGCCCGGTATCACGCTGGCTGAGCACGTAGCGCGGATCGGCGCGCTTGGTGGCAAAGCCCGCGCCGAGAATCTGACCTCTGGCGAACTCAGCGCGATCGGCCGGAAAGCCGGCGCAGTCGGTGGTCCAGCGCGAGCTGCGGCGCTGAGCGCCAAGCGTCGCAAGGAAATCGCGCAGGCCGCCGCCGCGGCGCGGTGGGGGAAGAAAAAGACAGCGCCTTAAAGCGATGCAGGGTTCGCCGGCGACCTATCCTTGATCTGCTTGCGGGCAGACCGGAACGGACGACCCACCGACGGCCGGCGGACCTTGACTATTGAAAACACTACCGTTTATTGGCAGGCCGGCTACATCCACGGGAAGCAGTCGGCAGATCATTGGATTGGCTCGATGAGATGCATTGGCTTGACCCGAAGGGCACGGGCAAGCTGAACGATATTTAGCAGCCCCACATTGCGTTCGCCGCGCTCGACTCCACCGATATAGTTTCGATGCAGCTTCGCCAACTCTGCGAGGCGTTCCTGAGAAAGTCCGCGCTCCATCCGCAATTCACGGACTCGCTTGCCAAATAGGACGCGCGGGTCTGTGGTTCGCATCTGAGGTCATAGTGCCGTGTGACCACTATGAGTTCTACACACTATGAGTGTGATATAAACAATCCAGCGAGCAAACGTGGGCGGGAAACCGCTTCCGACCCGCAATCCTTTAGAATAGGGGGCGCCCGAGTGAGCCAAAAAACGAAACCGAAAACGCCAAAAACAACCCTATCGTCCAGTGCGATGATGAACTTGGACCTTGAGCAGTTTTTCTTCGATGCTGTGCGCGAGCGTTCGTTGTACGCCCTGCTGGATGGCCTTGGAAGTGCATGCTCATGCCGGGCGGAGCAACGTCGTCTGAGCCTAGCAGACGACACCGCTCCGGCTATAAGAGTTCTTTATGAAGACGAGGCCGAGTTCTTCGAGGACGCCGCCGAACAGATCTTCGATGTGCTGGCCGTCCTCGACGATCAATGGAAGGACCGGGCACCAGCCGCAGCTCATGGCGATATCGGCCGTACCTGGTTAGGCCTAGGGCTGCGCGGCATGATAACAAAGCTCGATGAACTCCACTCCCGCGCCGCGTCAAACTCCGCTCGCACGTAGGCCGTAAAGACGGACACGCAGAGGCGACGAGGGCGGCGTCGACCGAGCGATCTGGGCACGTGGTCCGGGCCCAAAGATCGGCGGCGGAGCCGCGCGGGCACGCAGAGCGCGGGATCCGGACACGACGCGCGCTATTCGCGCATCTTCGCGCGGAGTGGCTTGTCGCCGGCGTTCCGTCTAAACCAAGGTTTCTACCGAAATGGCCTACCGACGGCGTGCCCGTCGATATTGAAAATCGACGCCAGTCATCCGTAGACGATACGTTACCAGTTGTTCGCTGACTCCATATCTCTCTGCAATCTGCGCCACAGCAAGCCTGAGCCTTGCGGCATGTTCCAAGGCCTCGCGGGGCAACAGCAGACACCACCCAAGCCAGTTGGCTTCCTCTTCCTGCTTTTGGTCGTAGCTTATAGTGGTCCCCAGATTTCATACCAGGCAATAAGCTAAGATTTTCGGCGGAGTCGATCACAAGGAGAGGTCGATGACGACGACGAGAAGGCAGTACAGTCCGAAGTTCAAGGCGCGGGTGGCGGTCGAGGCGATCCGCGGGAAAAGACGCTCAGCCAGTTGGGTTCGCAGTTCAAGGTGCATCCCATCCAGATCGCGAAGTGGCGGAAGGTGGTGCTGGAGCAACTGCAGGAGCTTTTCATCGACGGGCGGACGCGCCAGGGACAGAAGATCGAAGCCAACAGCGCTGCGCTCTACGAAGAAATTGGGCGGCTGAAGGTGGAGTTGGACTGGCTCCAAAAAAAAGTGGGGCTGCTCGACTAGAGGATCGACGCGGGCTGGTGGAGCAGCGCCATTCGGACCTCAGCGTTCGGCGGCAATGTGAGCTGCTGAGCGTCAACCGTTCCGGGTTGTATTACGAGCCGGTGGGCGAAAGCCCAGAGAACCTTCTGCTGATGCGGTTGTTGGACGAGCAGTATACACGGACGCCGTTCTATGGGAGCCGGAAGATGACGGAGTGGTTGGCGACCGAAGGCCATGCCGTGAACCGTAAGCGGGTTTCGCGGTTGATGGAACTACTGGGCATCCAAGCCGTTTACCCGAAGCCGAAGCTGAGCCAGGCGGGAGATGGGCACAAAATCCACCCGTACCTGCTGCGAGGCGTGACGGTGGAGCGCGTCAATCAGGTGTGGAGCACGGACATCACGTACATCCGGATGGCGCAGGGCTTCTTATACCTGGTTGCGGTCATGGACTGGTTCAGCCGGTTCGTCCTGAGCTGGTCGCTGGCGCCGACGATGGAGGTGGAGTTCTGTGTGGAGGCGCTGCAGCGGGCGCTGCGGCGGGGACGGCCGGAGATCTTCAACAGCGATCAGGGATCGCAGTTCACCAGCGAGACGTTCACCGGGGAACTGGCGGAGCGCCAGATCGCCATCAGCATGGATGGGCGGGGCCGCTGCATGGACAACATCTTCGTCGAGCGGTTATGGCGCTCGCTGAAATACGAGGAGGTGTACTTGAAGGACTACGCGTCGGTGGCGGAAGCGCGGGCGGGCATCGCCGGCTACTTCCAGTTCTACAACCACCAGCGTTTGCACCAGAGCCTCGACTACCGGACGCCAGCGGCGATCTACAGGGGGCGAGCATGAAACACGAGGACCGGAAACGCCGGCTCTTCAGCGTCTTCTTCCCTTCGCTTTCCAGGGACATTATATGGAAGGTTGGGGTGGTGTCAAGGGTTCGCTTCGCCGCGCAAAAACCGCGCGCCCTTGACACCACCCCAACCTTCCAACCAAATCTGCTGATAAGAAAGCGAAGGGAAGGAGTAGCGAACCGAAACCACGGGCGGCCTCAACCTGCCACCCAAACTCAAACCAGTGACCCGTCGGCATTAGCTTATAGCGGGCCAAAAATGGTCTTGACAATGGGGTCCACTTTAGCTACGCATGATCATAGTTCCGTCCTGAGACAGAACCATCTTCCCCGGTTCGTGGTTGAGGATCACGTGGGCGAGTTCGTGCGCGATATAGCTGGCTTGGCGGGCACTGGAATGGCAAGGATTGTAGACAACCACATCGTGGCCGTCCAGCACGCAACTTATAGCAGACCACCCCCACGGATCACGGACTAGCAATTGATCCAGGGCGGTTTGCGATAAACCTGGCACATCATATGGAGTCCACAGTCGTACATCCAGGAACCCGGCCAAACGCGCTGGCGCAAGGGGGGCGTCGCCTTGCAGTCCCATCTCACGCCGCAGACTTACTGAGGTCCTTTCTGCCCACGTCTTAAAGCCCCGATCAAGGACCCCCACGCAGCTAATGCCCCCCATCATCAAGCTGTGCGTTCGCGGCAAGGAGGATCATTTCTGCCAGTGCTTTAATCGTCTCCGGTTGTTGTGTCTGATCCACCTTCATGTGCGCTGATACGAGCAGGCGCTTCCGGAAGCCCTGGGACGGAGCACTGCCTTTCGAACTCTCCTCACTAACCTGTGTCCAATACGCCGTTATGGGGCCAATTCTACGATAAGTCCACTTTCCTGGCACGACTCTTTCCCGGTTGCCCGAACATCCTTGATTCTCGCCTTGCACCGTCAGGATATGTTTCGCGACATGACAGCAAAATATGTCGAATTGGCGTGAGTCTTTCTGCGGTGGCCCCGTCGCAAAGAAACCGCCGAGAGGCCTCAGCTCTGAGGGCGCTTGCTGCGACGCGATCGGGAGGCATTCGACTCGTGCTCCTCTGAATCGTCGAATCCCAATGATCCTTGACTATGAGAACGTTGCGCATCTTGGGCAGAGAGCAGATGTCTGGCCCGGATGGCCAGGTCTGCAAGGTGTTCGAGCGTGTCTCTCAATTCCCGGTTACGCCGCTCCGCGTCAACGTGTTCACCTCTGCCGACCTCGCGGGGCGAACTTGCGGCATCGGCCGCTAATCGGAGCTGGCAAGTCGCCCCCGGCACGATCTCGACAGACAGAACTTTCGGAACCATCTTGGGTATTTCTGCAAAGGCTTGTTTCCCTGCAAAAGTTGTCGTCAACCACAAATACTCGGGCCAGGAGAGATCGGCTGTGGATACTCCGCACCAGTCGAAGTGCCCTCTCAGAGACCGTTCCACTCCTTTTGCTGCGCGCGACCACTCACCGTCCCACGATTGCGGCCCGGCTAGGCCGGCCATGAGGCCAAACCATGCGTATGCCTGTGACCATCGCCGGGGCAGCCGGCTAAGAAGAAAGCCGTGTGAAGATCCACGTCCGACCAGAAAGGCTCCGGCCGCGACGACCGCCTGTGCGAGTGCCGTCGGATTGGTGTTGCCGATGTCGTCTGTGACCTGGGCCGTCAGCCGCTGGAATGCGACCACACGATTCTCAACGGAATCGCTTGAGAACTCACTCTGGGTGCCGACCATGCTCGCCATGCGCGTCTTGAGGGCGGCAGGTCCATCGCCCGCCCGCGTGACCGCGCTCAAAGTCAGATCCACAACTTCCGGCGCATCGAATGCCTCGGGGCCGCGAGATGCGGCGACCGACCACAGTGGCTCCAGGTTTGCAACCGATACCGGCCGTCGCGTAAACTTCTGATCCTTTTCCAGCAGCAGGAGGCGTTCGACGCAGGCACGGGTCGCCTCATCGCCTGAATGGATGATAGCCGAGCGGGCTACGGCAGTCGAAAAACAGGATGAGCTCCAGGAAAGCGGGAGTGCGCCCACCTCAACATCGTTTTCTCCCTGGGCCAGCAATTCGCCCACGACAACGCACGCCCAACGGTCTTCGCGGGCCGCGTCTCCGGTTCGCCAGGGTCGCTCGCGGCCAAACTGCTCCCAATCCGAGCGCGTGACAACGCGGGCGAATTGGCTAAGCGGTGAGGTCTCCGGCGCATAGGTTTTGAGCCACGACAAGGTCTCCGCCGCGGTCTTATCTTCGAGGATGATTAATTCCGGCGGCGCATACCTGCGCTCTTTCTCTTCCCGCGAGTATCCGAGTGCGATCCCCTGCCCGCTCTCAAGGGCATTCTCGACGCGCCAGCCCCGAACACCGCCCGTGCTCATCCCAAACAACGCCTTCGGCAGAGCGCTCCGTTCGAACGATTCCCAGCGAATATCGTCGGTGTTCATCATGGCTTTGGAAAGAGATCCGTGAGACTCATGTGAGTGGGTTTCGCAAACGCGTTCTCAAGTGGCTTATTGGTCTCTCCAGTCCGAAACGCGTTGAGTGCCGTCTTGGCGCGCGTGATCGCGGTGAACCCAATCTGCCGTCTGTTCATGGGGAATGAGTGCAAGTCTTCGGTGCCGTAAAGGTGCACCGCACGAAACTCCGTACCTTTCGCGGAATGGATCGTCAACACGTGAATTCGACGGCCGCTCTCAAACGAAGCATCCTGGTCAACACCGTGGACGCAGACCTTCTTGCCGATATTCGTCGCGTCAAATCGCTGTCGCAACTCTGCGAGCGTCTTCTTTCCGCAGAATATACCGATCATCTCATCTTTGAAAGCGTCCAGCTGAACCATGATGACCTTCAGCATGCGCTCAAACTGCTCGTCGCGACTCGCGCATTCGTGCATCTCCGCGCTTGATTCACCCTGTACCTTGGGGTTGTAGTTGCACGTTTCCTCAAGGGTCGGCTGGCCGTCCTCCGGCGGAAGCAGGCGGTCTGCAACGTGCGCGATCCTCTGGCCGATCCTGTAGTGGGTCTTTAGAGTGTGTTTTGAGAGCCCAAGGCGTTTGGCAACGTCCAGACCGTCCTTATCGTAGATCCCCTGCCGAAGATCGCCGCAAATACAGATATTGTCGCTCAAGCACAACAGGCTTTCGAGCTCCTGCACCGAGAAGTCCTGGGCCTCATCGACGAAAATCCCACTGTAGAGCTTCTTTGAGGGTGCTTTGCAATTGGCCTTCAGTACCCCTTCGAGCAGCTTCGCGCGCGACTCCTCGTCAAAATCGCCCTTCACGGGAATCGCGCCCGGACCCAGGTGCTGCCAGATATGATGCGCGGCCCACGAGTGAAACGTCCGCACCTGGGATCCGGAGATGAGACCCTGTACGACAATTCCGCTTCGGATGAAATCGGCAAGTACGTTTGTGTAGGTTACGATCAGGACGTTCTTGTCGCCGGTTCCCGCAACAAATTGAGCCCGCAGTAAGAGAAGGTTCGTCTTGCCGGAGCCAGGAGGGCCTTCCAGCAACAATCGCCCCTGCGACGGCAGTTGGATGAAGGTTTTTTGCGCATCATCCAGTTCGTCTGGCTTACGCCACCACGTCGAGTTCACGCTTGTTCCACCTCTACCTGTCCCGCATTTCCGGCCACTGGCGTTACCGGTTGAAGATCCGTGATCTTGTTACCTTCAATGAGGTCGAGACCTTCCCCTATCACGTTGGCCAGCGCACTGGACACCGAATACACGGCCTGCTCCTCAGCTTCGGAAATCGTGACCGCGCAGACGGGAGTATCACCGAGACGGATCGTGGTCGTGCGGCTATATATCTCGTCCAGCCACAGGATGCGAACAGAACTTTTGATCTTCACCTGTTCGGAATAGGCAAATTCAAATCCGAAGATCCGAGCGGAATCCGGTGCCGGTGACCTAATAATCAACGGTAGCCTCTTTCCGCATGTCGCAATAAGCTCCAGCTTCACTCCCTCGATGAATTTCTTTTCGAACGAACTTCGCTCAAACCGGAGGCGTGACTCAAGCGCAAGGGCAGATGCATCAGGCGACCCCGTGTCCCGCCTTTCCAGCCGGCCCCGGAGGCGCGCCAAAGGGTCATGAGATCCTTCAAACTCAAAGTCGCTCCAGTTCACAATCTGAAGGCGTGTCTCAAGGTCTTTGACCAGGCACCGTGCCGAAAGCGCCTTGAGGGCCGACAAGCGGGTCGGATTCGTGTCCGTGAATGATGGCGTCTTGGTCAGCACCGCACGGGCAACGAGCCATCGATTTCCAAGGCTCACTTCATCCTGAAACAGTGCCGATTTCATGATCAAGTCATGGAGGACGGCGCCGACCTGGTAAAAATTCAGGCCCTTCCAAAGCCTGGGTGTCTGTTCGTCCAATCGAAACAGGTATTCCGGGGAGCTGTACTGCGCCGTGGCAACAAATGGGCGGAGGTTGTGGTGGTCGGTCAAGGCAGCGTCGTTGGGTTCGGCTGCCTCAAAAACGCGGACAACTCCCAAGTCGAGCACCTTGAGAGTCTTAAAGTCCGGCGAGATATGGATGTTCTCAGGCTTGATGTCCCGATGGACGATGGCTAGCTCCTCCAAGAAGCGCACGACGGCTACCAATTGGCAGATGAGTGCAGGCACCTCACTGTCCGGAACCTCCGCAAGAGACTTGCTAAGTTGCGGCCACGGGCAGAACTCCATCTCAACAAATCCGGTACCTTCCGCTTCCACGATGCTGTAGACCGTAATGAGATACGGGCACGCGTGGCCGATCAGCTTTCGCTGAAGCTCCAGTCGCCTCTTCTCAGCAGGCCCGCCCTCGCCTGCCAGGAATTGAGGATCGAACACCTTAAACGCACGGAGGCCTACCGGGGTTTCGACCTTGAACACGGCTGCGGAACCGCCGGCACTGACGAAAACGGGGGGAGCCCCGAGGCCCAGACCCTGCAAATGCTTTTGCAGGCGGTTCGTGAGATCGCCGATAACGGCTGCTTCAAGGGCCGGCATCCAAGTATCGCTAGGTGGCACGATAGTAACAGCTTGCGGGTACTTTCGCTACCGGTGGGAGTGCCCCAACTCCCTCGACGCCCATTAGGCGGCGTGGTCGTGAACCAAGGCTCGAACCGTTTATCGGTGCTCTATTCAATCGAGTCCCCTTGTAGGACGTTTGCTGATCACTCCCGTGAGACGCC
>Ga0209067_10002142_pt1 | contig 11797 bp, 9 predicted proteins | sample ColStrG_CSR_2013_FD_187199 | JGI IMG/M metagenome (GOLD analysis project Ga0209067, IMG submission 187199) | Freshwater sediment microbial communities in response to fracking from Pennsylvania, USA - Cold Stream Run_MetaG_CSR_2013 (SPAdes)... | ecosystem: Environmental > Aquatic > Freshwater >... | reverse complement strand
CTTGTCGGAGAGGCGGTCCAGCTCAGGCAAAAGATAGGAGATGTCGAAGTCTGGGCCGCCATGCAGGACGATCATGGGCGAGCCCCGTCCGACTTCGCGGCAATACAACCCCGCGCCTTGAACCGGAATACGGCTCTCGCGTGCCCCGGCGTGCTTGCTTTGAGCTCCAGCACCTGCACATACGACGACGACGGTAAGAAACAGCATAGCTTTCATGGAGCAAAGCTACATCAGGGTCATGGTGGGCGCAATGGATAGAGCAAACCGGGTTATTGCGGTCGAGTACTCGGCTAACCGGAAGCTATCCAGAAACGGGCTTGTGGGAAGCGCCGAACGCGGTTTCCCATGAGCTGTCAAAAGTCAACCCGCTCTGGCCGCATCCTCGAACTGTGATCGCATTGCATTCGCCTCATGCCCTCCTCGAAACCGGACTGCCCATGTGCCCTTCAGAGAAACTCCGGGACATTGACGCCACTCCATCCCGAGCAGTCCGTTCTCTCCGGTCCGGTTTGTCTACGCTTATTGCGAAATGCGGGCATGTTTCGCGTATTTCTGGTGAGGGGCAGGAGAATTTCTCTGCAGTCCAGACTGCGTGGCGGAGCGAGAGGGATTCGAACCTTCGGTACAGTTTTGGACTCCTAAATCCCGGCGTGTCCGTAAGTTGCAGATAGCAAAACCACAGCAGAGAATTTGCACCGAAATATGCCTTTCGGGTTTTGCGATCGGTCCGGTTTCCATTCGCTGTTCCATCGAGAGAAGAAGGCGAATGCGAGGCGATTCTGTGGCAGAAAGTGGTGACTTTGCGAGGCCCCAGCAGCGTGCTTGGGTTCGCGTGTGACTGCGTGCCTGGCGGGCAGTCACACGGTCGAAACTTTCTCCGGCGGAAAGAATTACTTCAGGCGCTAATTTCTTATAATTTTCGACTTTCTTGCTGGCGCTTTCTCGGCCGTCGTGGCTCTGCGTCCCACAAGCCGACTTCTGGCCCGCGTCGTTGAAAGTTCGTGCCGGGTCCTAACTTCCGGGTAGCCCGTTACTGGCTCGGAATCCGCGCGGAATGCCCACTATGCCGCTGCAAGCGCTAAGAAGTGCCTTCAGCGAGTGCCAACCTCAGGTCGCGAGATCGTCGAGGCCGCTCATCGGAAGCCCGTGCACAAGGCTGGGCCCGCTATCTGAGGTAGGTTTTCACCATGTCGATCACCTCATCGGCCGCGAGTGTCTGCTCCGAATTCGGTTTTCGCTTTGGGTCAAGTACATGGTGCCGGATGTGGCCTTCAAGGAGTTCGGTCATTAGGCTGTTGACCGCACCTCTTGCTGCACTGATGATCTGCAACACCTCAGAGCAGTCGCGTCCCGCATCGAGAATCCGCTCAAGAGCCTCAAACTGCCCCCGGATGCGCTTGCTACGCAGAATCAGCTTCTGTTTGTTCTTGATCGTATGACTCATTCGCGAACGAATGATATCATGCCGAGGTTTGCACTATACCTATGGGGGTATGTATGATGAACCAATCTTTTGCGCGAGTTCATCATGAAGCTCAAGACGCAGCTTTCCATACAAGCGAGTGCCATGAACGTGAAGAGAGCACGGCAACCAACAGCGCGGTATCCGCAGAGATCAAAGCTTTCCTGGACTCGGGCATTGGTATTGGAAGCGCAAAGCAGTGACCTGATGGTATCAATATTCAACAAGAGTCAGAAGAGGAACAAGAAAGCGAACGGTGGTGAGCAAACCGTTCGGCTGGTCTTGATCCTTCTGTGGGCAATCGTAGTCGTCGTGCTGGGCCTTTACGGAGGACTCGAACTATCACACCACCATTAGTATTTGGGCACCCGGTAAACACAAAACACATGCAGGCTGTGCAGCAGAAGAGATGACTTGGCACCACCATGCCGAATTAGGTGAGGGCTTGGGCACCGCATACTGGAATATCTCTATAAGAAGCCGATGCCTCACCTTGCCGATATACATACCCGGATAGGTACTATCTCATTGCGTTCCTTTCCAATTCTGGTGTAGATTCAACTGAAGTCTTCCATGGGGTGACCGTCATGCGGTCGGTATCGAAGAAGATAGCGTGTTTGTGCATGTTGCTGACTTTCTGGTCGGCAATGGCATTCGCCGCGCATCAACATTCGAATGCGACTGAGTCGGCAACGTGCACAGTCTGTGTCGCCGCCCATTCAGCTTCCCCCAAAGCCACTGTAATCCTGCCAAAGGTGCTGTTCGTTTCGGTATGCACCTTTCGGCCAAAGCCGGTTTCCGCCAAGCAGCGTCTTATAGCCTTCGCACTCTTCGTTCGCCCACCTCCTGCTATCTAGGGATTGATGTCAATTCGATGCTCCGGCTAGTCGTAGCCCGGCTTATCCCTATTTCTCCCGGAGGATGCAATGTCCATTTCCTATCAGTGGCGCTCGGCCGCCGCTGTCGTCGTCACTATTTTTCTGGCTCTCACACTCGGACAGGGCCAGTCCATCAGTGGAACGGTGCTGGATCCTACAGGCGCGGTGGTCGCGAGTGCCACGGTTGAGATCCGCAACCCCGTCAGCCGATACGATCGTTCTACCCACACGGATGCTACCGGAAAGTTCAGTTTTACGAACATCCCGTTCAACCCTTACCACTTACAGGTCACTGCGGCTGGATTCGCTCCCTACGCGCAGGATGTGGAGGTGCGCTCCTCCATTCCCATCGATGTTCCAATCAAACTGCAAGTCGCGGGTTCGGCGACGACAGTGACGGTCGAGGCAGGCAACGATCTAGTTGAGAACGATCCGATTTCTCACACCGACGTGGACAAGAACCTGTTCGACAGACTGCCGCTCGAAAGCCAGTCATCGTCGCTCAGTTCGCTGGTCACGCAAGCCACGGCGGGAGTTGCGGCCGATTCGAACGGTCTGTTTCACGGGATGGGCGACCACGCGGAAAACTCCTTCTCGCTCGATGGCCAGCCGATCACCGACCAGCAAAGCAAGGTTTTCTCCAACCAGGTTCCTCTGGATTCGGTCCAATCGCTGGAGGTTATTCAGGGCGCGCCACCTGCTGAATACGGCGGAAAGACGAGCTTGATCATCAACGTGACGACGCGCTCAGGTCAGGGCATGACTAAGCCGCATGGCGATGTTACGGCTTCGTATGGCGCATTTGGGACGTCCAACGTGGGATTCAATCTGGGCTACGGTGGGGCGAAATGGGGGAACTTCATCAGTGCAAACGGGCTAAACAGCGGACGGTTCCTCGATCCACCAGAGTTCGCCGTGATGCACGACAGAGGGAACGAAGAAAACCTATTCGATCGGGTGGACTATAAATTCTCGGACGCGGACTCACTCCTGGTGAATTTCGGCTACACCCGTTCGTGGTTTCAGAATCCCAATTCGTTCGACCAGCAGTTTCACAATGTCAATGGCGCTGGGGTGCTGACCGACCCGGCGGGCAATCCACTTGGCCTGGCCGACCAGGTTTCGCAAATCAAGACTTTTAATATTGCGCCGATGTGGACGCACCTGATCAACTCATCTACCGTGTTTGCCTTTGGCGGCTTCGTGCGAAGGGATCAGTACAACTACTATCCAAGCGCTAACCTTTTCAATGATTGGTCTCCCGATTTGCAAGGCGAGAGTGTCGCTCAGAACAGGAAGCTGACCAACACGGGCCTTCGCTCGACGTTGTCGTACGTGAAGGGTATCCACAACATTAAGCTGGGCGCGGTATACGAGCAGACTTTTCTCGACGAAAATGACCAGATTGGCATTGTCGATCCGACCCTGGTCCCGGGAATCGCACCTTCTTGCCTGAGTGGGGGGCAGCCTGTTCCGGGCACGCCCTGCGCCATTCTGGCGCCGTACGATTTGACGGGTGGAGGAGGTCAATACGCGCGGGGTGGGCTTTTCTCGTTTAGCGGTCACACCGACGTGAAGGAATTAGCGCTCTATCTTCAGGACGCGATCACGAAGGGGAACTGGTCGTTCAACGTGGGATTACGAGGCGATTTTTACAATGCACTCGTGGTTGATCGGCAAGCGGAACCTCGCGTGGGCGTAGCTTACAACATCAAGTCGACGAACACGGTACTGCGCGTTTCGTATGCGCGAACGATGGAGAGTCCGTTCAACGAAAACCTGATTATCGCCAGCACTGGATGCAACATTCCTTTCCTTGCTACGCTGGTGCCGCCACCTGGCGTCTCCTGCAACTCGGGAGCGATTAGGCCGGGCTATCGCAACGAATTCCACGCCGGCCTTTCACAAGCATTTGGACGATATCTGGTAGTGAGCGGGGATTACATTTGGAAGTACACGCACAATGGCTACGACTTCGGCGACGTAGGGGCCACGCCCATCTACTTCCCGATCGAGTGGACTAAATCGAAGATTCCTGGATATGCGATCCGGGTAAGCATGCCAAATTATCGCGGATTCTCGGCGTTGGTGACGATGTCGAGCGTGGCGGCACGATTCTTCCTGCCGCAGGTGGCGGGGCTGCCCATTATCGGCCCAGCAACGGGCGCTTTCCGTATTGACCATGACGAAAAGTTCAACCAGACGACGCACTTGGAATATCAACCGTGGAAGCGCGGACCGTGGCTTGGCTTCAACTGGCGGTATGACAGCGGCCTGGTGGCCGGGGCAACACCATGTCTTGGAGCTACCGCAACGTGCTCACCCACGACCTCGACGCTCGATGGGGGCGCAAATGCAAACATCCCCAGCGGCTATGTTGCGCTCGTCAATACAATCTCTGGAGCGCCGCTAACCGCCGATCAGGAATTCCAAGCTGGATTCTTTTGCGGATCACAGCATGCATCCCCAACCACGCTGATCGGAACGAGCTTCCCGAACAGTCCTGCCAATGCTTGCCTGGCGTCACAATTCGGGTCTACGGGGCTGCAAGTGCCAGCTCCCGGGAAGGAGAATGACGATCACAATCCGCAGCGCGTCGCACCGCGGAGTTTGTTCGATTTCTCCGTTGGCCATGACAACTTGTTCCACGGCGACAAATACAAAGTGAGCGCGCAACTGACTGTCATCAACATCACGAACAAGTACGCGCTCTACAACTTCCTTTCCACATTCAGCGGCACGCACTATGTGACGCCACTGTCAATAACCGCTCAAATCGGTTTCCACTTTTAGCTGGTGTTCCCCCGTCGGTGAGGGCAGTAGATCCAGGCTACTGCCCTAATTGAAAAACTAACCACGTGAGCGTCCCCTATGGTCAACACTGCTTTTGTTCCACTAAGTGGGCCTTGAGCTTCCGACCCTTCGGTGTTCTCGAGGTGAGGCTCTTGCCTTTCAGCACAAACTCGACATCTTTGTTCTTCGCAGAAAGCGGGTCATCGATCTCGTCAAGGACAGGAGTTTCGTACTCAGCGCAATATGTCTGGGCGGAAGTACGAACTGCAAAATAAAGCAGGTAATAGTGGATTTGGGGATAGCGGCTTACAAAATAGCGGTTTTCCAAAACTTTTCGTACACTGAGGATCTTTCCGATGTGCTGACTTTTCATTTGCCGAACTGGGCGGAAGCCCTGAACTGTATCCGTATCCGGTCACCGCCAGGACAACGGTTGCGAGCAGAACCACTGGTAAAACGCTCCGTCGCAGTTCCCTGTGTGCCATGTCCGACCCTCTCGCGGCTTGCCGTGCTAGATCTCATCCCGATGTTATTCCAAGACGACACGCACCAATTGACTGCGCGTCCGCGCACGGGCCGAATGACCTGATCGTGCTCTTCATCTTGAGAATTCTCAAAACTCCAGCCGCGCCTGAAACGCCATCATTCGGACTGCTATCGCCGCCTAAACCAACGCCGAGCAAGCCCGTCGGCGGAGAAGTTGTGTACGCGAGCGCTCCAAAGCCAGTCTGGGTGGAAGACTTTCCCGGAATGCCAGCCAGCACCATGCTTGGGAACCCAAAGTTCGGATGGTTGAAGACATTGAAGAACTGGGCCTCTATCCTGAGCTTCACACGCTCGGTCACCGGAAGCCATTTCGTGAGATAGAAATCATTCCAGAAGAAATCGGGACCGCGCAGCGCATTGCGACCGAGGTTTCCGAATTGGCAATGCTGTGGGTCGTCGCCGCCATAGCACTGCCCTGTACTCGGATCAACGGTCGATACAAATGCGTCCGGATTCAACCACTGGATCGTGCCCGGTTGCGTTACGCCCGGAACGGAATGGTGCTGATAGAGCGGAACGCCCGGAACGACACTTGCGAACTGCGGTCCACTGCCCTGCACAAGTCCGTCGCCGTTCGCTGAATAGGGCGTGCTCAGGACCGAGAACGGGATCCCGCTGGATTTATTGCGAAATGCGGGCATGTTTCGCGTATTTCTGGTAGAGGACAGGAGAATTTCTCTGCAGTCCAGACTGCGTGGCGGAGAGGGAGGGATTCGAACCCTCGGTACAGGTGTTAGCCCGTACAACGGTTTAGCAAACCGCCGCATTCGGCCACTCTGCCACCTCTCCCGCGGCGTGTAGGGTTTGATTTTATCATGGCGGACTGAGGCCGACTGGCAAGTTATCTGGCGATTTTGGATCAGTCGCTGGCGAATGTTGGGGTCAGCGCGCGGTCGTTGCTCCACCATATCCCTGGCTCGTCGGGGACTGGCTTTTTCGCGTACTCGAACCCAGACTCTTTCAGTTCCTGCAGAATCGCGACGATCGCTGTTCTAATCGACTGCCTCACCGCTTCGCTCAACTCGCATCCAGGCCGGTAGTTTTCTCCGACGATTCCCACCAGCAGCACGTTCTCCGGGCTAGCGCCAAGCATGTCGGCGCTCAGGAGGCATTCGGAGAGCGCCGGAGAATGGGGGTCGAGCCTTTGCGCGGGCGTTTCGGACAGTATGTCGGCCTTGCGATAGAGCACCACGGTGCCGGGAGGCTCGTCGGATGCTACGCAGTCCACAAGAATGACCGTGTGCAGCCCCACGATACGGTGCGTGAGGTCCAGCGCCGGGGTACCGAGATCGGCGACTTCAACGTTGTCGCCGAAACTGTATTCGGATTCGAGGACGCGAACTACGTACGGGCCGACGCCGTCGTCCCCCAGCAGAACGTTGCCGATCCCGCCGATGAGCGCTCGTTTCACAGAATCTTTGCCACCGCGATCTTACGGCCGGACGGATCGAACGCGTGGCAGGCGCAGGCCATGCAAGGATCGAACGAGTGCACGGTGCGCAGAACTTCCAGCGGCTCGTCCGGCTTCGCTAGCGGCGTGTGCAGCAGCGAGGCTTCGTACGGTCCGTGAGCTCCGGCGCGATCGCGCGGGCTGGCGTTCCACGTCGAAGGAACTACCGCCTGGTAGTTCTTGATCTTCTCGTCTTCAATGACGACCCAGTGCGAGAGCGTGCCGCGAGGAGCCTCGTGCGTTCCGACGCCTTTTACCTCGTGCGACGGCAGCACCGGCTGATTGTGAACGCTGTAGTCGCCCTTCGAAATATTGTCGACCAGCAACTGCCAATGCTTTTGCGCCAGTTCCGCCAACATGCAGGCGCGGATGGCACGGGCGGCGTGGCGTCCGAGCGTCGAATGCAGCGCCGCAGGCGTGGCGCGAACTCCGCCGATCGCCGCGACCTTCTCAATCGCGAGATCGGCGTACTTTTTAGTCAGAGGATGCCCCTGCGCATAACCGATCAGCACCTGCGCGAGCGGCCCGACCTGCGCGGGTTCATTGTTGTAGCGCGGAGCCTTCACCCACGAGTACTTCTGCTCGCCGTCCCACCCGGTGAAGGCCGGCTCAGTCTCGCCGATCCAGGGATGCAACGGCCGCTCTCCCTGATAATAGGCGTGCGTGACGTCCTCACTGACCGACTGGCGGAAGATCGGGTCGGCGGCAGTTTGAAATCCCTGTACTCCTGCAAGATCGCCGCTGTGGATGTAGCCCCCGGGCAGATCGTAGGCCGTACCTTTGCTGTCCAAGGGCAGATCGGGAACGGCAAGGTAGCTGGTTATGCCACTGCCGATCTTGAACCACTCCGGATACATCGCCGCTACGGCGCAGACGTCCACGAAGTAGACCTGCTGCACGAACTGGATGACCTCATCGAGCAGCACGCGAATCATCTCCAGCTTTTCCATGTTGAGCGCGTTCGCGCTGTCGAGATCGATCGCATTGGCGACGCCGCCCACTGTGAGATTCTGAATGTGCGGAGTCTTCGATCCCAGAATGCCTACGACTTGCAACGCTTTGCGCTGATATTCGAGGGCCTGCACATAGTGCGAGAACGCCAGCAGATTGACGTCGGGGGACAGCCGCATCGCCGGGTGTCCCCAATATCCGTTGGCGAAGATGCCCAACTGCCCGCTGGCTGCGACCGCGTTCACACGGTCCTGCGCAGCCTTCAGTTCGTTGCGCGAGTTGCGTGTCCACGGCGAAAGGCTCTCGGCCAGCTTCGATGTTGCCGCCGGGTCGGCTTTCGGAATCTGCAGCACGTCGACCCAATCGAGCGCCGAGAGCTGATAGAAGTGCACGATGTGATCGTGCAGCGCATGCGCAATCAGAATCAGATTGCGGATGTACTGCGCATTCGGCGGAATCTCCAACTTCAGTGCGTCCTCGACTGAGCGGACGCTGGCCATGGCGTGCACAGTAGTGCAGACGCCGCAAAAACGCTGGGTGAACATCCAGGCGTCGCGCGGATCGCGGCCGCGCAAAATCTTTTCGATGCCACGCCACATGGTGCACGAAGCCCAGGCGTTGCTCACAGCGTTGTTGTCGACCTCCACGTCGATGCGGAGGTGGCCTTCGATGCGGGTGATGGGATCAATCGTGATTCGTCTTGACATAGGTTCCTGCCGTTAGTCGCCAGTTGTTGGCTCGGGCTTGGGTTCGTCTTCGCCGAAATATCCAAACTTGAAATATCCGGTCCACCGGATGTACGGACGGCGGAACCGGAAGTAGCTCGCCATGTCGTGCCACTCGTGCAGAGGCGCGGGGAGAATCGCAAAGCGCTTCACCGCGATCAGAAATCCCACGATACCCAGCGAGATGAACCCGAGGGAGACAAAAATTTCGATCGTCGCCGGAAAATACAAAGCTTCGGGATTTGGCCGGAACGCCAGCGTCGTCGGGCTGAAACGATAGATCATGCCACCGGCGGAACTGAGCACGTAGCCCAGGAACATCGCGCGTTTATCCTGGTTTTTAATTGATTGCTGAAGCATCACTGCGCCCGCTGAAATTGAGAGCACTTCCAGCCAAAACACTCCAGCAAAACGATCCCAGTGAAACGCTGTGCCCAGCGCGCCGCGGAAAATGATGTCGAGGAAGCGCAGTCCGAGCCAGCCGTAGATCAGCCATGCCGTGATTTTCGCGGCCTCATCGAGAACTTCCATATCCATGCCGCGCTTCCACACCAGGCAGCACAGCATGGTCGTCCCGGCCACACAGCCGAACGACATGAAGGTCGCGGCGCCCAGATACAGCAGCGGCAGCCACGGAGTTTGCCACAGCGGATGAACGCGCTCGCCGGCCAGCAGCATCAGCGCCCCCAGCGATGACTGGTGCATGCCCGGCAGCAGGTACGCTGCTGCGATGATGTACGGATAGAAATAGTGCAGGCGCTTCTCGATCTTTTCCACGCCCGGCCGCAGTCGGGAATCGAAATACCAGAGTCGTTCCAGCACTGGTGGAATGTTTTCAACGGCCAGGGGGATCATCGCGTAAATCGACATGCAGATCGCGACCTCGGCCAGCGGAGAGTGCATGTTCCACTTCCACGGGAAGACGATCCAATAAAAATTCCACGGACGTCCGGCATCGATACCGAGCAGAAGCAGGCCGCACGCATACGCCAGGAAACTGGTCAGCAGTGCCATCCGCATTAATGCGTGCAGCTTCTTGCGCCGGAACACCCACGCCGCAATCCCCACTGCGAATGCGCCCGAGCCCAGCGCCGTCAGCACCATCAGGTTGAACGTCTTCCAGATTCCCCAGCCATAGGCGTCATTCATGCCGCTGACTGGACCCAGCCCCGCCAGTTCGCGATACGCGCTCAGGGCGAAGGCCACCAGAACCAGCGCAGACAGCCCAAGGAAGAATCCGTTGACGACCGGAAATCCATACACCGGGACCGCGCGTTCCCAGCGTTCACTATTACGATTGATGTTCGTGGCAGCGCTGCTCATAGTTGCGCCCTCAGTCCGGTCTCTTTTTCGCGCTCGTGAGCGTCATGCTCGTGGCCCTTGAGATTCTTGCGGATGACCTGCACCAACCCTGCATAAAGCAACGCCGGAAGTGCGAAGTACTGATACAAGCGCCGCTGCCAGCGCAGCGTCTTGGCGGGAACGGACTCGGGACCAAGTTCCGGCAGACCCAGTTTCTCGAACGAAACGTGCGACAGATACAAAGCCTGGGTGCCGCCGTTATCGGTTTCGCCATAGACGCGATTCTGGTAATAACGGCCGGGATTGTTCTGGATTCGCCGCTTCGCCTCAAGCAGCAGCACGGGCCGAGGCCCGAAAATTACGGCCCCAGTCGGGCACACGCTGGTGCAGCCCGGCTTTAGACCTTTTTCCAGACGGCTGCTGCACAGTTCGCATTTCGTCACGCGCGGGTTGTAACCCTGCCATTGGAAGCGCGGAATGTGATACGGGCAGGTGATCGTGCAATAGCGGCAGCCGATGCATTTGTCTGCGGTCCAGGTGACAATGCCGGACTCCGGATCTTTGTGCAGCGCCTGGAAAGGACATCCTGCCGCGCACGCCGGATCGAGGCATTGCATGCACTGCCGCTTCACAAACGAAAACGCCGAGCCATCTTCCGTTTTGTAGAGCTTGATCACGTTGCGGGTCAGATCGTTCAGGTCGGTGGGCGCCTGGTGCAACGCATCCCCGCGCGTGTCAGGGGGCGTGTCATTGGCTTCGGCACAGGCGGAGACGCAGGCTTTGCAGCCGATGCAGATGGTCGCGTCGTAGAGCAATCCGACGGCAGCGCTGGGAACGGGAATCGTTTCCGCCTGCAGGGCTTGGCCGCCGACCGTGACTGCCACCGCGGCCGGTACACCCGCCTTGGCGATGCCGGTAATCAGTTCTCGCCGAGTGATGGCCACGTCAGTCCTCTTTCTTCCCGTTGGGTTTGGACCTCAGTTTTTCCGCGTAGGCGATGTCAGCCGCCACGCGTTCCACGCCCGCCTCCGTGCTGCTCTGGAAGCGTTGCGAGGCCACCCAGGCAGCGCTTCCAACTGCGCCGGCAATCGCTCCCACCAGCGCTGCGGCGCCAACTTTCAACCCGCCCGCCGTGCTGTAAATCGGTGGATAAGTATCCGGTGGCGTTGCCAGATGGATGGGAACCGTTTCGAACGTTCCCATCTTCCACACCACGCTTTTTTCCGTGCACCCAAGGCAGGGGATTCCGCAGCCGATCGGCCACACCCCGGGAATCTCGTTGAAGTGCCGCGTCGAACACGAAGCATGCGTCACCGGACCTTTGCAGCCCAGCTTGTAAAGGCACCATCCCTTGCGATGACCTTCGTCGCCGAAGGCAGTCGCAAAGCGGCCCGCATCGAAGTGCGCGCGCCGCGGGCAATTCTCGTGGATCACGCGCTCATATGCGAACTTTGGCCGTTTAAAGTCGTCGAGCTCCGGCAGCCGTCCCATGGTGACGTACTCGAGTACGACCGCAAGCAGGTTGTAAGGATTTGGAGGGCAGCCAGGCAAATTGATGATCGGCTTACCCGAGATCACCGAATCAATTCCCATCGCGCCGGTGGGATTGGGGTCGGCCGAGGGCACTCCGCCCCACGACGCGCATGACCCGATTGCGATCACCGCCGCAGCCTGCGCCGAGACCTCCTTC
>Ga0209067_10002141_pt1 | contig 11799 bp, 20 predicted proteins | sample ColStrG_CSR_2013_FD_187199 | JGI IMG/M metagenome (GOLD analysis project Ga0209067, IMG submission 187199) | Freshwater sediment microbial communities in response to fracking from Pennsylvania, USA - Cold Stream Run_MetaG_CSR_2013 (SPAdes)... | ecosystem: Environmental > Aquatic > Freshwater >... | reverse complement strand
TGATAAGCGGATAGGTCTTCCCATCGTTTACCCCCGGTTTATAACTGGAAGGATATTGCAAACGGAAAGCCATACCATTATAAATATAGGCCTTAAAAGAGGAATCGTTCCAGCCCGTAACCGAATGTGTAATCACCCATTTCCCTATAACCCCCGTGGAAGGCTGGGTAGGTGGGGTAGCACTATTGTATACCACGATTGGATCCTGGGGATTCAGAATCTGAGCCTTCATTTCGGTTGAAATAGACATAATCCCGATGAAAAGGAAAACGCCGATAAACAGGTGAAAGAAAGTTTTTTTCGAATAAAGATTTTGTTTCATAAGGGGCTCTTTTTTATTTCCTGCCAATGATATATTGACATTAAATCGTTTCGAAATAAGAGAAAAATTCCCTGTATAAAATTTTCAATCGCCCAACTGCGATTATATATCGTTGAAGTTAATAAATATGACTATTAATAATATTTATAGAATACCTTTAGCAGGAAGGCCAAATTAAAGTGCAAGCCTATGGGAAGGGTACATAGTCTTTTTTTGAAGAGTCCCTTATGGTGATTTGGGTGGGAATTTTTATCCTTTCAACCTCCCCATTGCTTTTCGATTTGTTCATCTGATGAAGGAGGACCTCAATGATAGATTCGGCAATCGCTTTGGTAGGTTGGGCAATAGCACTAATGGATGGGGAATAAAGACGGAATAAGTCGTGGTCGTCGAAAGAAACTACGCCTATTTGTTTACCGATTTCCTTTTTCATAGTTTTTATCACTTCTATACCCTTAACGCCCAGGTAATTGGTAGCGAAAAAAACCGCATCCAGCTTAGGAATAGATTTGAAATAGGCTATCATATCCGAAATCACTGTTTCTCCTTCTTTGGATGTATAGCTTAAGGTATAAATATGAGGGTCGAATTTATTTTCCTCTATGACTTCCAGATACCCATTTAACCGTTCTTTCATTTGGGTCTGATTTGATTCCAGTGTAATAAATGCTATATTTTTATACCCATTTTTGACCAAATGACGAACGGAATCCCTGGTTCCCATATAGTTATCGACTACTACATGGTTAAAGGGATGATCCGGAAAATAACGGTCAAATAATACCAAAGGAATATTGTTTTTAGCCAGTGATTCAATCTCAGCCAGGCTTTCTTCAGGAGGGCATATAATAAACCCGTCAACATGCCGGGCCATAAACAAATCGATTAATTCCCTGGTACGCACAGGATCATTTTCTGTACTGCTGTATAATAATTTATATCCCATTTTACCCGCCAATTCATCGACGAGACCTGCTACCTGGGAGAAAAATTGATTCGATATATCCTCCACCATAAGAGCAATGGTATTGGTTTTTCCGGTCCTGAGACTCTTAGCCAATAAATTGGGCTGGTAATTTTTTTCCTCAACTACTTTTAAAACTTTTTCAATTAGGCTCTTGCTTATTTTTCTTTCTTCACCTTTCCCATTTAGGATTAAGGAAACGGTCGTAATAGATGTACCAATTTCATTTGCAATATCCTTTATGGAAACTTTCTTCTGTTGCATAGATAGTTTTTGATAACTAAAAGGTACATTAAAATAAGTTTATTTTATAAAAAAACTTGTTTGCTTTAATTGTAAATCGATTTATCAATATATAATGGAAAAAATAACCCTGGAAACAGGGTGTTGTTTAAATTGTAAATTTTATTCTAATTAAATAGTAAATATTGGAAATCATATAGTTTTATTTATCAATTTGATACTATTGGAAATGAAAAATGGCCTTCTGGTAAATAAAATTGGAAAATGATTTTTGACTTATCTCTATAAATAGTTTAGCACCTAAAGTTTGGAAAATCTTATAAAACCAAAAATGCTGAGGCCGGGCGATAAAGTGGCTACCATTTCTTTATCCTGGGGTGGGGCAGGAGAACTACGGCATCGATATACGATAGGGAAAAAGCAATTGGAAGAAAATTTTGGCCTGGAAGTTATAGAGACTAAAAATGCCTTAAAGTCAGCCGATTATTTATATAGAAATCCGGAGGCCCGTGCCGATGACTTTATGGAAGCCTTCTCCCATCCAGATATCAAGGCCATCTTAACCAATATCGGGGGAGAGGATAGTATTCGAACACTTCCTTTTATGAACTTGTCCCTAATACGGAAGAACCCCAAAATCTTCCTGGGATTTTCCGATTCCACCATAAGTCATTTTGTTTGCTATAAGGCTGGCTTAACCAGCTTTTACGGCACATCACTATTAATAGGCTTTGCTGAAAATGGGGGTATGCACGAATACCAGGTCCAGGACTTGAAGCAGACTCTTTTTTCTGCCAATCCCAGAAACCGTATTCTTCCAAATCGGGAAGGGTGGACATCAGAACGGTTGGAATGGAATGACCTAACCCTTCAGGACAGAAAAAGGAAGCTTCAGGAACCTGGACCCTGGAATTTCCTGAATGGAAAAGGGGTCGTGCAGGGCAAGCTTTTAGGAGGATGTCTGGAGGTATTAAATTGGTTAAATGGGACTGATTACTGGCCTGATCTCCAAGATTGGGAAGATAAAATATTGTTTTTTGAGACCTCCGAAGAAAAGCCCGATCCTAAATATGTAAAATATAGTCTTCGCAATTTAGCGGCCCAGGGTATTTTACAAAATCTGAAGGGGATACTGGTAGGAAGACCCTATGATAATCAATTTGTGAAGGAATATAATGAAGCGATAATTCAGGTGATTCGGGAAGAGGAAGGGCTCAGGGATTTACCCATTATAACGGAAATGGATTTTGGTCATACCTGCCCCGTTTTTACCCTGCCATTGGGAATTCTGGCGGAAATTGATTTAGGGAACAAAAGCTTTTCCCTGCTTGAACCAGGCGTTCAGGCCTAGCTAATAAATCTTCAAGGGGCTTCTTATACAATTAAATCCTGAAGTGTAAAAGATTTAAAAGAAAAAGGAATAGCGCTTAGGAATGAATAGCCCTAAAAATGCTAATAAGATGTGCCCAGGGGGAGAGCACTACAGGCTGAAAAACCTGAAATTTGTCGAAAGGAATTGAATCCATAATCTTTGTTTTTAGTATCATAGAAATGGTTTTTAATATTTCACTAAGTTAAAATAAATTTCAAATAACTGTCAGTATTTACATTTTATTACTTACATTTACATAAGGATTCAGTAAAAACGTAAGTAGAATTTTATGGCAAAGATCAATTACTATTTATCCAACAAACCAGGCAAGGCCGGGGATTGCTCGATACTTTTGTATGTATCTTTTTCTAACAACCGGGTAACCATATCGGTAAAGGAAAGTATCCATCCTAAAAAATGGAATGAAAATACCCAAAGGGTAAAAAGTTCATTCACCGGGGCTACTTCCATTAATAACCGATTGGATAAAATTGAGGAAGCCGTAAAGGATTTATTTAGAAATGAGTTCTCAGTAGAAAATCCAAACCCGGATGAGGTTAAACCCAGAATTCAGGAAATTATAAGCCCTGAAAAGGTGGCTAAGATTGAAGGGTTTTATGAATTTGTAGAAAACTTCATTAAGACTGCCCAAAGAAAAATTCAAACTGTTAAGAAGTATAAGGGAACCCTGAATTATCTCAGGTCCTTTGAAAAAGCGAAGGGAATGAAAAAACCCTTATCCTTTAAATCCTTCGACCTGGATTTCTATAATGACTTCTATACCTTCCTGGAAAAGGATAATAACCTAGCCATCAATTCTATAGGGGTTCATATCAAGAATGTAAAAGTGTTTTTGAATGAAGCCCATGAAAGGGGATTACATGAAAATCTTTCCTATAAAAGCAGACGGTTTAAGGTAGTGGATGAGCCCTCCGATTCGATTTATTTGAACGAAAAGGAATTGGAATCCATTTATACCCTAGACTTATCAGGAAGTCCCAGATTAGACCAGGTAAGGGATTTATTCATAATTGGATCGTGGACTGGTTTACGGTTTAGTGATTTAAAGCAGGTAACCAAGGATAAAATTTCCGGGGATATCCTTAAAATCAGAACGGTAAAAACGGGGGATTTTGTGGTTATTCCATTACATCCAACAGTACAGGCCATCCTAGAAAAGTATTCCGGAAACCTTCCCAGGACAATATCCAATCAAAAGTTTAACCAATACATCAAAGAGGTTGGGCAACTAGCCGGGATTTCGGATGAGGTTTCAAAGGATATTACGAAAGCCGGGTTTAAGGTCAGTACCTCCTATAAAAAATATGAATTGATCTCTGCCCATACGGCCCGTAGATCATTTGCAACCAATATGTATTTAATGGGTGTGCCCTCTATGACTATACAGGCCATTACTAACCATAGAACGGAAAGTTCCTTCATGAAATACATTAAGGTTTCCAAAGAGCAACACGCTGAAAAGCTAAAGCAGATCTTCCAGAATGATTCCAGGACGAAATTAAAAGTGGTTTAGGGACAGAGGAAAATCATTAAAATATTAAATTTTGAACCATGGAAGAGGATGACCGTTTCGTTTTTTGCTTTGATGAATTTATTAAGACAGAAGAAAACAGGTTAAGGCAGTCCGATTTGAAAAAGGAAATAATTAATAGGGGAGCAATTCAAATAACCCTGAAGGAAGAAAGTAAGGAAACCCCTGTTTTAGTTTTTAATTCGGAACTGGCTACAATTTTACTTTCTAAAACCATATCAGTAACAAATGCAGATAATGGAATCCAAACAGAACTTACTGGATTTGAGATTCTAAAAATTTTTGTAAAAGGTTATCTAAAAGCAGTAAAAGTATTTAGAGAAGAGTACGGATCAAATGCTCCTGATTATATCAAAAATGCTTTTTTGAGTGGTTTAACTGAGTATGAGGATGAATCTAAAAGATATCCTTTCGGAATGATTTCCTATTCAGGACTATTTAATTCTGGTTTTGCTTCGGGATATTTACAGGAAGCAAAATTGCTTAAAAAATATGCTGAACCATCCACATTAAATTTAGGAAAGAAATTAAAAAAGGTAGAAATCTCATGGGCTTCAATTACCAGGGAATTTGTTGATATTAAAAAGGGTGCTTCAATATCCAATCAAATGGCAGAGGATATTATAAAAAATGCGGAAGAAAAATATGGCAATAATCTTCCTTTTGCCCGTAACCCAATAGAAGCCATTAAAAAGGCAGGTAATAGAATGGCTATAAAGGAAAAACAGAAAAGAAAAAGTAGAAAATAATTCTAAAGAAATAAAGACAATTAAAAAGACATGTCTGTAAATGTCTTTAACCTATCCATGATTAGTATTGCTTCAGTTAATTAAAAATACATGAAGTAATATGAAAGGCTTAAACGATAAAATTCAAAACCCGGATTTAAAAGAAAATAGATCAGGGTTGATTTCCGCTAATCAACTAGCCACAGAATTAGATATATCCAGGGTTTCCCTCTGGAGGTTGGAAAAGTCCGGGAAACTCAATGTTTACCGTCTAGGTAAAAAATGCTTTTATAAAATAAGCGAAGTAATTGAATCCCTTAAATAATGAACCTCATCAATATCCTGGATGAGGGACAAGGTTCTAAATCCAGGGCCCGAAAAAAAGGGGCATCAAAACCCAATTTGACACCCCTTAAGAATAATTCTGAACACCAGGACGAAATTAAGGTTGCTCAAAGTCAGATCAAAACCATATTTCAATATCTATTTGAAAATGAAGCAACTGCTTCGATGGTTGCTCAGGCTACCGGGATATATCAAAAGAACATTTGCCGATATAAACGAGACCTGGAAAAATCCAATCGAATTTTCGAAACTAAAAAGGGCCTTTGCAAGGTAACTGGATTTAAAGCCTGGTATTTAACGACCAATCCAGACAGGCTAAAAGGATCCCGAATTTCAAATTCTTTATGAAATGGGTAAAGGTTATTTCTACTACAAAAATACAGGGGATGAATTGCAACCTAATGCTAGTTATATCGCTTTGGATAAAACAACCAAACTTTTTATAAGGGAGGTTATCGATTTAATGATTCGGCAACCTATACCCGGTTTGATAAATAACAATTTTAAGGCCATAGCTAAGATGATAAATTTCCGGCCTGAAGAGGTCAAAAGAAGTATCAAATCTGCATTAATTTCAGGTATAATCTGCCTCAAATCTGATACAAATCAGGAACAAATTAAGATCACATCTGATACAGATTTGTATCAAATCTGCTTCAAATTTGATTGGTTTTTGTGCTATCCTCCATTGCAAAAACACGCTTTAAATGTATCTAATGGTCAAAAAGGAGGTCGTCCAGACTTAGTAGGGGGTTCAACCCAAAGAATAGTAAAGAATAATAAAGAAAAAGAAAATATAAAAGAAAAGAAAGAAGATACGCCCGTATTAAAAATTGCGGTTTCCTCCGAGCAAAGCGAGGAAAGGTTTTCCGAACAATCGCTTAAAAAAAATAGTATTGAAGCGGATGAGGTTTCACCTCCTCCGAGCAAAGCGGAAAAGGAAATTTTTTTTATTAAACTTTTTAACGAAACGAAAGGATCGAAGGAGGCCCCGGCCCGGTACCGGCTAAACGACAAACTTCGAAAATCTCTTCATGCCAGGCTTAAGGACGGGTACACCTCCGCCGATATCCGACGAGCCATTTTACGGGTAAAGGCCGATCCTTGGCACCAGGAAAACGGCTTGAAGTACTTGACGCCAGAATTTATTCTCCGTCCCGATATGCTTGAAAAATGGTCGAATGCGCCTCTTCTCAAAAATATTTTACCAGGCGAAACGCAAGTCCCGAAAGAAAATCCAAACCTAAAAACCTCTTTTTTTTAATAAATAAAAACTAAATTTTATATGAACACCTCTATAATCGTTGATTTTAAGCCTCTGGATGAGGTCATATCTAAAAACGGATTTGTCTATAAGCAACTAGCAAGGAAGGGAAAATATGCCATTTACGAGCAACGGGATAAGACAGGAACCCTTCATGGTCATGAGGTATTCGAAATAATTATTAGCCACGAAAGAATAATGGCAGGAAATTTTATCCCGGCCATTGAAAGTTTCCCAGGAAATGAACGGTTTGGATTCAACGCCTGGTCGGTTGGTATCGATACCAAAAGAGCATTTAAGTTTTTTATGGAGAAAGTAAAAACAGATATCAACCTAGAAGAATAACTTTTAAAATTTACCCTTGCAGAATGCCAAATTTTAAACGATCTCCTATAAACCATATAAATACATGGTTTGAAAATTTGGATTCATTTTTAGGGGGTATGTATTGGAAAAATGCGAATACTCAATTTTTAGAATCGGAAATCAAAAAGGAATTATGATACCTAAACAATTAGAGCCTGATGAAATAAAGAGTTTGTTATCTGAACTAGATGAGATGGAGATCAAGGTTCAAACTATGAAACTTCCAAAAACTATCAAGATGCCAAAAACCTGCATCATTATATTGAATCTTCCCTTATTCCTTTCCAATACGATAGGTTATTGCCGGTCAAACTTAGAAAGTAGAGGAATAAAGTACGACTTGAAAAGCCTTCGATGGATCATAGGTGTATTATCTTCCAAGGGTTTTTAAAATGAAACCTTCGATAATAATAGATGGAAAAGTTATACTGGATAAAGGAGGATATTACAGTATGAATGAAATTTATTGGGCTATTAGAAAAGTGGGTAAGAAGGACATCATTACCCCTCGATTGTTTTTCTGTGAATTGATGGAGAGCCCTCAGTTTGTCTTAGAGTTAATTATGAATGAAGATATCCAAATAGGAACCGGTTTAAAAGATTTAAACGTAAAGTATTGCATTGCTGTGGTTTATACTCGTATGGCTTATCCGCAATATGATAAATGGGTCCAGGCCCATTACGGATTAAATTGAACTTTTAAAATTTATTCCAATCGATAGTAAACCGGTGTAAATGGAAGTGATATTGATTTGCGGTTTTAGTATAAAATACCGGATTTGAGAGTTTAAAGACAATTTTTATAAATTCTCTTTCGAAATTGATCAAATCAAATTATCGCAAATAAGTGAAAATAGGTTACGTCTAATAGCAAAAACCTTTGGCACTAAATGGCACTAAATGGCGGTTGAGTAATCAACCTATCTAAACATGTAAATTATCCAAGATTTTCTAACAACTAATTGATTATCAATTAAAATTATTATGAAACAGGAAAGTAAGAGACTTATCATAAATGAAATTTCGGACCTGATCCAGTCTGGTAAAACTTATAGCGAAGTTTTGGTCCTAAATGGTCCTAAATGGTCCTTGCCAATTAGCACTTTTAAAAGATATTGGAAGGAAGCCAAATCAATACCGGGAAAGCCAATTCAAGAAACTCCAATAAGAAGTGAGGAACCAGAAATAGATATATTGACAATACTGAGATCTATGAACTTTTGTAATAGAGACCTAAAAAAACATTATGATGAAAAATTGAAAGGTTATTCTGGAAATGTATGCTTTACCGAGGAGGCTATTACGAAGATAAAGGAAGAATTTTTTCGAGGGGTTAGGGTTAATGAGGAAAGGAAGGAGGGCCAATAAGCTTAAGTACCTATGAAATTGGGACCGTTCCTGAAGCTGAGGACCCGAACGTTATTTACATGGATTCCCTTAAACCGGATTAATACTTATTCAAAAAGTTGGTATAATTCAATAAACATTCTCTTAGCCTCATTAGAAATTCTTTCCGGATCAGGGTTTTTTCTGTTAATCATAAGATAGGCACTTTTACTTTCATCCATATTATGAAGGAAAATATTATCCCCAATTTTGTTTTCAATAGCCATTTTATAGACCCTAAATCTTTTAGTTTTTTCCTTTTTCTCTTCAGGCTTACCATCAACTACAGTATGGGATCCTAAGAAACCAAAACTTGCCGAAGGTTTCTTTTTAAATAAATTCACCAGAATATCAATACAAGTAGCAATTATTCGACTACACTTATACTCTCCAGATAAAATATTAAAACGGTTAGAGCCCTGGTCCATTCGTCGATGATACTTGATAATAAGAATATCATTTTCGTAGTGATCGACTTTTACACGATACTTAAATTGTTCTGTTTTAAAGCTGAAATTATGGGTTCCGGTTAAATATTTTTCGTTTTGGGAAGCCTGAAATCCACTATTATGAACCTGGTAAGGTTTATCGAACATTTACAAAATGTAGGTATAGGCGGAACACCTAGAATCGATCAATTCTTCTGTAGTCCTTCTAACTAGATTTAAATCAATAACCTCATCATTAGAATTTTCATTTTTTCCTTTGATATCGTTTTTGATTCTAATACTTAAGGTTGAGTTTTTCAAGGTATTGCCTAGATTCGATACTTTCTTTAAGAATGAAGAGCCCATGACAAATAAGTTTATATCTAATTATACGAAATTTTTTTGAATATGTTTTATTCAAACTTGTAATAAAATGCAATCTTATGAAATTATTTTGATACTTGTAATGCTAGTATCAAACATTATGCCTGATAAATTTTTTGCACATGACCGAAAAAGACAATTCTAAATTAAAGGATGAAATTCTAAGATATTTAAACCTTAGAAAGGGGGGCCAGGTAGAATTTGATGAGGTTTATAGCAACCTTAAAATTCAGGCTGAGAGAGAATCTATACTAAGTCTTGTGGGAAAATTGGTGGAATCTGGATTTTTAGAATTTACTAAATACCGAGTAGTTATTGACAATAATGGCATGTTAGGAGGGAACCTTAAAATTACACCTGATGGATCTGATTTTATAAGTCATAATAGTTTTACAAGTGAATACAGTAGGGGCACTAGAAATGCATTTTGGGAAAAAGTAAAATCCATTGGGAAATGGATTCCAAAGCTATTAGCATTTTTAAAAGGGTTTTAAATTTAAAATGGCCAGTGACTTTAGCATTGGCCTAGTATATTCCAAAAGTAGAATGATCTAAATTTAAAATGTCCTCTTGGCTAATTCGGGACTATACACCTGGTCGAATAGCATCCTTTGAATAAGGACCAGTATGATAGATATTCCCAAAGGTATCATACCAAATTTGAATATATCCCCCGTACTTAGTTTGAATTTCGTGCTTTTTGATGGGCTCTAGTCCGGTTTCTGTGGCCAGATCAATAAATTGGTTCCTAACCTCATCTAATTGATTCTGTCTGGTTTTTAAGAGTTTTTCCAGAAACTGAATTTCCTCCATTTGTTTTGATTTCTGTTCTGTATCGGTTAGCCCAAAATTTTGGGACCGAATAAATTCCTCATACTGCCATTGGCTATCCATCAAGGATAATTTTAATGTGGCAATATTTTCTTGTAGCTGGACATAATTTTTTGAGATGTCAAATATATCCATGGAGTTTTGCGGTTTCTAGCCCCTCAGGTTTTTTATCTATCATGTTCTATAAGAATGAGTAAAGAGTTTATTACTATAAGTTAGTAAAACATATCTAGCATGAAGTATTTAAATGATTTTATTTTTCATTAGGGTTAGGCTCAGACCTTCCCTCTAATATTCGTATAGTGTTTGTGAGATTAAATACCTTAGATTCTATAGAGGTAAGTCTAGTATGGGATTGGATTAATAGTTCCTGGATTCTGATTAAGTTCATCAAGTGGTGCAGAAACAGTTCTTTAATGCTAGGGTTTTGCTCTTTCTCATATTTATCTAGGTATAAATTGATTTCCGATATATTTCCAGAAGCCCTTTCAAAAATCTCATTGGCTTTTGCGATAGTAGGATTGTTTTTACTAGGATTTTCAGACATAGGGAAACATAAATTCATTTTAACTTACGGGATTGCCCATACTTAAGATTTTGATTGCATAAAAATTACAAACTTTCAAGATTTGATCAAATAGAAAACAATAGTTTTTAATAATTGAATAACAAATGTAGAATGGAATCTAATTTAGGGTCAATTAGGATAAATAGACTTCATAAAACGATCCATAACAAACCATTTAACTAAGTCATTTTGTTCCTTTAATGACGCGGATTGAATCCAATGAAGCATATCAAGGGAAATAAAATGAAGTGGACCAAACAAACTGGTTAGCGCTGGATCCATTGAAGTAGTTTTCCCCTTTTGATTTAGGAATTCCCAAAACTCTGAGATCTCAATTCTGTGAGAAAAAGATCCGGACCCGGAATATTGATTGAATACTAATACCAGGTATTCGCATCCAACTGGAAAATGATAGTATTTGAGATCCATAGTTATATCTTTTTGTATTGATTCTTAAGATTGGTTTTCTGGATAATACTTTTCATGAGAGCCCTTTGATCCACAACCAAAACGGATGGTTTTGAAGGTTGTAATTTGACCTTGGGAATTTGGATCTCTTTTTCAACCTCATCCCTGCGATAAATAATTTTCATGGCCTGGAAAGTTTAGAAAAGAGAAGGTTTTTGAAAAATCTGTCAGTATTTCCTACAGTAGGTACTGAAAGAAAACGCTTTAAGTAATTGATTAATAGCGTTTTAAATGTAATAAGGTGTGCCCAGGGGGAGACTCGAACTCCCAAGGATAAGTCCAACGGCTTCTGAGACCGCAACGTTTACCAATTTCGCCACCTGGGCTTGTTTTTAATTACTTGAGAATCGTGAGGATTATATCCTTTCATCGAATTCTATACAATAATCCTTTCCAAATAAAGTTTGGATTTCAGGGATCTTTCAAACCTTGGTGCCCGGAAGCGGATTCGAACCGCTACGGTTGCCCGCCACCCCCTCAAAGTGGTGCGTCTACCAATTTCGCCACCCGGGCTTTTTTCGGAGTGCAAATATACGGTTATTGAATTATTTACCCTCTATGAATTATTGGTTTTTTAG
>Ga0209067_10002139_pt1 | contig 11805 bp, 11 predicted proteins | sample ColStrG_CSR_2013_FD_187199 | JGI IMG/M metagenome (GOLD analysis project Ga0209067, IMG submission 187199) | Freshwater sediment microbial communities in response to fracking from Pennsylvania, USA - Cold Stream Run_MetaG_CSR_2013 (SPAdes)... | ecosystem: Environmental > Aquatic > Freshwater >... | reverse complement strand
CGCGATGGGCGTGCCGAGGTTCACCTCGAGCACACTGGGGCGCGCGACGGCGCCGGTGATCGACACCACCGCGCTCCCGGGGTGCTCGGGCGTGCCCAGGGTGCGGAACCACTGGGCGCCGTAGCGGCCGATCAGGGCGACGTTGGCGCAGGTCTCGGCATTGTCCACCAGGACCGGCCCGTGGCCGATGCGCAGGATGTGGGGCCGGCCCGGGCGGTACTGGGGCAGCGACTCCTTGTCGTCGAGCCAGTGGACCAGGGCCGATTCCTCACCCGCCACGTAGCGCCAGGGCGGCGTGTGCAGATCGATGGCCGGTCCGCGCAGATTGCGGCGCGCGCGCTCGTGAATCGCTCGCTCCACGTGATTGACCACGGTGGGATTGTCGCGGGCCACGCAGATGGCGATGCGGCTGGCGCCGATCATCTGGGCCAGCATCTCGGCCCCGTCGAGCACCAGGTGGGGGTTCGTCGACAGCAGCCGGTTGTCCTTGTGGGCCGCCGGTTCGCCCTCCATCCCGTTGACGACGACGTACTTGTGGCCCCGCTGACTGCGCAGCAAGGCGACTTTGCGGGTCGTGGGAAAGCCGGCCCCACCGCGACCCAGCAGACCCGACGCCTCGAGCTCGTCGCTGAGACTGGTGACGACACCGTTGGGCTCGTACATCGCCTCGTGCTCCGCGAGCGTGAGGGGACGGGTGGTGGCGCCCGCGAAGAGTCGCGGTAAGGAGCGCGGTTCGATCATCGACGACCTCGCGACGCGGGCGGCCGAGGAGGAGTCTTGGGGAAGGTGTCGGGCAGGCGGGGTCGCGGCGGCGAACCTTCGGGCAGACGAGGACGTGGGGGCACGGGCGGCGAGGCGAGCGGTGACAGCGCTGTGCGTCCGGCGGCGCGCGTGGGACGACCGAGGAATCGCCACAGTCCCGCCAGCGCGACGACCCCCGCGCAGCCCACGACCAGCAGGAAGCCGATCCCCTTGCGGGTGTCGGTCCCAGTCATGTAGACGTGGACCAGCGAGATCGCGTAGGCCAACCAGCTGAACCAGTGGATGAAGCGCCACGACGCGTTCTTGATGCGCAATTTGAGCAGGCTCGACACCCACACCGCCAAGATCAGATCGAAGGCCACGGCGCCCAGGGCCACCGGCACGCGCCGATAGGCCGAGGTCATCGGGATGAAGGCGGAGATCAGTCCGGTGGAGACGAAGCTGTCGAGGACGGTCGTCACGATGTGAATGGCCAAAAAGACCACCGCGACCATCGAGAGCGACCGGTGCACCTCGTTGACCTCGAAGCGGCCGATGAAGGTTCCTCCGACCCGGTTGGCCACCAGGGTGCCCAGGGACACGACCAGGGTGAACAACAACATCGCCACGATGCCGGTGGCCCGGGTGGAGTACCACAGATAGGGAGTGGTCAGGGCGATCACGCCGCCTCCTCTCTCGGCCACGCGCCGACGTATTCGACGGTGCCGTCGCGTCGCACGAGCCGAGCGGATCGACCGGCCTGGGCGATGTGCCACGCGGCGTCCTCACCCCACAGTAACGCCGCGGTGGCGTAGGCGTTGGCTTCGACGCAGTCGCCCGCGATGACCGTGGCGGCGGCGAAGGGCCCCTGGGCGCTGTCACCGGTGCGTGGATCGATGATGTGGCCCACGAGGCGCTCCCCACGGTGCCAGGTGCGCACGTCGTTCGACGACGTCGCGATCGCCCCGTCGCGCAGACCCACGCGCGGTTCATCGCCGGTGAGGGTCAACGTCGAGGCGACGCCGATCACCCACGGACCCTCGGGTCCCTGGCCACGGGCGGTCACGTCACCGCCGATCTCGACGCACACGCCGCCGGTGGGCGCGACGTCTTCGGACACCAGGTCGGCCAATAGGGCCTTGGCGCTCGCCCCGAGGTCGATACGCCATTCGCCACTCTGGTGCACGGTGTGAGCGACCTCGTTGAAGTGCAGGGCGTCAAAGCCGGGTGCGGGCCGCAGGTCGAGTGGTACGTCCTCGAGGGGGCCGATGGTCGCGTAGTCACGGTCATAGCCCAGGGCGACGAGCGAGTTGAGAATGGTGGGATCGCACAGGCCCCCCGTGAGGGTGCTCGCGCGCCGGGCGGCCACCAGGGCGCGCGCCAGGTGATCGCTGACGCGCACGTCACCGTGCGCCGCGTTGAGCTGGCAGATTTCGGAGTCGGGCCGGAAACGGTTGCACGCCTTATCGATGGCGTCGATCCAGAAGTACAGCCGGTCCTGGGCGAAGAGCAATTGGCGGTCGAGTTCGGTGTGCAGGGACCCCGACATGCCCCAGATCGAGAAATTCATGGGCGCCCTAGTTGCACACGGTGTTGCCCGAGGGCGTCGTGTAGCAAGTGGTCGTGGTGGTGACCGGCACCGTCGTCGTCGTGGTAGCGGTGGACCCCGTCGCACCAGTGGCGCCCCCCGCGGGCACCGTCGTCGTGGGGGCCAGCGTCGTCGTGGTGGTCGGGTGCACCGTCGTGTGCACCTTGGTGATGCTCGAGAGGTAGCCGACCATGCCCATCGAGAGGACGCTGGAGCCGACGAAGATGCTGCGCGTCACCAAGCGCACGCGCGCGAAGCGACGGTCGCGCTGATGGGTGGTACGAGTCGTGGGGGCCATGACATCCAGTGTGCCAGTCGGTTGTTAAGTCTCGGCTACCGCTAACTAAGAAAATTGGAAGGATGTGGGTGGCGCACCCGCCTCGGGGACTTCACGAACGATGCGATGGTGCCGCGACGGCGGCGCGACCGCCGAAAAGTGACAAAGGGGGATGGCCAGCGGTCGCCCGGAGCGCCCTCGCGAGAGAAGTGACCACCCTCGTGCGGACGCGTCACCGTACGAGATACTCGTGGGTCCTCGTCGCGCCGGTGGCGGTGCTCGGCGTAAGCGCTCTGCTGGGCTGGGCGGTGGTCCCCGGCCTGCGTCCGACCGGGGAGCGACCCGGCGACCTCCGCGTCAATTGCGTGGGGGTGACCTGGGGCCTCGGCCTGGTGCCCGCGGGAGACCTCACGGCACCCGGGGCCCTCGGGGTGCTCGCGCTAGACGGTGGGCAGCGTGATCGCGAACCGTGCGCCGCCGAGCACGGGATCGCGGTCGACGGCGACGCTCCCGTCGAGTTCGGCCACGACCTGATCGACGATGGACAGGCCCAGTCCCGATCCGGGCAGGGCCCGCGACAAGGGTGAGCGCCAGAAGCGGTTGAAGATGAAGGGGATGTCCTCGGTTGCCACGCCGGGACCGGAGTCCGACACCGTGATGACGCCCTGGGCGCAGTGGACGCGGATCTCGCTTCCGGCGGGGGTGAACTTGATGGCGTTGGTCAACAAGTTCGAGATGGCCCGCACGAGGCGGTCGCGTCGTCCGACGACCTGGGAGGTCTCCAGGTCCACTTCGATGATGACGTTCTTGATGCGCGCGTAGGTGCGCGCGGTCTCGACGCACTCCTCGACGACGTCATCGAGACGCAAGGTCACGACGGGGCCCTCGGAGCGTTCGCCGCGGGCCAATTCGGCCAAGTCGCCCACGAGCGCCGCGAGTTCGTCGACTTGGGCCACCATGTCGTGGGTCAATTGCTCGAGGTCCTCGGGCGCCAATTGCTGGGCGCGGGTGAGCACTTGGGCGTTCGTGCGCAGGCTCGTCAGCGGCGTGCGTAGTTCGTGCGACGCGTCGAGTACCAATTGGCGCTGCAGGGACTGGGAGTCCTCCACGGTGCCGAGCAAGCGATTGAAGACGCGCCGCAGGCGGCCGAGTTCGTCGACGTCGCCCTCGGCGAGGCGCCGCGACATGTCGGAGGTCTCGGCGATGTCCTCGATGTCGTCGGTGACGTCCTCGAGGGGGTGTAGGGCGTTACGCGCCAGGACGACGCCGAGCGACAGCGCCAACAAGAGCACCCCGGCCGAGACCATCAATAGCGTCCGTACCAAATTGCGCAGCTCGGCGGCCTGGCCCGAGAACGGGGCCACGAACACCTCGGCGGCGGTCGTCGTGGTGAGGAACTCGCTGTTATTCACCGACACGGTGGAACCCTTGGGCAGGGCGATGATCAGCTCACGGAGAAACTGGCCATTGGCGACGGCGGTGCGAAAAGTGTGGCCGGCGAGTTGGCCGGCGGCGTACTTCTTGATGGTGGCGTCCACCAGGCCGATCTGGGCGCTGGCGGGCTGCGTCGTGCCGTTGGCGAAGACCAGGAACCACGGGGCCCCGCCGAAATTCTCGTCGGGGCGATTGGCCGATTGCACGAGCGACTCGTCCACCGAATGGGTCAGGGCGTTGCGCGTCGTGAGGAACGACGCCAAACTCGCCAACACGACGGCCAACGCCGCCGCGATGACGGTCGCGGCAATGACGCGACTGCGAAAGGTCATGCAGTGCGCAACGCGTAACCCACGCCGCGGACCGTCTGGATCAGACGCGCCTCGTTCCCCTCCTCGAGCTTGCGCCGCAGGTAGCCGATGTACACGGCCAGCGAGTTCGTCCCGGAGTCGAAGGTGTATCCCCACACGAGATCCAGTATCTGGTCACGGGTGAGCACCTGGCGCGGGTGCTGGAGGAAGAGCTCGAGTAGATCGAATTCGATCTTGGTGAGCTCGATGACGCGATCACCGCGGCGCACTTCGCGAGTACCGGGGTTGAGGGTCAGGTCCTCGAAACGCAAGACGGTGTCGTCGCCGTCGGTCACCTGGCGACGTCGCAGGAGGGCGCGCAGGCGCGCCAGGAGCTCCGCCAGGTCGAAGGGCTTGACGAGGTAGTCGTCGGCCCCCACGTCGAGACCCTCCACGCGGTCGTTCACCGCGTCGCGCGCGGTCAGCATCAAGATCGGGGTGGCGTCGCCGGCGCGGCGGATCCGTCGGCAGACCTCGAGACCATCGATGTCGGGCAATTGCAGGTCGAGCACGATGGCGTCGGGCGCCCGCAGTTGGACCGCGCGCAGGGCGTCCAAGCCGTTTTCGAACATCTCCACGTCGTAATTCTCCATGCGCAGGGCGCGACCCAGGGCCGTGCGGATGGCGGCGTCGTCGTCGACGATGGCGACGTAGGCGTTGGTGATGGGTAGGTTGGTCACGGACTTTCCTTTGCGCGGCGGTCAGGCTCTAGTGTGGCGTGTTGGTATTAATGGTCGTAACTGTTTCACTAAGAATCTAGAAAGATTGTTAGCACCCTAGGTGGCGGGTAGTTCAATTGGCAGAACGGCGGACTTTGAATCCGTAGGTTGGAGGTTCGAGCCCTCCCCCGCCAGCTCCGCGCGACGACGCGCGACGCGACATCATCGCTGATGATGTCGCCTATTTCTTGGCGGTCGCGGCCAAGACCGCCTGAGCGGCGGCCAGTCGGGCCACGGGAATGCGGTAGGGCGAGCAACTGACGTAGTCCACCCCGCAGTCGTAGAGCGTGGCGATCGACGCCGGGTCGCCCCCGTGCTCCCCACAGATGCCGACCTTCAACTGGGGATTGGTGCGCCGACCGCGGGTCACGCCCCAGCGCACCAATTCACCCACCCCCTGCGCGTCGAGGACGTCGAAGGGGTTGTGTTCGAGCAGTCCCTGGGCCAGGTAGGGCGCCATGAGCTTGCCCTCGACGTCGTCACGGCTGAAGCCGAACGTCATCTGAGTCATGTCGTTGGTGCCGAAGGAGAAGAAGTCGGCGTGCGCGGCGATCTCGTGGGCCAACAGCGCGGCGCGCGGGGTTTCGATCATGGTGCCCACGGAGAAGCGCAGCGGCGTCAGGTAACTGCTGGCCACGAACTCGCTCGCTTCGAGGACCCACGAGCGCGCGAGGGCGAGCTCGGGTGCGCTGACCGTGAGGGGGATCATGATCTCCACGCGCGGATCGCCGCCGGCGGCCAGGCGGATGTGGGCGGCCTCGAGCAACGCGCGCACCTGCATGGCGTAGAGACCGGGCTTGAGCACGCCCAGGCGCACTCCGCGCACCCCGAGCATGGGGTTCTGCTCGTGCCAGTAGCGCGCGGCGGCCAGGAGTCGTTGCTCGTCGTCGTCCAGTCCGTCGCGCGCCTCCTTCACCAGGAGCGCCTCGAGGTCCGGCAGGAATTCGTGCAGCGGGGGATCGAGCAGGCGCACGGTCACCGGCAGTCCGTCCATCGCTTCGAGGATGCCCACGAAATCCGCGCGTTGCACGTCGAGGAGACGAGCCAGCGCGTCCTGGTACTCCTCATCGGTGCTCGCGAGGATCATCGCGCGCACCACCGGGAGGCGTTCGGGACCGAGGAACATGTGCTCGGTGCGACAGAGGCCGATTCCCTCGGCGCCGCGTTCGCGCGCGGCGAGGGCGTCGACGGCGGTGTCGGCGTTGGCGCGCACGCCCAGGTGGCCGCGACGCACGTCGTCGGCCCACTGGAGGATCACGTCGAGTTGCGCCGGCGCGGAACTGGCGGCCAGTTCGACCGCGCCCAGCACCACGTCACCGGTCGTCCCGTCGAGGGAGAGCCAGTCGCCCTCGGCGATGACGACCTCACCCACGCGCGCGCTGCGCGCTTCGACGAGTAACTCGCTGACGCCCACCACGGCGGGCTTGCCCCACCCGCGCGCGACGACCGCCGCGTGCGAGACCAGGCCGCCGCGCGCGGTAATGACCCCTTGGGCGACGAGCATGCCGGCCACGTCATCGGGGGAGGTCTCGGCGCGAACGAGCACCACCGTCTCGCCGCGTTGGCTCGCTTCGATGGCCGCTTCGGCGCTGAAGTACGCGCGACCCACCGCGGCCCCGGGCGACGCCGCCAAGCCACGGGCGAGGGCGTGGTAGCTCGCGCCGGGTGCGAACGTGGGGTGCAGGACCTGATCGAGGTGGTCGCGGGTGATGCGCGTGAGCGCCTCGTCGCGCGTCAGGGCGATGGCCTCATCGTGCACCATGTCGACGGCCATGCGCAGGGCGGCCGCCCCGGTGCGCATCCCCGGACGGGTCTGGAGCATCCAGAGCCGTCCCTGTTCGATGGTGAACTCGATGTCGCACATGTCGCGGTAGTGGTGCTCGAGACGCGCGAAGACGTCGCGCAATTGCGCGGCCACGTCGGGGAAGAGGGAGTCGAGATCGGCCAGGGGTCGAGTGAGGCTCGTGCCGGCGACCACGTCCTCGCCCTGGGCGTTGACCATGAAGTCGCCGTAGGGGAGGGCCTCACCGGTGGAGGGATTGCGGGTGAAGGCGACGCCGGTCCCCGAGAAGTTGTCGCGGTTGCCGAAGACCATCGCCTGCACGTTGGCGGCGGTGCCCAGGTCGTGGTCGATGCCTTCTCGTTCGCGAAAGGCGTGAGCGCGGGCGCCGTTCCACGACGAGAAGATCGCCTCGATCGCCTCGCGCAACTGCGTGCGCGGGTCCTGGGGGAAGGGGCGACCCGAGTGCTCCTCGACGACGTCGCGGTAGCGCTCGGCCAGCGCCGCGTTCTCGTCGGCCGAGAGGTCTCCCTCGGTGCGCACGCCGGCGCGGTGCATCGCGTCGTGCAGGTGCACGTCGAAGTGGGCGCCGTCGATGCCCAGCACGATGCGCCCGTACATCGAGATGAAGCGGGCGTAGGAGTCGTAGGCGAAACGCGCGTCGCCGGTGCGAGCGAGCACCGCCTTCACCGATTCGTCGTTGAGGCCGAGGTTCAAAACGGTGTCCATCATGCCCGGCATCGAGAACTGGGCGCCGGACCGCACCGAGACCAACAACGGGTCGACCGCGTCGCCCATTCGACGACCCATGCGCGCTTCGAGACGCGCGAGGGCCTCGTCCACCTGGCGGTCGAGGGTGAGGGGCCAACCGTGGCGCAAGTAGGCGCGACAGGCCGTGGTGGCGATGGTGAAACCTGGGGGGACCGGGAGCGCCAAGACCGAGGTCATCTCGGCCAAGTTCGCGCCCTTGCCCCCGAGCAACGCCTTCAGCGACATCGGTTCGACGCCGTGGTCGTGATCGAAATCGAAGACGAAGGTGTGAAGTGGCTCGCCAGAGGGGACGGCAACGGGTGACATCTGCGACATAACTGCTCCTAAATGTGAACCCGGCTGTGGGCCACTGTAGCCGTCCACGGACCAAAAAGGGTGAATTGGTTGGATTTGTTGAACCAATCATTTCGCTGATGTTCTTTGAGAAGTGCCCTAAGTTACTGGTGAGTTACTTAATTAGTCACTACCAATCCAACCAATAGGCAACCACTGGGCAGACCGCGGGGGTGGCCAGAACGAGGTTCTAGGCCAGGCGCGAGCGAAGGATCGCCGCGAGTTCGAGCGGATGCGATCCCTGGATGGAGTGGCTCGCCCCCGGTACCGCCACGACGTCGTCGAGGGGACGACGTCGACGGAACTCGTCGACGTCGTCGTCGTCCACCACCGAGGACGGTCCCAGGGCGCGCACCAGGGTCACGGGAACTCGAATCTGCTCGAGCCACGTCCACAGGTCCACGTCACGTCGGGGTTCGCGCGTGGGCGCCGCGTGACGCTGGTGACGCCACACCCAGCGTCCGTCGGGTCGCTGGACCGCGTTGTGCGCGACGCCGCGGCGCAGCGATGATTCGCTACGCCCCGGATTGAAGGCCACCGTGCGCTCGACGAGCCCCTCGAAGGAGTCGAAGGAGTCGGGTCCGTCGAGGAAATCGAGGACGGCGCGCGCCGCGTCGCGCCGGACCCCCGGAGTGATGTCGAGCAGCACGAGGTGGCTCACGAGTTCGGGTCGCGCGTGGGTCATCGCGATCGCCACCAGGCCGCCGTAGGACATCGCCACCACGGGGCGCGGGGGAGTGACGAGTTCGTCCAGCGCGCGCGCGACGTCGTCGGCGTGCTCCACGACGGCGCGCGGACCGTAGAAGGAGCCGTCGGAATGACCGTGGTGGGGTAGGTCGATCGCCACCAGGGGACGCTGCAGGGCGAGGGCGAGCGTGTCGAAGGTGTGGGCGTTTTGCCCGCTGCCGTGCATCAGCACCAGTTCGGGGGAGGTCTCCCCCCACACCAGTGCACTGACCTGACGCAGTCCCTCGACGGCGACGTAGGCGCGGCGCACGTGCACCGGGTGCGGCTCGAGTCCCCACTCGGTTCGGTTCTCGTCGAAAAAGGCGAACTCGTCGTACTCGTCCACCCTGGCATCGTAGAAGAAGGGTGGTGGCCACACCTTGTACGCTGACTGCGTGGAGTCACTGTCGAAGCGTCGTCTCGTCATCGTCACGGGACGTTGCCACCCCGCCCTGGCGAAGGACATCGCCGACAAGCTCGGCGTGGCCCTCACCGAAGCGAATCTGCGCGAGTTCGCCAACGGCGAGATCCACTGTCGCTTCGACGAGTCGATTCGCGGCGCCCACGTCTTCATCGTGCAGACCCACTCGTCACCGGTGAACGACGCCGTGATGGAGCAGCTGATCATGATCGACGCGGCCAAGCGCGCGTCGGCCAAGTCCATCACCGCCGTGATCCCCAACTACGGGTACGCCCGTCAGGACCGCAAGTCGACGGGTCGCGAACCCATCACCGCCAAGCTCATCGCCGACATGCTCCAGACCGCCGGCGCCGATCGGGTGCTCTCGGTGGACTTCCACTCGGGCCAGATCCAGGGCTTCTTCGATATCCCCGTGGACCACTTGGTCGCGGCGCCCGTGCTCGAGGACTACCTCAAGACGCACGCCGACACGAACCAGATGGTCGTCGTCGCGCCCGACGCCGGCCGCGTCAAGGTCGCCGAGCGCTACGCCCAGCACCTGGGGTGCGACCTGGCCCTGGTGCACAAGACCCGTCCGCACGGGACCGCCAACGTGGCCGAAGCTCGCCACATCGTGGGTGACGTCGCCGGTCGTCACTGCGTGTTGATCGACGACATGATCGACACCGCCGGCACCATCGTGGCGGCGTGCGATCTCTTGAAGGCCCAGGGCGCCGGTGAGATTTGGGTGATGGCGACCCACGCGCTCTTCTCACCCCCGGCGGTGGACCGCCTCTTCAATGCGCCGGTGAGCCGCGTGGTGGTGACCGACACCCTGCCGTTGGGTCCCGACCGGCGCTTCGAGAAGCTCGAAATCCTCTCGGTGGCGACGATCGTGGCCAACGCCATTTCGGCGATCTTCGAGGACTCCTCGGTCTCGGACATCTTCGGCGGCGAGAACCTCCTGTAAGCACCCCTCGAGTGACCCGGGGTGCCGGGGCGGCTAGACTAGTCACCCTGTGCGCGCCTGTCGTTGCGCGCGCTGAATTCGCACGAGGAGTTGTCATGTCAGAGACCACGTTGCACGCGTCCACGGACCGCGCTCAGGGAAGTCGTAACTCGCGCCGTCTGCGCACGGCTGGTTCGATTCCGGCCGTCGTGTACGGCGAGGGCGTCACGCCGCTGCCCGTCTCGGTCAACGCCAAGAGTTTCCGCACCGCGGTCTCGGGGGAGCAGGGGCTCAACACCCTGATCGACCTCGACGCCGACGGCACGACCTACATCGTGATGGCGCGCGAGATCCAGCGCCACCCGGTGCGCGGCACCGTGGCCCACATCGACTTTCAGGTGGTCGACCCCAACAAGCCCGTGGCGGCGGTGGTGCCGCTGCACATGATCGGCGACGCGGTCGAAGTACGACACGCCGACTGGGAGATCGACCAGCAACTCTTCAGCCTCGAGGTCCTGGCGCGTCCCGACAAGATTCCGACCCACGTCGACGTCGACATCTCGCACCTCACGCCCGGCGACGCGATTCGCGTCGGGGACGTGGTCCTGCCCGAGGGCGTCACGCCCGCCGGTGACCACTCCATCTCGGTCGTGAACACCCACGCGGGCCGAGCGGCCAAGACGGCCGACCAGAAGTCGTAGTCCGTCGTGGCGCTGCGGCGCTCGGTGGAGGGTGGCCGGCGCGGCAGTACGAGCATTCTGGTCCTGCTCGGACTGGCCAATCCGGGCGACGAGTACGCCGGGTCGCGTCACAATGTGGGTGGTGACGCCGTTCGCCGGTTGGCCCAGCGACGGGGAGCATCACTCACCCTCGAACGCCGTCAGCGCGCGCTCATTGCCACGATCGCCTCGCCGCAGGGACCAGTGACGCTCGCGGTGCCGACGACGTTCATGAACGAGTCGGGCGCCGCCCTTCCGCCGCTCTTGACGCGCACGTCCCTCGACGACTTGACGCGCCTCATCGTGGTGCACGACGACCTGGATCTCGCACCCGGGCGCCTGCAACTGCGCCACGGTGGCGGACTCGCCGGTCATAACGGTCTGCGTTCGCTCACTCAGGTGCTGGGCACGCAGGACTTCGGACGTCTGCGCATCGGGATCGGACGACCCGAGCGCAAGGAGCAGGTCACTGACTGGGTCCTGCGTCGCCCGACCGGCGCGCGCGCCGCGCAACTCGCGCTCGACGTCGAGCGTGCCGCCGACGCCCTCGAGACCCTGGTCGATTCGACCTTCGACGTCGCCCAGCGCCAGATCAACGTCGCTCGTGACTGAGGCGAGGGGATTGCGACGAGTTCTCGAACTCGCCGCGCCGGTCATCAGGAGCGCACACGCGGCGGGCGGTGTCGTGCCGAGCGCCTTCGCCACGCCTCTCGCGGTCGCCGCGCAGGCCCTCGTGCACCCCGGTCTCCTCGCGGTGACCGCCACCTCGAGCGAGGCGGACGCGCTGGTCGACGGCGTGCGTGCCCTGCTCGGCGACGGTGCGGAAGTGGCCCTATGGCCGGCGTGGGACACCCACCCCCTCGAACGGGTGAGCCCCGACAACTCGGTGATGGCCGAGCGGGCCCTGCTGCGCTGGCGACTGAGCGTGGGGGAGCGTCCCGACGTCATCGTGGCACCGATCCGGGCCCTCGCGCAGATCCTCGCTCCCGACGGGCCCGTCGCGCCGCTGCGCGTGCAC
>Ga0209067_10002138_pt1 | contig 11805 bp, 6 predicted proteins | sample ColStrG_CSR_2013_FD_187199 | JGI IMG/M metagenome (GOLD analysis project Ga0209067, IMG submission 187199) | Freshwater sediment microbial communities in response to fracking from Pennsylvania, USA - Cold Stream Run_MetaG_CSR_2013 (SPAdes)... | ecosystem: Environmental > Aquatic > Freshwater >... | reverse complement strand
TGTAAGTGCAGTTCCCCCAGTCCATCTTGGGATTGTTAGGATTGCTATAGACGTTCGTGATGTCCTGACCTACTTCACCGTCATCCATGCAGCGACCCCAGGTATAGTTCGTCAGAACGGAGAAGCCATGAGTCATCCGCTGCTCCACCGACACCAGTAGAGCATTGTAGGCCGAATCTCCGTCAGCAAACTCCGTAATCAGTCCACCAGCTAACTGCGGACCGTAATTAGGATTGATGCTGTTAAGGGCTCGACGCGCATTCACATTCGATGCGGTGACCCCATTGACCGTGGCTGTCGAATTCTTCTGCGATGGGGCATTGCAGACCGGAAATGTGTAGCTCTGCGAGCCGTACTGAAGGGTGCAGGGTAATGACGTTCCATACTGCGATAAATACTGGGCTGAGTTCTGGCTACGACCCAACCAGATATGAGTCCCCTTATTCCCGAGGTAAGATGCTGACACCTTTGTGTTCTTACCTACCTGAATCTGGTAGGCGAGATTGTACTGCTGCACGTTCGTTGGCTTGTTGCTCTGGTTCTCGAACACGTATGCGCCGTTGGTTGGAAACGTAAACGTTGACGAAGGAGTCAGCGGAGTGGGAAACGGATTTCCGCCAACCTGTCCGAAGAACGGATTTGCGAAACCGCCACCTTGGGCCACGGTCAAGGGCGTAAACGAGAGCGTCTCGCCAAACGGAGGATTTAGCACAATGTGCATCGTGTTCCAGAGAATGGTCGTGTCATAGAACACACCATAGCCAAGGCGCAGGGTTTGAGTTCCCTTTCCGGTAATGTCCCACACAAAACCCACACGCGGAGCGAACTCTGCATAGTGGCTATTGGTAGGCGACTTTCCGTTGAACCCCGGATCGCCCGGGTAAGTCATTCCGGGAGGTGAATTGATAAACTGCTTACTCACGGTCCCTGCCTGATAGCCAGCGAGCGTGAAGGCGGCCGTCTGGCCGTACTTTGTGTGCTGCGGCAGAAACGGATCCCAGCGAAGGCCGGCTGTTATCTGGAGACGAGATAATATCTTCCAGTTATCCTGAACATATGCCGACGGTTGATTTTGGCCATCGCGACCTAACTGACCATTACCCTGGCTATAGCCATCGACATTGCCGGTCACATAGTCCGCAACGGTATTGCCGGTAATATTGCCGTTCCAGGTCGGACCGGGATTCACTTGGAACAGACCGTCATTATTCATCTGCACATGAATGAACGTAAACCCAGCATCCAACTGGTGGCGTCCTCGGGTCCAGGAGATACTCTCCGTTCCGCCAAAGGAATTCTCGAAGTCATAACCAAGGAAGCCTGGCTTTGGACTTGCTCCTGCGGCAGGATAAGCCGAAATCTGATTGACGAGCGGGCAGGTCGCCTGCATGCCCAGCGAGCAGAGATTCGGAATCCCCGGGTTTGATGTGCGGACTGTTGCCGTCCGATCAAACGTGCCGCGCAACGTATTCAGACCGTGACTGCCAACGATGTGAGTATCTCCAAGCACGAGCGTTTGAACGAGGTCTGACAAGCCGACGCCGGAGCTACTGAGCAAATTCCCATTTGTAAACTGCGACGGCTGGACGAAGCGCGTGAAGTAGTAGCGTGCGAACAGGCTATCCTTTGCTGTCCGTTGCCAATCGAGACGCCCCACTCCCTGATGCTCCGATGTTATCGTCGGCGGCCCCTGGAAAGTGTAGTCGCCACACGCATCGTATGCACCGGACGGGATAAGGGCAAGAACCTTAGCCGCCAATAGAGCCGAAGGCGTTTGAAGCAAGCTCGGCTGAATGATATTGCTACCAGGCGAAGTTACGAAAGCAGACTTAATCGTCTGAACTTGACACGGTGCCGAGAGCGCAGCGGTAAAGTCGCCATTGCGTTCCGCAACCGTCGGGACAGTCGTAGTTGTTGCCCCAACGGTTGCATTGGTGAGAGTTCCCTGATATCCACCAAAAAAGAATATCTTGTCCTTCTTGACAGGACCGCCGAAGGTTCCACCGAACTGGTTTCGCACCAAGGTATCGCGAACTCCTTTGGCGATTGCACCCGTAACCGATGGAAACGTGCGGGTCGTTGCATCTAGAATTCCATTGCGAACAAACTCAAAAGCGCTGCCATGATAGGAATTTGTTCCTGACTTTGTAACTGCGTTCACAGCGCCGCCCGGATGTGCTCCAAGATTAGCGGGCATGGAACTGATACCGAGGCTGAACTCCGCCAATGCATCGGGGAACGGCATCGGCAAACCTACGTCTGTGCGGTAGTCCAGGTTCGGCGCACCATCCAGATAATAGTTCGTTGCATTGGCCTGGCTACCGGCCACGGAATAGGCGACTGCAGTGGGGTAGTCCAATGTATTGACGTTTCCACCCGCTCCTGCCGTGTTGACGGCAGCGCCCGAGAGTGCAATTAGGTCGGTCGGTTGCCGCCCATTTAGGGGCAGATCAACTACTTCATCGCCATTGATAACCTGCGTGATAGCGGTGTCGTGCGCCTCAACCATCGAAGCCCCAGCGGTAATCTCAATCTGCTGGTCTACACTTCCGACTTTCAAGGTAACAACAATGTCGGGATTGGTATTCACAACGAGTTCAATGCCGTTCTGAATAAAGGTGGAAAAACCCTGCTTCTTCACCTCCAACTGGTAGGGTCCGACCGGGAGACTAGGAATCCTGTACTCTCCGCGGTCATCGGTCTGAACGGTACGAACCTCATTCGTCGCTGTATTTCTAATCAGCACCGCAGCATCCGGAATCGCTGCACCCAGCGGGTCTCTCACCGAACCAGACACCTGCGATACAGAGCTCTGGGCGGTCAGCGATGCTGATGGCATCGCGAAGTAAACGCTCACAAACAACACCGCTACAATTACCTGTCTCACCCCGGATAACGTTCTGCGTCGAATTCCCTTGTCAATCATTCCGTCTCCTTCATTTCCTGTCCAACTTGATCGGTTCTTGATGCAACGCCTCTGATGATGTTTGCTAACTGTGGCGACTCCGAGCGGTCCGAGTTCTGAGTCCGAGGTGATGGCTAGATGTTGTCCGCTGGCCCCTTCCACCTTGGGGGGAACAATTCAATGAAATAGAGCCGGTGAGTCAAGCACTATGGGCCGCTGTGCGAACATCCGTTCCGTTTGCTCACGCAAAATGGCCTGGTTTGTTCGATTACCCGTCGCTGCCCCTTCCAGCCTTCTGGCCACGTTTTATTTGTCAAAATCATTGCCCGAGAAAACTATCGCTCGGAGTCACGATTGACAAGGATGTAACGGTTCAGGGACGTAACTTTGGCAGAAACAGCTAGATAGCAATTCCCGTCGGGATTAGGATGATGCACCGTATCCACTCGCGTTGGGACCAGAAAAGACCCATGAGAGAGTTCCGCGAGCGCTCAAGTGGTTCCAGGTTCGCTACTTCCTGCTCGATCCTGAAGCTCCTACTTTCCGGGCTTCCAGACGGACTACAGGCAAAGCCGTACCCGGCAACTCAACCGTGGCCACAACCTGAATTCCCACCTAGACCGGAACGCCCGGGATCTACGACATGGATTTGCGCTCACACTTGTGCTAGCGGAGGACGCACCTCTTGTCGAGTCAGGCCGATGAGGAGGGATTCACAGGCGATCGCACCAGCACAATCCGCAGAGTGACAATGAGACTGGAAACAATGGGTCGAAGTCTCGTCACTTAGGATTGTGTAGCAAAACATTTGCGACACCACGAGGCTTGCACTGTGGTGTCGCAGAAGAAGAAGCAATCAGTTTCGCAGCTATGTTGCCCAGGGCGAAGGATCCGCAACTATGAAGCTGCACTCGATGCGGCAACTTGGCTGAACCCGCCCCGACCGAAGGCCTTTGGCTGATAGCTACAGAAGGGATCGCTGGCCAGCGGATCGCCTGTTGCGGCAAACGCTCTGGCGCGCGATCCGCCGCAGACAGAATGAAATTCACAGCAACCACAGCGGCCACGGAATTGGCCTGGGTTATGCAGCGCCTGGAAGATGGGTGAATTGCGATAGACCTCTGGCAGCGAATCAGTGCGAACGTTGCCGGCTGTCAGCGGCAGGAAACCTGCGGGATAGATGTCGCCCTGATTGGAGATGAAGACGATGCCATGGCCGTCACGAATTCCAAACCCACGATACACGGAGGTCTGTTCAATCTCCTTCGCAGTCAGTCCCTGTTCCCGCATGCGATTCAAGGCAATGCGCCGATAGGATGGAGCCTCCGTTGTCTTGATCGCGAACGGCGCGGTCTGTGAAAGATCGAAGACCCACTTCATCAGTTCTTCGCCCCGCTCGGCGGAGATTGGTTGCAGGACACGTCCACGGCCTACCTCGATGAGGAAGAATAAGCTCCAGCGCATCACGGTGAGTGTTTTGAGCAAGTCGTAGATGGCGGGCAGGTCGTCGATAGTCTCGGCAGAGACGAGCGTATTGACCTGAATCGGCACGCCGAGCTTTGCGGCATCCTTGGCTGCTCGTATCGTCGCATCGAAGCAGCCGGCGATGCCTCGCACTACTTCGTGCCGGGCCGCATTGGAACCGTCCAGGCTCAGCCCGAAGCTTTCGATACCATGGGCCTTTAGCTGCGCCATCGCATCGAACGTGAGTTTGTCCGTTGCGCTCGGTGTGATCGAGACGGCAATCCCCAGGCTGCGTGCGTCGTCGATCAACTCATACAGATCGGTGCGCTCCAGCGGGTCGCCACCCGTCAGGATGAGATGCGGCAACGGCCGATCAAACGCGGCGATCTGGCGGAGCAGAGCCTTGCTCTCTTCGTGTGACAGTTGATCCGGGTGGGCCGTTGCAACAGCCTCGGCACGACAGTGACGGCACGCAAGTCCGCAGGCCTGTGTCATCTCCCAGTAGACGATCATCGGATTCCGCCCGTGGTCCAATGCAGCTCCGCGATGGGCATGGGGGTGAGCATGCAGCGGGGCGTTCGATGAGGTGATAAGTGCACGAACATCAGGCGATGACATTGGGGGTCTCCTCGGCAGTTACAGGTGCAGTTGTGTCGTTGCAGTTGCAGTTGGCGCGGGCGTCCGCCTTAACGATCTTGATCGCAGTATCCATCCCACGCAGCACACAATCGGGAATGCCGGCACCGTGGAAGCTCGAACCTGTGAGATACAGTCCCGGATGTGTGGCGGCGAGTCTTTCAATCTCCGCGACGCGGTCATGATGGCCAACCTCATACTGCGGGCTAGCCTTCCTCCACCGATACGCCTTGGCAAGCACCGGCTTAGCGGTGATGCCAAGGATGGTGCGGAGCTCCTCGCGGGCTAGCTCAATCAACGCCTGCTCATCCTGCTCCGCGAACTGTTCCCCCAATGCACCGCCGACAAAGACGCGCAACAGGACGGAGTCCTCAGGTGCGCGATTGTCGAACTTGCGAGAAGACCAGGAGCAAGCGTTGATACGACGTCCTTCAGTTGAAGGAACGATAAAACCAAATCCATTGAGCGGACACTTGATGTCGCTGCGTTTGAAGCCGAGCGAGACTGTCGCGGTAGACACGTAGCGGATACCGCGCAACTTTGCAGCCAGCACCGGATCCAACTCATCGAGGATGTCTGCAGTGACGAACGCTGGGGTTGTAAACACGACGTGATCCGCCGTAATCGTGGACCCATCCAATAACTCCAGGATGTACTGACCATTTTCAAAAGATACAGAGTTTACGCGGCACTGGAGCTTTAGATCTTTCGGCTCAAGCTGCCTTGCCAGCGCATCGGTCAACTCCTGCACACCACCAGCCAGCGATACGAACATGGGTTGAGGCTTAGCCGTACCCGGTTGGAGCTTAGTGGTTTTGTGCTGCGGCTTCTTGCGGCGCATCATGCCGAGCACCAGGCTTCCGTGGCTACGCTCCATCTCTACAAACATAGGAAAGGTACTGCGCAAGCTGAGACGCTCCGGATCGGCAGAGTAGATTCCAGCCATCAACGGTCCGGCGATCTTGTCTAGAACTTCCTGCCCAAGACGACGACGAACAAACGATCCAAGACTCTCATCAGCATTACTGTGGCTGGGTGGGATTATCACCTCCATAGCCATGCGCAGTTTGCCCGCCCACGAGATCAGATTGGATCGCAGCATAGGAAGGAACATGGTCGGGGCCATCAGCATCATGCCCTCTGGCATTGCCTTCAGCTTGCCGCCGCTCCATACGTAGGTCGATGGACCAGTGCCGGTGTTCGAGGGGAGAATATGACTTTGCAGACCAAGGCTCCGGCATAGGTCCAGCGTTGCCTGCTTTTGCGCCAGAAAAGAGTCCGGTCCGCCTTCTATCAGGAATCCTGACTCCTGAGCCGATGCAATCTTACCGCCCCAGCGCGAGGAACTCTCGAAGACCATGCACTCCATGTCGCCGCGCGAGTATTCCTTTAGATAAAACGCGGTGGACAGTCCGGAGATTCCACCACCGATGATCGCCGTTCTGGACATTGCTATCTCCTGAAGCAGATAAACCGTAGTCAATACGAGCTATTTGTAAATCTACCTGCGATCGACAGAGTTAGACTAACGAACTCCAACTCCGAACATGTGTGACGAGGGTCACACGTTTGTCAGGACGAGGAACCTGATACCACCCGCAGCTCTAAACTGCCTGATTGAAAGGTGTTTATAGCTTTTGCGGCCTGAAACTTCGCATAATGGGCGGTGAAACAATAGGACCATGATGATAAGTCCACGAATTATCCAAGGTGGGATGGGAGCCGGTATCTCGCAGTGGCAATTGGCGAGGGCAGTCTCTAGTACCGGGCAGCTGGGAGTTGTCTCTGGAACAGCCCTGGATCAGATCTTAATTCGTCGGTTACAGGATGGCGATCCCGGTGGCCATATGCGGCAAGGTCTCGATGCCTTTCCCGTTGCTGTGATCGCACAGCAAGTGTGGGAGCGGTTCTATGTGGCTGGCGGCAAAGATCCGATGGCGCCCTACAAACTGGCCCCCGCCAATGCCAAAGGCAATGCCCCGGAGTGGGTTGCGTTGTGTATCGTAAGCAACTTCGTCGAGGTCTTTCTCGCTCGGCAAGGCCATGCAAATCCAGTTGGCATCAACTATCTTGAAAAGATTCAGGCCCCGCTGCTGCCGTCGATCTACGGTGCCATGCTGGCCGGAGTGGAGTATGTGATCATCGGTGCCGGTATCCCGTTGAAGATTCCGGGCGTCCTCGATTTGTTTGTAAATCATCAGCCCGCGAGCTATCAACTGAACGTAACAGGCGCCCTGGATGCAGATGACACGACGGTCCACTTCAATCCTCGCGACTTTATTCCGCAGCAAGAGGCACCGCTCATCAGGCCGAGGTTCCTACCCATCGTGTCGTCGAACACGCTTGCCAGCACGCTGCTCAAAAAGGCGAATGGTCGCGTCGATGGACTCGTCGTCGAGATGCAGTCTGCGGGTGGACATAATGCTCCACCGCGCGGAAAGATGCAGCTTACGGAAGCCGGTGAGCCAATCTACGGCGAGAGGGATGCTGTCGACATAGCGAAGTTGAGGGATCTTGGTGTGCCCTTCTGGCTGGCCGGCGGATACGGACGGCCGGGCAAGCTGCGCGAAGCTCTCGACCTCGGAGCCGCGGGAATACAGGTCGGTACGGCGTTTGAGTTTGCAAGCGAATCCGGACTTCGAGACGACTACAAAGCAGCTCTGCTAGCGCGGGTATTGGCAGGAACCTCCGAGGTCTTTACAGACCCCGCGGCGTCTCCTACCGGCTTCCCATTCAAGGTAGCTTGTCTAGAAGGGACCTGTTCCCAAGCCGAGGTTGTTGCACAACGCCCCCGCATCTGCGATCTTGGCTTCCTCCGCGAGGCCTTCAGAAGTGCTGATGGAAGCATCGGATATCGTTGTGCTGCCGAACCTCTAACATTGTATGCCGCAAAGGGTGGGCAGTTGGAAGATACGGTCGGTCGCAAGTGCATCTGCAATGGCTTGATGGCAAACATCGGTCTGGCGCAGATCAGAGGAGCTGGTCGAGTTGAGCAGGGCTTGATCACGGCGGGCGACGACCTGGATTTAATCGATGAATTCCTCCAACCCGGTGCCAGCACCTACAACGCGGCGGACGTGATCTCGACGCTACTCATCGGAGTGCAATAGCGACTCAACGAGAGTCCGCAGCGCGGGCGATCAGCACTGCGCTGTACGCCGCGCCAAAGCCATTGTCGATATTGACGACGCTGACGTTGGGGCTACAGGAGTTCAACATCCCAAGCAAGGCCGTAACTCCGCCAAACGACGCTCCATAGCCAACCGAGGTCGGCACAGCGATCACCGGAACGCCAACCAGACCGCCGACAACCGATGGAAGTGCGCCTTCCATGCCGGCACACACGATGATGACATCGGCTTCTGCGAGTTCGTGGCGGACCGCCAGAAGACGATGGATTCCCGCAACTCCTACGTCGTACAGTCGGGTGACCTTTGCATTGAAAACTTCCGCAGTGATTGCGGCCTCCTCTGCGACAAACAGGTCACTCGTTCCCGCGCAGACGACGGCGATGCGGCCCCGAAGCTCCAGCCCTGCACTAAATTGACAGAGCGCCACCGTGCGAGCCATGGCGCTGTACATCGCGTCAGGATGCCGTGACAAAAGAAGATCAGCGGTGACAGGATTGACTCGGGTTGCGAGCACATCCACACCACTGGTTGCAAGACTTGCGAAGATGGATGCGGTCTGCTCTGGCGTCTTGCCAGCCGCATAGATCACCTCCGGCAATCCGGATCGCAGGCTGCGATGATGATCGACCCGCGTGTGGCCGAGGTCTTCAAACGGTAACGACTTCAACTGATCGGCAGCAGCCTCGGCCGAGAGCGTTCCACGCTCCACTGCACCAAGAATCTCAAGGATTGAGGAGGGCTTCATCGGCAACTAACTCCGGTAGGCGGCAATGGCAGCCTGCTGGACAAGCTTTAAGGGAACGTTGTGAATTTGGGCGGCAGCACGGCAGTCTTCAAACTCTGGAGCAGCGTTCAATTCCTCTCCCGCCTGCGAACCTACCTTGATTCGGATCTCCCCATAGGGCGTATGAACCATGGTGTGGGCGCGTTCCAGTACGACGCGACGATCCTTCCGGATGCGGACACCCAGCGTACTGGTCTCGGCGAGAACGAGCCGCTGAAGCGCTGCACTTTCAAGCTCGTTGCAGAGAATCGTAAGCAGCGTACCGGGCCTTCCCTTCTTCATGATGACCGGTGTCAACATGACGTCGAGCGCGCCCATTGCAAGTGCCGCCTCGGCTACATGGGCGATCAGTTGTGGCGAGAGATCGTCAAGAGCGGTCTCCAGCACCGTCACTGTCTCGCCGTGATCCGGAGATGCAGACTCGCCAATGCTAAGCCGCAACACATTCGGAAAGTCCTTCGGGTTACGGGTCCCGGCGCCGTATCCAATATGCTCCACCTGCATCGCAGGCTGGGGTCCAAACGCAGGCTCCAGAGCGCGAAGGATGGCAGCACCGGTGGGCGTCACCAACTCCTTCTGAATGTGAGCAGAGTAGGTCGGCATTCCACGTAGAAGGTCTGCCGTAGCCGGTGCCGGAACCGGGAATGTACCATGCGCACACATCACCATTCCTCCACCTACATTCAGTGCAGAGCTATACCATGCGCCGATCTGCAGGTGATGAATCCCTGCGCTGGCAGCGACGATATCGACGATCGCATCCACCGCACCGACCTCGTGGAAGTGAATTTCCTCGACCGGAACGTTGTGTATCTTCGCTTCGGATTGGCCCAGCAGCTCAAACGTATGGATCGCTCTCTGCTTCACCGCATCGGCAAGCTCTGCTGCGTGAATGAGCGCCTTGATCGTGCTAAGTGAGCGACCGTGACTATGCGAATGCGTCGCTGGTTCGTCGTCATGCGTGTGCACATGGCCAGCCTTGTGTAGATGCTGGGTCTGCGGCTGCCGCGTGAGGCCTTCGCGCGAGTTCTGCTGCTGTGGCTCTGCGTCGGCCAGCGTCTCGCCTTCCATCACGTGAACCTTGGTGCAGGAGATGCCGCTGCGGTCCACCGTCTCGACCCGCAGGCTCGCATTCAGATGCAGCGCCGCAGTCGCCTGCTGCAGCACGTCGAGTGGAACGCCAGCATCGACAAGAGCCCCGAGAAACATGTCGCCGGAGATACCCGCGAAGCAATCTAGATACGCAATACGCATGAGAACTCTTTCTGGTTATTTGGCCGAGCTTACAGAGGAGACCGGTAGCACGTCGTTCATCGAGCCAGAGCGATAACCCTGGGTATCGAGCGTGATGTAGAGGAAGCCGATGGCGCGAAGAGCACTTGTCATACTGTCGAGCATGGAGAGCGACAAGGCACGCGGTAGATCGTTGCGATCAATCTCGATACGCGCAAGATTGCCGTGGTGACGGACGCGGACCTGCGGAAATCCCAGCGCATGGATCGCATCTTCGGCCTGCTCCACCTGCGACAGGTTCTCTACCGTGACAGCGCGACCATATTCGATGCGTGACGAAAGGCAGGCACTGGCAGGCTTATCGGCAAGCGCCAGACCGGCCTCGCGCGCCAGGGTCCTGATCTCCGCTTTACTAAGCTGCGCGGTTACGAGTGGGGCCAGCGCATTGTGCATCGAGGCTGCTTGCTGACCCGGCCGAAACTCGCCTCGATCGTCAAGATTCATCCCATACGCGAGGTGTGCGAAACCCAGCGACTGCCGCGCAGCCTCCATCTGCGTAAAGAGTTCATCTTTGCAGTGGAAGCAGCGTTGCGAATCGTTGCGGACGTAGTCAGTCTTGTCCAGTTCGCTGGTCTGAAGAATCTGAGTCGGGATGTTGTGCGCCGCAGTAAACGCAAGCGCCGCAGCAAGTTCCTTGCGAGGTAGCGAGGGCGAATCAGCAATAACCGCCAGCATCTTGTCGCCAAGGACTCGATGAGCCGTGTAGGCGAGGAACGCAGAGTCAGTGCCGCCAGAGTAGGCGACCAGCAACGATCGAGTTGCCGCCAGGGTCTCGTCTAGGATCTCGGATTTTTCTCTAAGGATCATGATCTCCTCTCTAGGATGTCACGATCAGGGTTTCGGTGCACCCTTGAGTGTTGACGGAACATTTGCGCTTTCGATTGACGAACCTGCATAGGCAGGGTACAAAGGCGGTGCATATAATGCGTACTGCGAACTTACTCTGGAAATGAGAGCCTGAACGATGACCATGTCGCGCCGACAGTTTGCAGAGGGTATCGCTGGTATTTTGGCGCTGCAAGCAACCGGCCATGCAGTCCCAGACGATGATTTCACGATGGTTTCGGATGTCGATCAGGCTCGCATTCTAAGGGACGCGAATCAATATCTTGGGGAGGCTCCCAAGACCGTCACGGCTACAAGGAGCGATCGCAGTTCGGGTGGCATTCACGATTACTTCTCCGAGGGCGACTACTGGTGGCCAGACCCCAAAAATCCAACCGGACCCTACCTTCGACGCGACGGTCTTTCGAACCCCGGCAACTTCAACGTGCATCGCGAGGCACTGATCCGGTTCGGTGTGATGGGTCCGGCGTTGATCTCGGCTTGGCGCCTGACCAAAGACAAGCGCTATTCCACTCACTTCGTAAAACACATCCGCGCCTGGTGCGTGGACGACGCGACCAGGATGAATCCGAATCTCCAGTATGCACAGGCGATCCAGGGAGTTTCCAAAGGCCGCGGTACCGGCATTATCGACACGCTTCAGTGGACCGATCTAGCCCGCGGATTGCGCCTGATGGAGGCAACCGGCGGGATGACGGCTGCGGAGATCGAACCCGTGAAAGCCTGGTTTGCGACCTACCTCGATT
>Ga0209067_10002137_pt1 | contig 11806 bp, 8 predicted proteins | sample ColStrG_CSR_2013_FD_187199 | JGI IMG/M metagenome (GOLD analysis project Ga0209067, IMG submission 187199) | Freshwater sediment microbial communities in response to fracking from Pennsylvania, USA - Cold Stream Run_MetaG_CSR_2013 (SPAdes)... | ecosystem: Environmental > Aquatic > Freshwater >... | reverse complement strand
ATTCGGGGGTTTCGGTGGGGGCGATACCGGAGGGGGTGGAGCTGGTGGAAGCTGGTAAACCGCCATTTTTGAATTCGGTAATGGAATGATGAATTTTCTCCAGTAGCTGTCGAGGCTGATAGGGTTTTAAAACACAATCACAAAAACCTAATTGCATGAGGTAATTAAATTTCTCATGATCAATTAGGGATGCTGTAAAGGCAAGTACCGGGATATTGGGATAATATTTACGGATGGGCGTAATAGCGGTATAACCGTTCATTACCGGCATTTCCAAATCCAAAAGGATAAGGTCAAAATGTGAGTCTTCCTCTAAAAAAGTTAATGCCTGCTCACCATTGTAAACATATTCTACCTGAGCCTTATAATCTTTTAAGGATTTTTTGGCAATCAACATATTAATTTCATTATCCTCCACCAATAAGATCCTTAGCCCTTCCAAACTTTGATCCGTCAGGGATATAGGGGAGGATACTTCTATATTCTTGGCTATGGGTAGCTTTAGGGTAAAATAGAAACGACTTCCTTCACCCAGGGTACTTTTTAGCTGTAAAGTACTGTTCATTAATTCCAGGAGTCGCATGCAAATGGCCAACCCCAAGCCTGTACCTGTAAAGTTTCGATGGCTTTCGTCATAAACTTGCCAGAAACTCTCAAAAATTAATTCCTGATGCTTTTTATCAATACCGGGTCCTGTATCTTTTACCGAGAAATATACCTCCAAATCATTCCCGTTAACCCCCTTTGAACTTACTTCAAATTCAACATAGCCCTTTTCCGTAAATTTTAATGAATTTGAAAATAAATTATTCATGATTTGAATTAACCGAACATCGTCGGCCCAAACCATGATATCGAGAGAAGGATCAATCCGGGTTTTAAATTCCAAATTCTTTTCCTCAAAAAGATTCGAGAACGGCAGAGCGGATTTGATCAGCATTTGCCTTAGATTAAAGCAAACCGGCCTAATCTCCAGTTTACCGGCTTCTATTTTGTTAAAATCCAGAATATCATTGACCAGCAAAAGCATATGATCAGAGCAATAGCCCAAAATTTCAAGATAATCCTTTTGATCATCCAGGGTTTTACCCTCCTTTAAAACATTGGCAGCCCCGATTATTCCATTTAGTGGAGTCCTTAATTCATGCCCCATTATGGATAAAAATTTGGTTCTTGCCGCTATAGAATGGTTTTTCTGACGGTTTATAGCCTCAATATATCGTCTCTCAAATTTGATATTGAGATAGGCAAAGATGACCGTAATGATAAAGGCAAATATAAAATTGGTATAAAACAAGTCCAAACTAACGGCCTTGGTCACATTTTCGAAAGGTAAAAACACCATGCCGATCAGGGCGCAAATTATGGCCCCCAAACAGGCAATTAGAAATAAAATCAAATGTTCTGTTTTCCCCTTTCCCTGGTCTTCCACGATCGTGGGTATAATGATCATCATCGGGAAAAAATAAATGAAGTTACCCGTGCCCAGGCCTTCATTAAACGTACCACAGATCAATACCAGGGTCACAATAATCAGAGTCGGGATACGTATTTTGCTGAAACCCCAAAATCGATTTAGAAAAAATAAAATGGACATTAAAAAGGCAAAGGCGCAAACTACCAAAGTAGAGGATATAAGGCCTTTAAAATAATCGATGGGGATTAGAACCAATCCAACCAGAATACAGATAATAATTATTTCCCTACCCCGCTTATCAATCTCCTTTATATCGCCTGCAATGGAAATTTGTCCCTCTTGGTTCATTCTTGAGATAATATCGTTTTGTACGAAATTTTTATACGATTCAGGAATGTAAAGGTTTCCTGGTTTCAATAAAAATATTTCAAAAATATTTTAAAAACAAAAAGCCTGGTAGGAATTACCAGGCTCCCAAAATCTATATCATTAAGAATCTAGCTGAGCTTTAATTTTTTTTGAATGTCCTGAACATATCCTTTAAACTTCTTATCCGTATCGATTAAATCATCCACCGTTTGACAGGCATATATCACGGTACTATGATCTCTACCACCAAAATGTTGACCAATCGATTTTAAGGAGGATTTCGTTAGATTTTTGGCAAGGTACATGGAAATCTGACGAGCCTGAACGATTTCACGTTTTCTGGTTTTCGATTTTACCATTTCAACCGGAACCTCAAAATATTCGCAAACCAATTTTTGGATATACTCTATGGAAATTTCCTTCGAAACATTCTGGATAAAATTCCTAAGCATTTGCTTTGCCAGGGGTAAATCAATTTCCTTTCGATTCATGGTAGCATGAGCCAATAAGGTAATTAGCGCTCCTTCCAATTCTCTTACACTGGTATCCACATTATGGGCTATATATTCGATGATTTCGGTTGGAAGTTCAATTCCATCCTTTTGCATCTTTTTATATAAAATAGCAATACGGGTTTCCAGATCAGGAACTTGTAAATCGGCCGATAAGCCCCATTTAAATCGGGAAAGAAGCCTCTCCTCTAAACCGGCTAAATCCTTGGGAGCCTTATCGGAGGTTAGAATAATCTGCTTACCGGTTTGATGCAAATGGTTAAAAATATGAAAGAAGATTTCCTGAGTTCGGTCTCTTCCGGCAAAATTATGGACATCATCCACAATTAATACGTCGATCAATTGGTAAAAATTGACAAAATCAGGAGCCGAATTGTTCTTAATGGAATCGACAAATTGCTGGGTGAATTTTTCTGCCGAAACATATAAAACCAATTTATCGGGATTATGCGTTTTGACAGATGCCCCAATGGCCTGTGCCAAATGGGTTTTTCCTAAGCCCGTAGAACCATAAATCATCAAAGGATTGAAGGAAGTTCCTCCAGGCTTTGCAGCTACCGCAAAACCGGCCGAACGCGCTAATCGGTTACAATCGCCTTCTACAAAATTATCAAAGGAATAATTACCGTTTAATTGTGGATCAATCGTAATTTTCTTTAATCCCGGTATGACAAAGGGATTTTGAATAGATTCATTGATCCGAACCGGCATAGGTACCGGCTGATTCTTCAATTCACCATTTCCGGTAGTTGGGATATTTATGGTATAGGGTTTATTATTTCCTGGATTGGCTTTATCCATAACGATATTATATTCCAATCGTCCCTCAGGACCTAATTCATGCTTAATGGTTTTTCTAAGTAAGTTTACATAATGTTCCTCCAGCCATTCATAGAAAAATAGGCTGGGTACCTGTATGGTTAATACAGATCCTTCCAGTTTAAAAGCTTTGATCGGTTCAAACCAAGTCTTATAACTCTGCGTCGGCACATTATCTTTTATAATCTTAAGACAGTTTTCCCAAACAGTCTGGAAGGTTTTCTCCATACGCGAAATGTTAATAAGTTGATTTACAAGCATTGACCCAGCCCACAACCATAAGTGACCGGGAAGGCTAAGTTTGCAAAAAAAAATGGGATTAGAAACATTTTTTAAATTTGTCTTAAATTGCTGTATGACAACAATTTAGATCAATTTTTTTCCTTTTTTTTGCATTAAAAAAATAAATAAAAATTAATTTTTTTAATTGGCAAAAAGCTGGATTTCTTGGCCTATATTCCGGGGAATCTTATCCACAATGGAATCGAAATCGTATTAAAAGCTGGATCGATATTCCCCAAAACTATCCCGAAGTATATCCGAAATTTCTCCCAGGGTGGCCGATGATTCCACACAATCCAGAATAAGTGGAATGAGATTTTCCCCAGTTTTTGATTTTTCCAAAAGGTGCCTGAGGGAGTTTTCTACTTTGATGGAGTCTCGCCTTTTCTTAAAAGCGTTTAGTTTATCTATTTGAACCTTCCGAATCTCGTCTGAAATCGAAAAAGGTTCTATCGGTGAATTTTCCTGGGTTTCAAAACGATTAACTCCAACCCATATCCTAGATTTATCTTCGATTTGTTTTTGATATTCATAGGAGGAATTGGCAATCTCATTTTGAATATATCCTTCCTCGATGGCTTTTACTGCGCCTCCCATTTCATCTATGGTGTGCATATAGGCCTTAACCCCTTTCTCGATTTCCATCGTTAAATTTTCGATAAAAAAGGAGCCTGCCAATGGATCGACGGTATCCGCCACACCGGTTTCAAAGGCAATGATTTGTTGAGTTCTTAGGGCAACCTGAGCTGCCTGTTCGGTAGGGAGGGATAGAGCCTCATCATATCCATTCGTATGAAGGGATTGGGTTCCCCCTAAAACCGCAGCAAGGGCTTGCATGGAAGTTCGAACAATATTATTTAAAGGCTGCTGAGCCGTCAAGCTTGAACCTGCCGTTTGAGTATGAAACCGTAATTGCTGGGCTTTAGGGTCGGTAGCCCCAAGAGATCGAATCAATTCAGCCCAGATTTTTCTGGCGGCTCGGAATTTCGCTATTTCCTCAAAAAAATTGTGATGACAATTGAAAAAAAAGGAAAGCCGTTTCGAAAAAATATTAATATCAAGACCTCTTTCCAATGCCGCTAAAACATAGGCCTTTGCATTGGCCATCGTAAAGGCCAGTTCCTGAACGGCGGTAGATCCGGCCTCCCGAATATGATATCCGGAAATAGAAATAGTATTCCATTTCGGAACCTGATCGGAGCAAAATTCAAAAATATCGGTGATGAGTCGCATGGAATCCCGAGGCGGATAGATAAACGTTCCCCTTGCGGCATATTCCTTTAAAATATCGTTTTGGATGGTGCCTTGCAATCGGTCCAATGGAACTCCTTGTTTTCTTGCCACAGCAATATACATACATAATAGTATGGAGGCTGTAGAATTAATCGTCATGGATGTAGAGATCGAATCCAAGGGGATCTTCTCAAACAATTCCTCCATATCCTCCAGGGTATCGATAGCGACCCCAACTTTTCCTACCTCCCCTTCTGCCATGGGATGATCGGAATCATACCCAATCTGGGTAGGTAAATCAAAAGCAACGGATAAACCCGTGGTTCCCTGAGCTAACAAATAATGATAACGGGTATTGGTTTCCTTGGCGGTTGAAAATCCGGCATACTGGCGCATAGTCCAGAGTTTTCCACGGTACATATCGGGCTGTATCCCTCTGGTAAAGGGGAATTCACCGGGAGCCTCGAGATTACCTGAAAATTCGGTATAAACCTCCTTTATTTCTATACCCGAAGTGGTCCGTATCGTTTTCAATCTAAAATAATTGCTGAGCTTCCTTTTTGATTAAATTGATAGCATAATCATAGGGGTTAACCTCCATTTTGCCTAATTTTTCAAAAACCTGCTTGGTAAATTCCAGACCCGAAGTATCCTCACCCGAATGGTTTAATTGCCCATTAATTAACATTATCGTCTCATCCTTTACTTTTCTAAGCACATCCCAGGATTCCTGGGAAATATATATCTGCTGGGAAAGATTATGCTCAAATTCGGTTCTAATTTCGTCAACTACTTTAGTTTGCAAATCGCGGGCTCTCATCCCGGCCTCATAATTACGCATCAATAGATTGGAAGGATTAAGCCTTTCCAGATATAAAATAACCCTTTCATACGCATTCAATTGCAATGGGAGAGTTTTTTCCTGTGTTTTCATCTTTATATCTACCAGGCGGATATTCTTTTCAAATTCGAAATAGGATTGAACCATCCATAAAAATCCACCTAAAATCAAAAGAAAGAAAATGGCAATAATGATTAATGTTGGTGCCAGAGTGGCAATCGCTTCCGAAAAACTTATGGTTTCTAAAATCATGGATTCGTATTTTTCCGTAAAAATGATCAATTAAACTTAAATTTGTAGTTTAAGAATACAATTTGAGCCTAAAAATTATGGAAAATTTAGAGGAAGCATTGGTAAAATTTACGCCAGGTGCCCTTAAACAATTAAGGGCCTTAAGAAATACGGGAAATTTGGAAGGAGGAAAAATTCGTATTGGGGTGGAAGGCGGAGGTTGTGCCGGATTAAATTATATCCTTCAGTATGATCAGGAAAAGCCGGGCGATATTGAAATGAACATTGATGGAATATTAATTCTTTTGAATAAGGCTCATGGACTATATTTATCAGGAATAACCGTAGATTATCAGGATGGTTTATCAGCCAGAGGGTTTACTTTTGAAAATCCAAATGCTAAAACAACCTGTGGCTGTGGAAGTTCCTTTGGCATTTAACTTTAAAAAAATAACCGAATAATGAATCTCTGGGAAAATATTCAGGAAAGTTTAAAATCGGTTATGAGTAATACCCTTCGAACGGTCATTACCGCTTTCATTATTGCCATTGGTATAACGGCCTTGGTAGGGATCATGAGTTCCATTGATATTCTAAGTGATTCAGTATCCAAAAACTTTTCATTATTGGGGTCCAATTCCTTTAGTTTTCAGGATAAAGGAAATGGAAATTTTAGAAGAGGGTTTAGAGGGCAAAAGGCCAAAACCTTCCCCCCCATTCATTTTCAGGAGGCTTTAAATTTTAAAAACACCTTTAAAGGACCTTGCCAGATTAGTGTAAGCTCCTCTGCTTCGACTGCTTCTACGGTAAAATATGATGGTTTAAAAACCAATCCCAATATAAATATTGTGGGTGGGGATGAAAACTATATGCAAACGAATGGGTATTCTTTGGGAGTCGGGCGAAATTTTTCAAATTCAGAACTTGAAAATGGGGATAATGTGGTATTAATTGGTCAGGAATTAAAGTCTAAATTATTCAAAAAAAAGAATCCCCTAAACGAATTTATAAGCATCGGAAATAGTCCATTCAGGGTAATCGGAATCTTAAATACAAAAGGATCTAATGTTGGAGGGGGAGCAGATAAGATCTGCATAATACCGGTTCAAAAGGCAAGAGGCTTTAATACCGCAGGGAAACCCAGCTTTATTATCACGGTGCAGGTAAATAGCACGAACGATATTAAAGGGGTAATCGGTGAAGCAAAGGCATGGTTTCGTAATATTAGGCATCAAAAATCTGAGGAAGAGGATGGATTTGATACCACTACCTCGGATGAATTGGTTAATGAGGTGCAGAATATTACCGGAGTGGTCACTAAATCGGCTACTGCTATTGGCGTAATCACCTTATTAGGGGCTTCTATTGCCTTAATGAATATCATGTTAGTATCCGTAACCGAACGAACCCGAGAAATAGGTATTCGTAAGGCGATTGGTGCCACCCCAAAAACCATTCGAAACCAGTTCCTATATGAAGCCCTGGTTATATGTCAACTCGGAGGGTTGCTGGGTATTATTTTGGGAATTATTATTGGTAATTTCGTTTCCTTTGCCCTGGGATCGGGATTTGTCATTCCCTGGCTTTGGATGTTAGGCGGTTTGGCCCTATGTGTTTTGGTGGGCATAGCGGCTGGAATTTATCCAGCCTATAAAGCCTCTAATCTAGACCCGGTAGAAGCCCTTCGGTACGAATAATCCGAGAAAGGCAATTTTACTTTCCGGAATACTGACGGTTATAATAATTTAAATACTCTCCGGAGGTGACTCCTTCCAACCAAGTTTCATTGGATAGATACCAGGCTACTGTTTTTTCAAGTCCATCCTTAAATTGAGTTTCCGGTTTCCATCCTAATTCATTCTCAAGGGTACTGCAATCAATAGCATACCGCAAATCATGGCCTGCCCTATCGGTCACGAAAGTAATCAAACTGGCAGAGGTTCCGGCTTCTCTACCTAAATGACGATCCATAATGGAACATAAAAGATGGATCAGGTCAATATTGGTGGACTCATTATTCCCACCAATGGTATAGGTTTTACCGGTTTTACCCTTATGAAAAATAAGGTCAATGGCCGAAGCATGATCTTCCACAAATAACCAATCTCTAACATTCTCCCCTTTTCCATAAACTGGAATGGGTTTCATATTCTTGATATTATTGATTGCCAAAGGGATAAGTTTCTCAGGAAAATGGAATGGACCATAATTATTCGAACAATTGGAAATTACCGTCTGTAAGCCATAGGTATCATGGTAGGCTCTTACAAAATGGTCTGAACTGGCCTTGGATGCCGAATAAGGACTATGGGGATCGTAAGGCGTATGCTCATTAAATTTCCCTTCAGCCCCTAAACTACCAAAAACCTCATCGGTAGAAATATGGTAAAAGCGGTGCTTATCCAAATTCCCTTTCCAGGTTTTCAAACAGGCATTTAATAAATTCACGGTACCAATAACATTGGTTTGAACAAATTCCAGGGGATGGGTGATAGAACGATCTACATGAGACTCAGCCGCAAGGTGAATAACCCCATCAGGCCTAATGGAATCCCATAGTTCATGAATCAACTCGGTATCCGTGATATCGCCTTTTATAAAATGATAATTGGAGGCTCCCTGTAAATCCTTTAGGTTTTCAAGGTTACCAGCATAGGTTAATTTATCCAGATTATAAATCTGAACGGAAGGATAGTTTTTAACGAAACGACGTACTACATGGGAACCAATAAAGCCAGCCCCACCTGTAATAATTATTTTTTCCATAGATTTTCAATTTTGAATTTCAGAAGCATGGTCCTTTAAGTATAATTCCCATTTCCATGCGGTCTCCATCATATTATCCAAATCTCGCTCAGCCACCCAGGATAAATCCTTTTTGGATTTCTGAACATCCCCCCAAACTTCAATAACATCACCGGGTCTGCGTGGACCCAATTGATAGGGCAATTTCACCTGATTGACTCTTTCAAAAGTATGAATTACTTCCAAAACCGAATTTCCTTTCCCGGTTCCCAGATTATAATATTCAAAACTTCCATTAGTCTTTTTATCCTCTGAATATCCCAATAATCTCTCAATGGATTTAACATGGGCCTTGGCCAAATCCACGACATGAATATAATCGCGAATACAGGATCCATCCGGAGTGGGATAATCGGAACCAAAAACGGTTAGTTTATCTCTTTTTCCAATGGCTGCCTGAGTGATGAATGGAACCAGATTTTGTGGTACGCCAATTGGCAGTTCACCAATATAACTGGAATCATGGGCTCCAACCGGGTTAAAATACCGAAGGGCAATAACATTATATTTTTCGGCCTTGGCGGTATCGGCTAATATTCTCTCACAAACCTGCTTGGTATAACCATAAGGTGATTCGGCGGGTTTAAAGGGAGAATCTTCGGTAACCGGTAATGTATCCGGTTGACCATAAACCGTACAGGAAGAAGAAAAAATAAAGTCCTTTGACTTATCCTTTAAGAGATATAAAAGATTAATTAGGGAATCTAAATTGTTCCTATAATATCGCAGGGGGTCGATAACCGATTCACCAACAGCCTTATAAGCGGCAAAATGTATGGTTCCCTGAATATCCACCGATTTTAAAAAGGTTTCCATTCGTGGATAATCCAATAAATCGATATTGTAAAAATCCGGCTTATATCCCAGAATTTTTTCAATCCCCTTTAAGGCAAAAGGAGAAGACTTACATAAATTATCTAAAATAATCGGTTCATACCCTGAATTAGCCAATTCAATAACGGTATGGGAACCAATATAACCGGCTCCTCCTGTTACGAGAATTTTAGGTTTCATTTATTATAATATTGAAAATCTTTATGTTCAATATCTTTTACAGGCAAAGATTTAAAATATTCATAGGTAATTTTCAAACCCTCACTTCTTGAAACTTTAGGCTCCCAATTTAGGATAGCACGGGCTTTTGTAATATCGGGCCTCCTTTGTTTTGGATCATCTACAGGTAGATCCTTATAAATCATTTTTTGGGAGGTTCCCGTAAGCTTAATGATTTCCTCTCCAAATTCACGAATGGTTATTTCGTCCGGATTACCAATATTCATTGGAAACACATAATCGCTCATTAATAAGCGATAAATGCCCTCCACTAAATCATCTACATAGCAAAACGAACGGGTTTGACTTCCATCCCCAAAAACTGTTAAATCTTCCCCACGAATTGCCTGACCGATAAAAGCCGGCAAAACCCGACCATCATTCAAACGCATTCTGGGTCCATAGGTATTAAAAATCCGAATTATACGGGTTTCAACCCCATGGAAAGTATGATAGGCCATAGTTATGGCTTCCTGAAATCGTTTAGCTTCATCATATACCCCTCTAGGGCCTACGGGATTTACATTTCCCCAGTATTCTTCCGGTTGTGGATGAACAGAAGGATCGCCATATACCTCTGAGGTTGAAGCCACTAAAATTCTGGCTTTTTTTGCTCTGGCTAAGCCCAAAAGATTATGGGTTCCCAATGAACCTACTTTTAAGGTTTGGATAGGAATTTTAAGATAATCAATTGGGGATGCAGGAGAAGCAAAATGAAGTATATAATCAATTTCTCCGGGAACATGAACAAATTTGGAAACGTCATGATTATAAAATTCAAAATCCTTTTCCTTAAAAAGATGCTCAATATTACTAAGGCTTCCGGTAATAAGGTTATCCATTGCCACGACCTGCATTCCTTCTTTAAGGAACCGGTCGCATAAATGGGAGCCCAGAAATCCGGCTGCTCCCGTAATTAATACTCTTTTTTGACTCATTATTTTCCTTTTGGATCAATTAGTTTACGCCCTATACTCTGATAATAAAAACCAAGTTCGGTCATTTTATCCAAATCATAGAGATTTCTTCCGTCAAAGATAACGGGTTCCAGAAGATGCGATTTAACTAATTTCCAATCCGGTGTACGGAACAATGACCATTCGGTAACAATCACGAGACAATGATTATTTTTTAGGCATTCGTATTCGTCACTGGCATATTGAATTTTATCTCCGTAAAGCGCTTTTACATTTGGGATCGCTTCCGGATCATAAACGGTTACCTTAGAACCGGATTCCAGTAATTTATCAATAATATATAAGGCAGGAGCCTCACGGATATCATCGGTTTCAGGTTTAAATGACAGTCCCCATAAAGCAAAACGAGTATTAGCCATTTTATCTCCGTAAAAAGCTTTAATCTTTTCAAAGAAATTATTTTTCTGATGGGTATTTACTTCCATTACTGCGTCCAGAATTTTGAAATCATATTCATGCTCATGGGCAGAATAGGATAATGCCTGAACGTCCTTGGGGAAACAACTTCCTCCATAACCAATTCCAGGGAAAAGGAATCGCTTTCCGATTCTTTCATCGGCCCCAATTCCTCTTCTTACCATGTCCACATTGGCATCCAATAATTCACAAAGATTGGCAATCTCGTTCATGAAGGAGATTTTAGTGGCTAGGAATGAATTGGCAGCGTATTTGGTTAATTCGGCAGAATTCTCATCCATAAATAAAATGGGATTACCCTGACGAACATAGGGTGCATAAAGGTCACCCATCAATTTTCTAGCTCTTTCAGAGGATGAGCCAATCACAATACGATCCGGCTTCATGAAATCATCTACAGCCACCCCTTCGCGTAAAAATTCAGGATTAGAAACCACATCAAATTCTACGGTAGTATGCTCTGCGATGGCCTTTCTTACCTTATTAGCCGTTCCAACCGGAACGGTGCTTTTATCTACAATAACTTTATAATCCTTGATTAATTTTCCAAGGTCGGCTGCAGCGCCTAAAATATATTTTAAATCCGCCGATCCATCCGCTCCTGGAGGAGTAGGCAAGGCTAAAAAAATCACCTCGGCATCAGCAATACCTTCTTCAAGGCTTTGTGTAAACTTCAAACGGTGCTGGGCGATATTTCTATGGAACAATGATTCAAGGCCTGGCTCATAGATAGGCACAATGCCATTTTTAAGTTTTGCAACTTTTTCCTCATTGATGTCAATGCACATTACATTATTTCCTGTTTCAGACAGACAGGTTCCAGTAACCAAACCAACATAACCAGTTCCTA
>Ga0209067_10002134_pt1 | contig 11808 bp, 7 predicted proteins | sample ColStrG_CSR_2013_FD_187199 | JGI IMG/M metagenome (GOLD analysis project Ga0209067, IMG submission 187199) | Freshwater sediment microbial communities in response to fracking from Pennsylvania, USA - Cold Stream Run_MetaG_CSR_2013 (SPAdes)... | ecosystem: Environmental > Aquatic > Freshwater >... | reverse complement strand
CATGCGCTCACGCCAAGGAGTATTTTCGTAGTATTTCATCGTGTCGCTCGGCGCATGGATGATCATCACGCCCAGACTCCGGGCGGCGCTGACGACCTGATTCATCCGTGGCGCCATCAAGGCGACACGTTGGGCCGACATGCCGCAGGTATGCGTGTTCCACATGTCGCAAATAATGATCGCGGTGCGCGCCACGGGCCACACCAGGACCTGTTCGGTCGCGCCCGCCGCTTGGGTCCGCCGGCGTGCACGCAGGCTCAGCGTGCCAGGCACTTTCGGGCGGTTTGGTAACGAGTCTCCCAGGGACGGCTGCGCCGCCGCGAGCATCAATGCTCCGGGGATCGATCCGAGAAAGGATCTTCGGCTAAAAGCTTCCATCAGCTACCTCCTCGCGATGGCAGTTCGCCTTCGGGTTTAACCCTGGCATCGCCAGTATACCCAATTGGAGAATTCCCTTGGCGACCGTCCACGCGATCTAGCGGGAGTTTACTGCGAGACTTCCGGAACAAAAACTCAAGTTCATGTTTTAGAAGTATTTGCCTCAATTTATGTCGTATTACCCACCCAAACCCAGCCATTGTTGGGTAATACACTTCGGTCAAAGAAATTCACAGGGAAACTCCGTCACCAGCAATGACCTTGCACTTTCGGCATTTCTCTAGTGACGCCATTCGCAGTAAACTCCCGCTAGAACTGCAAAGCCGACAGCGTGGCTGCGCGCAGACCGGCGCGCGCTTTGAAATCGTCAACGCTGGCGAAGGGCTTCTTGCCGCGCTGTTCGATCCAACCCGCCACCTCCGGTTCGCCGATGCCCGGCACGAGCCGGATTATCCCAGGCGGCGCGGTGTTGAGATCGAAGACCACGGGCGAACCCTCACCGAATGCCGCGAGGCTCACGCTGGTTCCCGGGACCTTGCAGGGAATCTCCGCACCCACCTGCGAGTACAGCACGCGGGGATCGGCAAGCACGGCGTCGCGCCACTGCTTGCGCCGTTCCGCGATGCCGGCGGTGTTCATGTTCTTCTGGTCCAGACGGAGCGCCGCCAGATAGTGCGCCTTCCATAACCGCGCGGCATCGGTGTCCACGAAAACGCCGTGGCTCAGATCGTTCAGTGCATCCACGATCGCCGCCCTTTCTTCCGGAAATTGCTTCATATACGCCGCGGCAAACCGCACCAGCCAAGGGCTGGCCGGATCCCAGTTGTCTTCGGAGAACATGGCTCGCATGGCGACCAGTAAATGACGCTCGCGTTCGGCGATCTCGCTCTCCGGGGGCAGGGAAGCGCCGCGCATCACCCACAGGAAGAAGAAGCTGGCGTAGAATCCCTCCGATTGCAGAAGCTGGTTGGCGCTCCGCAGGCTGGAGAAATCGCGTGCCTTCTCCATCTGCACGCGCAGGTAGTCGGGTCCCTGGTATGCCGGTTCAAACGCGAAGTTGTTGTCGCGTACGTCGAGATAACGGGCCACGCTTTGTGAGAAAGTCGCGAGGTCGCTCGAGTGGTGAAAGTACTCGGTCTCCTTGAAGGTCCCGTCGCCGAAACGCACTCGTGCGCGATGAAACTGCTGGAGTGTGGGCGTGTCGTGGTTTAGGTGCGCGGCCAGGGTTTCGAGATGTATGGCGAAGCCTTCGCTGAACGCAGTACCACGGTCGGAAAGCGCGGCAGTGGTGTGAGGAATGGCGGAGACGCCGTTGCCATCCAACTGGCGGCCGCCGGCCAGCATCGCCATCACGACGTGACCGGTTTCATGGAGCAGAGTGGACTCGAACTGGCCGGGCTGAGGGTCCAACAGAATGTAAGCCTGCTTGGGGTGCTCTTCCACTTTGTCGCCGTCCTGTAGCTTGAAGCCGACCGCGGCATGGTTGCCGTCCGGCACAAGAGCGACATAATAATCCGGCGTGCCGCCGCCGGGACTGGCGATTTCATACCCGGCGCGATACAAGCGCAACGCGCGCCGGGCCGATTCGTTCTCGAGCCAAGGCCTGTAGGTAGCCGGATCGGCGGCACGGTGGTAGAGCGGGGTGACGCCGCGCACCTCGGCGCGACTGGTATCGACCTTGCCAACGGGTTCGAGAAAAATAACGTTCGCCAGTTCCTGCGCCGGTGCGGCGGCAGGCGCGAGCGCGAAGAACAGGATTGAGGATAATCGCATGTCTATCCTACGAACTAAGCCGAGCGCAGGTTCCCGGAAGGCTGCGATGGCCGCGTGAGCAGGCTCAGTATCGCGGTAACCAGGAAATTGAGGCAAAGAGCCACGAACCCGGCGCTCCAGCCGAAAAAGGGGTCCTGGTGGGTGAGGATGAGGAATGCGACGGCGGCGACTCCGGCCATCATGCCGGCGAACACTCCAGGCATGGTGACCCGTTTCCAGTAGAGGCCCAGCACTACGCCAGGGAAGAATTGGGTAACGCCGGCGTAGCCCAGCAGGAGAAGGGACACGAGCGTGGTGGAGCTGTATATGGCGAGGTAGAGGCTGATGAGGCTGAGCAACACGACCGTTGCGCGGGCCACTTTAGCAACCCGATCGTCCGTCATTGAAGGCGCAAAGATGGGCCGGCAGAGATTCTTGGCGAACAGAGTGGCGGCGGTCAGAATGAAAATGGCGGCGGGCACCATGGCGGTGAGGGCGCCAGCGCCGCCGATCACGCCCAGAAACCAGGCAGGGAAGCTCTTGCGGACGATCGTCAACAGCGAGAGGTCGCCATTGGGCAGGCCAGGCACGACCAAAACCGCGGTGAAGCCGGCGAAGAAGACAAAGGTGAGCGTGATGGTATAGAGGGGCATCACCACGGCGTTGCGCCGCAAGGTATCGCCGCTTTTCGCGGTGAACGCAGCTGCAAACGAGTGCGGCCACATATAGAACCCTAGCGAAGTTAAAAGAACCGTGGAGATGTACCAGGTGTGGCCCAGGTTGGCGGTGGCGCCGGGCATGGTCAGGTGTGCTGGCCGGGCGTGCGCCAATGCGGCGAACATGGCGCCGATCCCGCCGTAGTGGATATGCGGTATGCCTATGCCGATGGAGAGCGCCGCGAAGACCATCAACACATCCTTCAGGACGCTGACCCAAGCCACTGCGCGGACGCCGCTGGCAAAAACAAATGCGGCCAACAGGACGACCGAGATCACCATGGCGGGTGTCCGTCCGATGCCATCGAAGCTGGCGATGGAGACGATAATGCCCAGCCCCGTGAGTTGGAGTTGCAAGTAAGGGATAAGGAAGGCGATGCCGACGACGCACACAAATGCGGCCAAATACTTGTTGCCGTAGCGCATGCTGAAGAAATCGGATTGGGTCTGCAGCCCGTACTGGCGCCCGACTTCCCAGATTTGGGGCAGGATGAAGAAGGAGACAACGTAGGCCAGGGTGAGGTAGGCCATGATGTACAGAGTTGGGCCGCCACGGGAATAGGCCCAGCCGCTGGCTCCCAGAAAGGAGAACGTAGTGTAGACCTCGCCGGCCATCAGCAGGTACATCAGCACAACGCCGAAGCCGCGGCCGCCAGTCGTCCATTGTTCCAGGTCCATCTTCCGGTGGATGCCGGCCAGGAAGCCGATGGTGGCGCCCAGCACGACGATCGCAAGGATCATCGTCAGGGAAACGGCGCTCGGACTCACTGGCTGCCGCCGTCCTTCTTGTCCCGCGCAGCTTCCACCCGGTACGCGGCCCACATGCACAAGGTGCTGAGCACGATCCAGCAGATCAGCCAGATGAGATTGAACGGGATGCCGAGGATCATGGGATCAAGCCGGTCCCAGAGCGCGACTGAGAAACACATGGCAACGAAGGGAATCAAGCCGAGGAGGAGCGCGCCGGGCGATGGTTTCTTTACGGGCACAGGTCACTGATTATAGCCCACCGGCCAAAGCGGATTTGGCCCGACGCTACGCGCGCGGCGCAGGCCGGTCAGAACTGTTTTCCCCAACCTAAATACGGGTAAAGGTATCCGCCCTTACCCGACTGGCGGAGATAAGCTCCCGCCAGCACTTTCGCCACTCCCACGGTGACCTGCCCGCAGGGGCCGGCGCTCCACACAAGCTGCGTATCGGGGCCTTCGCCGACGTGGCTGCTGGTGGCTTTGCGGTTCAGCACGATGCGGTTGCCGGCGGAGTTGTACCAAGCGTCGGCCACGGTGGCCAGGTAGAAGTCGCGGTAGTCGAGCACTACCTTCACGTTCTTGCGGGCGCTGAAATCGGCGCCGGCGCGCAGCGTGCGGATATTCCGCCAGCAAAACACTCCCGTGTAACTGAAGAACGGCTGGTTGTTGCCGTAGAGCAGGTCCAGAGCACCGCGCGTTCCATCGGCCGGGTTGCGGTCGCCGGAGCCGAAGCTGTAGTCCGCGCTGACTCGCGGCCTGTACGGCGAATGGTTGATGGTCCAGCCGAAGGTGTAGGTCCCGGCGGCGGCGCGGATGCGGTCGGCGGCCCAGGTGCCCCACTGGCGCAGCGACTCCGCGCTGTAATCGAAGCGCGACGCCAAGGAGCCGGCCCAGCGCAAGCCACCCGTGTACACCACCGCGTCGCCGCGCGATCCGAGTTCGCCGGTCACGCCCACCACCGTTTTGGCGATGAAGTACGGCTCCACCTGGCCGCCCGGGACCAGTTTGCTGAAGGTGTTGTAGGAGGCGTAGAAGTGCTCGCCGGGTTTGTGCCGGTCGAAACGGGCGCCATCGGCTAGCACCAGCGATCCCGCAATCAGCTCGAAACGCAGGCCGGGGTAGAAGAAAGCCGTTCTGATTGCGTCGAACGTCTTCGACGTATTGCTCCACGGGCCGATGGAGATCAGCCGCGAGTTGCCCAGGGCGATCTCCTGACGCCCGGCCCGCACCATGACACCGCGAGTGCCACCGGAGTTGACCTCGAGATAGGCGGCACGCAGGTCCAGGGGATCTTGCATCGTGGCCGGGGGGGTCCCATCATAGCCGAGGGCGCGGGTATCCTGGGTCTCGGCGAACAAGGTCAGCCACTTCAGCGGCCGGAGGGCGAGGTTGAGCCGCAGGCGCGTGAGCAGGTAAGGGTCTCCGGAGCCTTGTATGAGGTCCGGCCCGACAGGCACTTCCATGCGCCCGCGCACCTGCCCGCCGATGCAGAGCCAGGCCGGCAGGTACGGATCGAGGAGGTGAGCCTCATTGCCTGCGCCTTGAGCGAAGGCGGTAGCAGCCGCAACCAGAACCGAGGCGGCCGCGGCGCGTTGCACCGCGAGTGCGAACACAGTTTCTACTTCAATCATACGCGGCTGGGGGCGCGTTCGCTGATGCAGAGGCAACTTACCCGACAAGCTAGACGCCGAGTCGCGCGCGCCGGGCCAGTTCTTCGAGCGTCTGGTTGGTCGCCGGCCGATAGCCCTTGAGAGGAAGAATCCTCTCATGGATCGCGTCCAGGAGCCAACCGCGTTGCGGAAAGAACGTGGCTTCCAACTCCGCCGCGGGAGTAATCCAGTTCCGCGAGCCCAGCACAACCGGCGGCGCATCCAGGTAGTCGAAAGCAAGCTGCGTCAGGTTGGCCGCTATGGTGTGCATTACGCTGCCGCGTTCGACCGCGTCGGACAACAGAAGCACCTTTCCAGTCCGCCGCACCGAATCGACAAGCGGACCGTAATTCAGCGGTACGGCGGTGCGGAGGTCGATTACCTCGGCGGAAAGACCGAATTGGGCGGCGAGATCGTCCGCTGCCCCGATCGCGGTATAGAGTGCCGGGCCGAGAGTGACGATGGTCAGGTCCTGCCCTTTGCGCTTGATCGACGGCTCCGAAAGTTCGATCTCGTAGTATTCTTCCGGAACCCCGGAATCCACGAACATCTCGCCGAAATCGTAGACCTTCTGGCTCTCAAAGAACACCACCGGATCGGTGCCGGCAAGCGCCGCATTCATCATGCCCTTGGCGTCGTAAGGGGTCACTGGGTAGACCACTTTGAGGCCGGGGATGTGGTGGACCAGCGCGCTCCAGTCTTGGGAATGCTGGGCTCCGTACTTGGCGCCCACTGAGATGCGCAGCACTACCGGCATGGGTACCTGTGCCGCGGACATCGCCTGCCATTTGGCGAGCTGGTTAAAGATTTCGTCGCCCGCGCGGCCCATGAAATCGGCATACATCAACTCGGCGACCACCCTGCCGCCTTCCAGCCCATATCCAACGGCCGCCCCCACAATGCCGGCTTCCGATATCGGCGCGTTGAACAGGCGGTGGTAGGGAAGCAACTCGGTAAGCCCGCGATAGACCGCAAAGGCGCCGCCCCAATCGCGGTTTTCCTCGCCAAAAGCGATCATCGTGGGGTCGATGGCGAACCGGTGCAGCAGCGCCTCGAAGATGGCATCCCGGATGTTGTATGCCTTCATCTTCGGGACCGGCTTTCCCTCATGGAGCGGCGTGCGGATTTTGCCGCGGATCTGCTCCACCCTGGGGTTGTCCGCGACGTGCTGCAGAAGTTCGGGCGCGCGGTTGTCAAACTTCTCGACCTTGCGATTGGAGAACATCACCGAGCCGATCAGTTCCGAATCGAGGGGTACCCGAGGACTGGCTTCCAGATCCACCGCCAGCCGGAACATCTCGAAGACCATCGCCCGCACGCGGTCCGCGGCGGAATCCAGCGAGTCCGCCGGCACAGCGCCGCTTTGGGCCATCCTGCGCCGGAAAGCTTCGATCGAATCGGCCTGGCTCCAACGCTCGATTTCTTCTTTCGCCCGGTAGCTCGAGGCATCCGACGGCGAGTGGCCGCTGATCCGGTAGGTGACGGTGTCCAGCAGCGCCGGCCCTTTTCCCTCGAGCAGCAGGCGCTTCTTTCGCTTCACGGCATCGATCACGGCCAGCGGGTCATACCCGTTGACGCGCTCCGCATGCATCTGTTCCGGGTTCACGCCCGCCCCAATGCGGGCAATGAACCGGCACCCCATGGTTTCACCGCACGTCTGCCCGCCCATTCCGTAATGGTTGTTGATGCAGTTGAAGAGAATTGGCAAGCCTCCGCCCAGCGAGGTGTCCCACAGCGTCCGATATTGGTCCATGCTTGCGAACGTGATGCCTTCCCAAACCGGACCGCAGCCGAACGAGGCATCGCCGATGTTGGCAATCACAATGCCGGGCTTTCGATTGACTCTCTTGAAGAGCGCCGCGCCGGGAGCGATGGAGCCCGAACCGCCGACAATGGCATTGTTGGGGTAGATCCCAAACGGGGTAAAGAACGCGTGCATGGAGCCGCCCAGCCCGCGGTTCAGTCCGGTCTCGCGGGCAAAGATCTCGCTGTAAGCTCCGTAGAGGAAGAAGCGGAATGCCAGATCCGTGACCTCGCCCTGGCAACGCGCTTCCACTGGGCCCAGGATGGCTCCTTCGCGATAAGACCGCATGATCTCCATCAGGCGGGCCTCACTCAACTGGCGGATAGCCGAGAACGCCTTGGCCAGGATCTCACCGTGGCTGCGGTGCGAGCCAAAGATGTGGTCGTCGGCAGTCAGTGCGAAGGCCATGCCGACGGCGGCCGCTTCCTGCCCGATCGAAAGATGGGCGGGACCCGCGTGCTGGTACGCAATTCCCAGGTAAGTCCCTTTGAGCTTGATCTCATTCAGGATGGTTTCGAACTCGCGGATGGCGCACATGTCCTCCCAGATGCTGAGCAGATCGGCAGCCGCATACGCAGTGAGATCTTCCTGGTAAGCGTTGACGGGGATGTCTGAAAACTGGATGGTGCTTTTGGCAAAGACCGCTTCCGGTTCTATGATGATGGACTTCGGCATTAGATCACGTTCCCAACTCGCAAAGCGACTCGATCTGTTCGATCTTCTGGGTGAGAATCTTCAGGAATCTTGCACCCGGAGCGCCATCGATTACCTGATGGTCGCACGTGAGCGACAGGCCGATCGAGTCGATGAATTCGAATCCGCCCGGCGTGCGTACGGGCTTGAGCTGGATCGCATCCACGCCGAGAATCGCTACCTGCGGCGGATTGAGGATGGGAGTGAAGAACTCGATCCCCAGGCTTCCCAGGTTGCTGACGGTGAACGTCGCCCCCTTCAGATCTTCGGCGGCGACGGTTCCCGCGGCCGCCTGTTCCGCCAGTTGCCTGACCCTTGCGGAGAGCTCAGGCAGACGGAGGTTCCGGCATTCCCGGACAACCGGAACCAGCAGCCCCCGTTCGGTGTCGCAGGCGAAGCCGAGGTGGATCTCCGCGTGCCGGCTGATCCGGCCATCGACGAACTCCGCGTTCAGTGCCGGCGCATCCATCAGCGCCCTCGCCGTGCAAAACAGGACCATGTCGCCGATGGTGATCTGGGCCAATTCCGCGGAAGCCTTCACCCTGGCGCGCAAAGACAGGAGCCCCGCCGCGCGAGCCGAGGTGTGCAGCGTGTATTGCGCGGTGGTGGACAGCGACTCCCGCATCCGGCGCGCGACCTTCTCCCGAATACTCGAAATTCGTTCCGCCGGTTGCGATTCCTGGTAAGCCTTCCGCAAGTCTTCTTCCAGCACCCTACCGCCCGGACCCGACCCCGCGAGCGGCGGCGCAACGAAATTGTTCTCCGCCGCGAATCGCCTGGCTCTGGGGCTGAGGAAGGTGGATTCAGGTGCGGAAGGTGCCGGCCGGACGGCTGCCGGTGGCGCCGGTTCTGCTTTGGGCGCCGATTCCTGCGCAGGCCCCGGGGGCTGTGGTTGGAGATCCGCGGTGTCCTCACCTGGTTCGCCGATGACGCACAGTTTGGTGAAGACGGGGACCAACTCTCCTTGGGGGAAGAAGACCTCCAGGATGGTGCCGCTCACCGGCGCGGTAATCTCGAAGATTGTCTTGTCGGTCTCGATTTCGGCGATGACTTCTCCGGCGGTGACCCGATCGCCCTTCTGTTTTCGCCACTCCCCAACGATGCACTCTTCAACGGTATTGCCGACCTTCGGCACCTCGACCGGCGTCATCTATTGAAAGTTCTCCATCAGCTTCCAGCCGACCTCGCAGAACTGGCACAGGGTCCGCTGGGTAGCTCCGAATCCCACGAATTCGGCGGCAGTCATGCCATCCGGCTCATAGGACCGCACGAATTCGGGCATCTGGCGCAGCCGCTCGATGACATCGGATGGCACAGGGGCGCCGACCCGCTCTTCGCGCGGCAAATCCCGCGAGACAAACATCTCCTGATAAGGGGGAGCAATGGACATCACCATGTCCGCGCCTGCCAGTTCCGTCAGATGATACTCGCCCCGCAGGGCGGCAACCAACAGGATAGCTTCATAACCGCATTCCTTGTAGATGGCATAGGCCCGCTTGGTGGCCGCCAGGCCGGCCTGCCGGATGTCGGATTCGCTGACTGCGGTTTGATTGTCGTGCGCCACCTCCCGCAGGTAGTCGTCCAGACGCCCGATCATGATCACGGCGAAGCACTTTCCTGGCTCCGTTCCCTTGGCTCTGGCGCGCTCGATCCCTTGCCGGTGCCGCTCGGCAATGGCCACCACCTGCGGCACGGTGAAGCTGACCGTGGCGGTGACGGTGATGCCATCGGCGATGCAGTCCTCCAGCACGTCCAACCCCGCGGCGGTGGCAGGAAGTTTCACCGCGATGTTCGGCGCCCAGTGGTGGAATCGATTCGCCATGGCCAGCATGCAGTCCCGGTCGCCGGCCCGCAGCGGATTCACCTGGGCGCAGACAAATCCCATCCGGCCCTGGCTGCTCTCATACGTGGGTACCAACTTTTCGGCCGTTCTGGTGACCGCGATGCGCATCAGCGCTTCGGCCTTCTGCTCGGCCGGAAGCTTTCGGCCGAGGACCTCCTCGATGGCAGGCGCCCATAAGGAGCGGTCTTTGGCCAACGCCAGGTTCGCCAGAAACGGGTTGGTGGTGACCCCCACCGCTCCCCGCGACAGGCCCAGGTCCAACTCGGCGGCTTCGGCGGAGTCGTGCCACCATGTCGTGGCGGTGCTTTCAATGACCCAATTGAGATAGGTGTTCGGCATGTCGATCCCCACATGTTGTTTTACCACCAGGCGGATGGGGAGTGTGAGAGCGGGGCAGGCGGGTTGGCAAGCCGCGGGCGTGGTATAGGTGGGAAACTAACGCGGCGGCCAAATTGGATTCGGCCTGGCGCGATCCCGAGCCGGGCCCGGTTCGTTTCAACTTCAACTTCCCAGAAGGCCTATAAATCTGCCGGCAACCGGCAGTTCTGCGAGTCGACGACACCACCAAGGGAATCCGCACGCTTTGGGGCTAGAGTTCCGTGACCGGCGTGTCACGGGACGAATTCGCAGTCAAAGGGCCAGCCACTCAGCGGAACGGGCGTTTTGCGTCCCCAGTCAGCCACAATCACCGGCGACGACAGACCCCTGTGAAGCTCCGGGGCGCTTGTGCATCAGTATTGGACGGGATAACGGCAATTAGGGGATGTTGAAAGTAGCTGGGTCGCGTATTGGAATCACCCCGAGCGCACGTTTCGACCCTTAGCTGGGACCGGATTGCCGGCCGCGTGTCTCTACCATAAGGTTCTCCAGCCAGAAAAGGCCGGTATAATGCAAGCTTGATGCGATCGTTTCTAACGCTGCTCCTGGCCGCGCTGGGTGCGCTAGGGCAGAGTCTCAACCTTTCCCATGATCTCGTCGCCAAGGGGATTGCGGCGCAGAACATGACTCCGAACACGCCCAAGCTCGATTCGCGGCCGCTGTTTCAGGCCGGCGTCGCCTACGCCTCGAGAAACAACATCCCGCTGGTCATCGCCGATCCCGGAAGCTACTACTTCCTGACGCTGAATAGTCAATATCAGCACGTGTATCTCAATGCGATCAACAACGTCACAGTGGACCTTCAACACTCCGACCTGTACCTGGGGCAAGGCAACATCACGGGGATTGACGTGAACAACTCCACGAATTTCACGCTCAAGAACTTCACCATCGATTACATTCAGTTGCCATTTACCCAGGCGACGGTCACCTCCGTGAACCCGACGGCGCGAACCATCGGCATCAAGCAGATGGAAACGTATCGGCTGCCTTCGTACTTGAACGCGGTGGCGGTGCCCTCGGGCTATGTCAACGACGGAGTTTTTGCTTACATTTTCCGCAACGGAATCGAGCTGCGGACCACGGGACGAATGCCCGTGGCGTCGCCCGTGACCGACACCTCAATCCAGATCACCGGAGACGATCCGTGGGCGACCGCGACGCAGCTAGCGACCATCCAACCTGGCGACACCCTCGTCCTGGAGCTGCGCGCCGGAATCGGAACGATTTTTGCAACTAACACCATCAGCTTTACACTCCAGGATGTATCGGTCTACGCGTCCGGATTCATCGGCGTGTTCACGAACTATGGATCGTCTGTCACCGTCGATCACGTACAGGTGATTCCGCGCCCCGGGACGGACCGGATGATCTCCACCAACGCGGACGGCATCCATCTGGCCCAGGCGGGCGCGAACAACGTGATCACCAACAATACGGTGAAGCGCGGTTGTGACGACGCGATTGCGATCGACGGGCAGTGGGCGGCGATCGTCAGCGCGGCAAGCTCGGGCACAACCGTGCAGGTCACCCGGCACAACAACGTACCGATCGCCGTTGGTGAGGCGTTCGAATTCATCGACATCACCACGGCCGCCATCGTCGGAACCGCGACCGTCACGGCCGAGAGTCCGCCGGTGAGCGCGCAAACGGGAAGCAACGGGGAGACGATTACGCTGACGCTGGATCATGCCGTGTCCGTGAAGCAGAACTTCGGCGTCGCGATCAACGATCCAAATTTGCGCGGGAGCGGCACCCTGATCAGCGGCAATTTGGTCGATCAACAAACGTTCGGGCGGGGCGTTTATCCGGCGGGCGTGGTCAATGTCACTGTCTCGAACAACAT
>Ga0209067_10002133_pt1 | contig 11809 bp, 9 predicted proteins | sample ColStrG_CSR_2013_FD_187199 | JGI IMG/M metagenome (GOLD analysis project Ga0209067, IMG submission 187199) | Freshwater sediment microbial communities in response to fracking from Pennsylvania, USA - Cold Stream Run_MetaG_CSR_2013 (SPAdes)... | ecosystem: Environmental > Aquatic > Freshwater >... | reverse complement strand
TAATCGATATTTTTTCATTTTCCAATGAACAACCCTATCGTTTGGAACTTTCGGGAGATACTATTGAATCCATAAGAACCTTCGATCCGGAGGATCAATTATCCATAAGTCATTTAAAATGGATCACGATTGTTCCCAATGTTCAATCGAAACTTCTTAAGGAAAATAATATTTCCTTCCTGGATTTTATTGAGCCGTCTGAAACCTTACTCTGGATTAAGGACGCAGCATTTTTATTGGATACCCTTGAATCTGGGTTTAACAAATCAAAAGCCTTATATCAGCAACTTAGTCAAGAGGAAAAAAGCGCTCATCCGGAATGGTTGGATCCCCAATTTTCCTGTGTGGATGCTAAAACGGTAAAAGAAAATTTAAATCATTTCACCATTTTAGAATTTGGGAAACAGTTTTATTATCCTTCCGATCATCAATTCTACTATAATACAAAGCCTCAACCCTCTTTTAATAAGGATTTTGAACTTTTGCAAAAGGCCTTATTAAAAAATGAAGGAGAAAAAATTCAGAACCTGATATTTGCCGATTCGGCAAAACAGGTAGAACGTTTATACGCCATATTTGAGGATTTGGGTAAATCCGCCAATTTGAGTGCCTTACCCTTGTTTTCTGTGATTAATCTTTCTATACGGGAAGGTTTTCAGGATGATGACCTAAAAATCGCCTGTTTTACCGATCATCAGATTTTTGACCGATACTATAAGTACCGACTTAAAAAAGCCTATTCTAAAACACAGGCCATTACCCTTAAGGAACTTCGGGAATTAAAACCCGGCGATTTCGTAATCCATATTGATCATGGAATAGGAAAATATGCGGGTTTAGAAAAAATCCAGGTAAACGATAAAACTCAGGAATCCATTCGGTTGATTTATGCGGATAATGATCTATTATATGTCAATATCAATTCCTTAAACCGTATTTCTAAATTCACCGGGAAGGAAGGTACTGAGCCAAAACTTAGCAAACTGGGTACCGATGCCTGGGAAAAGTTAAAAAAGAACACAAAAAAAAAAGTTAAGGACATAGCGCGGGAGCTTATTAAACTCTATGCCCTAAGAAAGTCCAAACAGGGTTTCGCCTTTAGTCCGGATACCTATTTACAAACTGAATTGGAAGCCTCCTTTATTTATGAGGATACCCCGGATCAGGTAAAGGCCACCGCTGATTTTAAAAAGGATATGGAAAATCCGCATCCTATGGATCGCTTAATCTGTGGGGATGTAGGCTTTGGAAAAACGGAAATTGCCGTTCGAGCCGCATTTAAGGCGGTAGCCGATGGAAAGCAGGTGGCTATTCTAGTGCCTACTACCATTTTGGCTTCTCAACATTATAGAACCTTTAAGGAAAGGTTAAAAGAATTTCCCTGTACGGTGGATTATGTAAACCGATTTAAAACCGGAAAGGAGATAAAGAATACCTTACAGGATTTAGCAGAGGGAAAGGTGGATATTTTGGTAGGCACCCATAGAATTGTGAGTAAGGATGTCAAATTCAAGGACCTTGGACTATTGATTATTGATGAGGAACAGAAGTTTGGAGTCGGAACCAAGGAAAAGTTAAAGGAAATACGGGTAAATGTGGATACTCTTACCCTCACGGCCACTCCAATTCCAAGAACTTTGCATTTTTCATTAATGGGGGCCAGGGATCTTTCCATTATTAATACCCCTCCGCCGAACCGTCAACCCGTTATTACGGAATTGCATATTTTTAATGAGCAGATCATAAAGGATGCTATCGAATTTGAGATGGATCGAGGGGGGCAGGTATTTTTCGTCCATAATCGGGTCATGGATATTATGGAGATTGCCGGAATGATCCGAAAAATTGTTCCTTCCGCCCGGGTAGGCGTTGGGCATGGCCAGATGGAAGGGGAAGAATTGGAGGAGGTTATGCAGAACTTTATAGTAGGGGCTTATGATATTTTAGTAGCCACTACCATTATTGAATCGGGATTGGATATCTCGAATGCCAATACCATACTCATTAACCAGGCGCATCATTTTGGTTTAAGTGACCTCCATCAAATGCGAGGCCGGGTGGGACGGTCCAATCGCAGGGCTTTTTGCTATTTATTAAGCCCGCCTTTATCGACCTTGACCCCTGAAGCCAGAAAACGGCTTAGTGCGGTAGAGGAATTTTCGGATTTGGGTTCAGGTTTTAATATTGCCATGAGAGACCTGGATATTCGGGGTGCGGGTAACCTATTAGGTGCTGAGCAAAGTGGATTTATCGCTGAAATTGGCTATGAGATGTATCATAAAATTTTGGATGAGGCGGTTCAGGAATTGAAAAATGAAGAGTTCAAGGATTTATTCCAGGATGCTCCGCCAAGGCCCTATATTACTTTTACCCAAATTGATACGGATCAGGAATTATTAATTCCCGATGAGTATGTTACGAGTCCTACGGAAAGGTATAATTTATATACCGCTATGAGCAAATTGGAAAATGAGTCGGAAGTGGATACTTTTCGCAAGTCTCTGATTGACCGATTCGGTCCCATCCCCCGTCAGGTTAAGGAATTATTACAAACTATTCGCCTTCAATGGCTTTCAAAAGAATTAGGGTTTGAGAAGGTTATCCTAAAAGGAGGCCTTTTAAAAGCTTTTTTTATATCCGAAAAGGATTCGGAATATTTTGATTCTCCTTCTTTTCAAAGAATTTTACATTTTGTTCAAACCCAGGGAACTCGGTTTAAACTTCGGGAACAGGCAAGATCTCTTACCCTGGTGGTTTCAGGAGTGGGTTCTATTCACGAAGCCCATGCAATTTTTAAATCCATGCTCCCGTTAGAATGGGCCGGTTCCGAGCTGGAATTAACCAAATAAGCCTATTCATTTTTAATTTGATTTATGAAGTTCCCCTCCTTATTTCTCATCCTCCTTGTTTTTCTAATTTCCGCAGAAGCCCAAAATAAGCCTGTACAAACACCCGTCAATCCAAAATTAAATTGGTATAACAAGGATTATACCCAGGATCATGTACTGGGAATCAGTACGGAGAGAGCCTATAACGAGCTTCTAAAAAATAGAAAATGGGTTCCTGTTATCGTAGCCGTTATCGATGGGGGTGTTGATTCGAACCATGAGGATTTGAAATCCGTTTTATGGAAAAATTCAAAAGAAATTTCCGGAAATGGAAAGGATGATGACCATAACGGGTATGCAGACGATATTCATGGCTGGAACTTTATAGGGGGAGCAGATGGTAAGGATGTAAGCCATGATACCTTCGAGTCCACCCGTATTTTGGCACTTTTGGATCCTATTTATTTAAATAAATCGCGGGCGAATTTAAGTGCTGAGGAACAAAAGAAATACGATTTGTATTTAAAGGTGAAAAAGGATTATCAGAAAGAGAAGTATCAAAGTCAATATGAGATTAATAGTTTCCAACCCTATTACGAAATACTGGATTATTATAATTCTCTATTAAAACGAAGTTTTAAGGTAAAATCGATTGATACAGCCTTTTTGAAAACGGCTCAATCCAGGGATGAATCGATTAAGCAGGGGATTTATCTTTCTGGACAATTATTAAAAATGGGATATCCCAACCTGGATTCCGGATTAATTGGAATAAAAAATATTATAATCCCTTATCAGGATAAAATTAAGTATGGATTGGATACCTCTTTTAATACCCGTAAAGTGGTAGGCGACCATTATACCGATTGGAAAGAAAAATATTATGGGAATCCCGATTTTATGGGCCCTGACGCCCTACATGGAACCCATGTTTCCGGAATTATAGGTGCGGTTAGAAATAATGGGAAAGGTATTAATGGGGTAGCGAATCATGTTATTATAATGCCTATACGGGCGGTTCCTGATGGGGATGAAAGAGATAAAGATATCGCCAATTCTATTCTATATGCCGTAGATAATGGGGCAAAAATTATTAATATGAGTTTCGGAAAGGGTTTTTCTCCTTATAAAGAAGCCGTAGACGCGGCGGTTCAATATGCCGAATCAAAAGGTGTTTTATTGGTTCATTCGGCTGGCAATGAGGGGGCGGATAAGGACACTGTGATAGGGTATCCCAACCGAGAGTATTTATCCGGTGGGATAGCCCAAAATTGGATAGAAGTAGGAGCTAGCTCCAGTGATACAGGAAAATCCATGGCGGCGGATTTCTCGAATTTTGGGAAAAAAACCGTCGATGTTTTTGCTCCTGGGGTGGATATTTACTCAACGGTTCCAATAGGGAATCAATATAAATTGGAAAGTGGAACGAGTATGGCCGGGCCTGTAGTAAGTGGTATGGCAGCGGTATTAAAATCGTATTTCCCTTATCTAAAACCCCAACAAATCCGGGAAATTATTATGAAATCCGTTGTCCAATACCATAACCAGGTAATTCGCCCAGGATCTAAGGATGTTTTAGTGCCTTTCGATTCCCTATCCATTTCAGGGGGAATTGTAAATCTTTATAGGGCGGTAAAATTAGCCCTGACTTATCCCGAAAAATAAAATTTAGACCGATTAGAATATTTTTGTGCCAATGAATTTAAAACCTTGGGTTCTCCTTTTCATAGGCATTATTTCTATTCAAAAGGTTTCTGCCCAGGAGACCTTTCCTCCGCCCAAGGTTCCCATTAAAATTCAGGCCCATAAAGCAGAAGGTAAAATTCCCTTTATCAAACAGTTTTAAAATTAATCCTTTAACTGATAGATACTTCTTAGGTTTCTCCCTAAATGCTTATAATCCAAGCCAAATCCTACAATGAATGGATTGCTGGTTTCAATAGCTGAAAAATCGGGTTTTTCAGAATATTTTAGAGCCAAAGGTTTAAAAATTAGAGTGGCTATTTTTAAACTAGCGGGTTTTTGTAATTCTATATCCTTTTTTAGGGCAGAAAGCGTCAATCCCGTATCTACGATATCCTCCACTAATAAGATATGTCTTTGACTTAAATTGGAAGGAAGAGCCATGGATTTAATAATCTCCCCACCTGATTCCAAACCTTTATAGGACCGATATCGAACAAAATCTAGTTCCATAGGGAAATCAAGATGTTTAATTAATTCGGCTCCAAAAATAAAAGCCCCGTTCAGAACCACCAGAACGATGGGATTAAGGTTGTAGTATTCCTTTCGGATAGTATTACCCAGTTTTTGAATAGATTCTAAAATGATCGCCTCAGGAATGATTTTTTGAAATTCAAGTTCATGTAATACAATGGTTTCCATGATCGTCCTAATGCTTTTGATTATCCGCAAATCCGAAAACCTTTTTCATAAGCGGGGTAGTCCGGGCATTAATATCCTTTCTTATTTTTAGTTCCTGTTGGGCTATAGTAAAAAATAATCCCACTATGGATTGAGTAGTTACATAATCACCCAAATCCGTATTGATTTTATTGACAAAAGGCACCTTATTATAGGTTGTACTGGCTTTATTCCAATAAAGGTTAGCATTTACCCGGTTTAGGGCTGAATCTACCTGGGGTCTAAAGGCTTTTTTTAAGGATTCGGTGGTTGCCTTCTGAAAATATTCGGTGGCTGCATTATCTTTTCCATTTAAAATTCCGGTAGCATCTTTAAAACTCATTTGATTTAATGCGCCTAAAAAAATGGGACCCGCTTTTTTACAGGCATCTTCTGCAGCATGGTTCATCGATTGAATGACATCATCGCATAAATGATCCAAGCCGAGTTCTCGCAAGGTGGTTTCCATTCTCTTGGCTTCAGGGGGGAAGCTGATCATTATAGAAGCATTTTTTAAAAAACCATCTTTGGCGGATACCAGTCCAATCCCATCCATTAAGCCTTTTTGCAAGGCCTGTTTTAAGCCCGTCTGAATTTCCACATTATTGGGGGCCAAAGAGGGATTTACAGAATTTTGCCTGCTTGTAAAACTACTATCGACTTTTTTAATTAGTTTTCCCAATTGAGCATGAAGAGAAAGGAAGGAAAAACAAAAAAATAGGGCAAAAATGCCTGAAACTCTAAAAGGGAAATGAACCATGGTTTGGTTTTTATTAGCTAATTTATCATTTTAATGGAATATCATCTTTACCAGTTCAATAATGGACTGCGTTTTTTACATAGACCGAATTGGGTAAGGGGCATCACCCATTTATGCCTCTTGATTCAGGTGGGTTCCCGTGATGAGAAGAAGGGGCAAACCGGGATGGCGCATTTTATGGAACATATGTTGTTTAAAGGGACCCATAAAAGAAACAACCGACAGATCCTAAATTATCTCGAGCTGGTTGGAGGAGAAATTAATGCCTATACCACCAAGGAATATACCTGTATTTACGCCTCTTTTCTAGACCATTATTTAGAAAAGGGTTTGGATTTGTTTAAGGATATGGTTGTGAATTCAAAATTTCCCCTCCAGGAAATCGAAAGAGAAAAGGGGGTTATTGGGGATGAGATTGATTCCTATCGAGACATTCCAGAAGAATTTATTCAGGATGATTTTGATGAGATTTTATTTGGACAACATCCATTGGGCAATAATATTCTGGGGAGTCGTGAAACCATCAACCAGATAGAACAGGAGGATTTATTTCAGTTTAAAAATCAATATTATAAGGCCTCAGGTATGATTTTGGGCGTTTATAATTCTATGCCTACGATGGAGATCCAGAAAAAAGTCGAGAAATACTTTTCAGATCTGCCTAATGGGAAAATAGAATCGAGCAGAATCCCATTTAAAAAGGAAGTCGGCATCGAAAAAAAGATCATCCAGGCCCCTATTCATCAAGTTCATGGATTAATTGGCGGCCTTTCCTATTCCTCCCATGATTCGGGAAGGATTCCCATGCTTTTACTAATGAATTTGCTGGGAGGACCCGGGATGAGTAGTCGGTTAAACCTTGAAATTCGCGAAAAAAGGGGTATTTGTTATCAAATAGAATCGAATTATACGGCTTTGTCGGATACGGGAATGTTTTCCATTTATTTTGGAACCGATCCGGAGAAATATGAAAAATGCCTCGAATTAATCTATTCAGAATTAAAAAGGATACGTGAAAAAGGAATGAGCAGTTTATACCTTCAACAATCCAAAGCGCGCTTTAAGGGCCAAATTGCTCTGGCCGATGAGAATCATTCCTCTGTGTTAATTTCCCTTTGTAAAAGCATTCAGGATTATGGATACGCCGATAGCATTCAGGAAATCTTTCGGCAAATTGATTCGATTACACATACTGATTTACTAAAAGTAGCCAATGACCATTTTAATCTGGATACTATGAGTTCCCTCATCTTAGTGCCTGAAAAAGAATAATCCAAATTCCTATGGAGGAGCCCCTTGATTTTTTTCTCAACCAATATCTAGAGGAAAATGCTGAACCAGAACCGCCCTTATTAAAAAGCTTAAATCGGGAAACCCATATAAAGGTTCTTAAACCCCGTATGCTTTCCGGTCATCTTCAGGGACGATTTCTTAGTATGATGAGTAAATTTATTAGGCCCAATAAAATTCTTGAAATTGGGACCTATACGGGTTATGCAACCCTTTGTCTAGCCGAAGGGCTCACCGATAAGGGTGAAATTATAACCCTGGAAGCAAACCCTGAACACTTAATTCTAGCCCGAAAATATTTTTCACAATCACCCATTGGCCATAAAATAAGGGTTTTGGAAGGATTGGCCATTGATTTAATACCCCAAATTCAGGAAAGATTCGATTTGGTGTTTATAGATGCCGATAAAAAAAGCAATCGAATCTATTTTGAGATGGTTTTGGATAAAGTAAACCCTGGTGGATTAATAATGGTGGATAATGTATTATGGAGCGGAAAAATCCTAAAGGGGGATTCTGATGCAAAGACCCGGGAGATCCGGGATTTTAATGAATTTATCCATAACCATAATCAGGTAGAAAGCTTCATTCTGCCTCTGCGCGATGGGATTACTCTCATTCGAAAGCATTAAATAAGGCGGATTCGTGGAATTCTCCACAGATAAATGGGGCTTGTGGAAATTTCCGGGCCGTTTCAAAAATTTGAACGGTTTAAAATTCCTTCTCTTTGTACCCATATGAAAATAAACGCGTTGGATATAAAATGAAATTGACAAACCTTAATATTAAGTTCATATTCCTTCCCGGAATTTTTCTTCTAGGCCTAACAGCCTGTCATACTCAAAAGGTGGTTATAACCCGTCATAATGAAGCCAATTCAAGTACCCTGGATCCGGTACATACCCAGGTAATCAATAAATACTCTGAAAATCCGGTCATTTCAAAACCCCGACTTGGATTTAATCAATACCTGAATTATGTAAATGCCTATATCCAGGATTATTCTCCGATTGCTATTCAGGAAATGAAGCAATACGGAGTTCCCGCCAGCATCATATTAGCCCAGGGTATCCATGAATCCGGGGCTGGAAAAAGTAATTTGGCCACTCAGGCGAACAATCATTTTGGGGTAAAATGTACTTCCGATTGGACGGGAGGAGGATTTTATATGGACGACGATAAGCCAAATGAATGTTTTAGGAAATATGCAAGCCCTATTGAATCCTTTCAGGATCATATGGCCTTTTTACAAAGAAAACGATATTCAAGTCTTTTCTCCCTGGGCTCACAGGATTATAAGGCATGGGCCTATGGTTTAAAAACCTGTGGATACGCAACCAATCCAAATTACCCTCAAATTCTGATTAGTTTAATCCAAAAATATAATCTGAATCGGTTTGATGAAGGAGGATCCAATGCCCCTCTGGTGGATAATCCTGCTCCGGTGTCAAAACCGAAACTCAATTCCACCAATCCGGTAATATTGAGAGATACTATCCACCAAAAAGTATATAAAACGGATACCGTATATTCAATTGCCTATGTAAATGGGGCTCCCAACCAGGGTCTAGCGATGAATTTGAATAAAAACCTACCTAAAATCAATCAGGCCTCTATTCAAAAGGATAGCTTAAAATCCTATCCTGTTCAAAATTATTCTAGTGTAAACACGGTTAAGGCTCAGGGGCAGGATGAATCGGAATTTTATACCGTGCGTCAGGGGGATACCCTTTATAGCATAGCGAGAAGATTTAACCTAAGTATGGATCAAATTAAAACCATGAATCAGCTAAATGATTCGGGAATAAAAATTGACCAGGTTTTAAGAGTCAAGCCCTAAATCCGGTAATCAGGATTGATATAGTTTATGGCTTAAAATATATTCCTGAACGGAATCCGTAACCAGGAATCGGATATTTTTTTTCTCAAGGATATCTTTTCGAATGCCGGTTGAGGAAATACCCATTTCAGGGGCTTGAGTCAGTATAAAATTGGGTGAGGATAGGTTTTCTGGCAATTTTACTCCCTCTCTGGGATAGAGATATATTTTGTTTTCCTGAATAATCCGGTCATGGCTTTTCCATCGGTTAAAGCCTTCGTAATTATCAAGTCCTAAGATTAAAGAAAACGCATGTTCAGGAAAATTCTCCTTTAAATAATCTAAAGTATGGATGGTATAGGATGGAAGGGGTAATTTAAGTTCGATATCCGAAGCAATCATCTCCTTCGATTGGGAAATCGATAATTCAACCATTTTCATTCTATGGTCAAAATCAACCAGTCCTGAACGTTTCTTTAAAGGATTCTGGGGAGAAATAACAAACCAAATCTGATCCAGAGGATAATGGTTTATAAAGTATTGGGCAATGATTAAATGACCCAGATGGATAGGATTAAATGAACCAGGGAATAAACCAATTTGCATTTAAGGCTTTGATAGAAATTCCAGTACCCAGGATTTAGCCGTTTCACAGGCCCATTCTAAATTATCATTTAATAATACCTTATCAAAGTCTTTTTCAAATTGTAATTCCTGACCGGCTTTTAAAATCCTTTCAGAAATTTTCTGACTGGATTCCGTAGCTCTTGAGGTTAATCGGTCTACTAAAACTTCTATGGAAGGAGGCTTTACAAAAATGGCTAAAGCACTTTCCCCGAATTTTTTTTTAAGCCTTAAACCACCTTGAACATCCAAATCGAAAATGACCTGTTTTCCCGTTTCCCAAATTCGATCGATTTCAGAGCGAAGAGTTCCATAATAGGTGCCATTGTACACTTCTTCAAATTCAACAAATTGTTTTTTGGCTACCCGATGCAGAAATTCCTCCTTACTTAGAAAATAATAATCCTTTCCTTCTGTTTCATTCGGTCGTTTTTCTCGGGTAGTGGCAGAAACCGAAAACTGAATATCGGGGATATGTTCGCAAAGGTATTTTACTATGGTGGTTTTTCCCGCACCAGAAGGCGCTGAAAAGATAAGTAGCTTTCCCGTCATGTCTATAAAATATTTGCCAGCTGCTCTTTGATTTTCTCTAGTTCCTCTTTCATTTGTACCACCCTTTGCTGAATAAAGGCATCAGCCGCTTTTGAACCTAATGTATTGATTTCTCTGCCCATTTCCTGGGCTATAAAACCTAATTTTTTCCCATTGGATTCCGTTTCCTGAAGGCAATCCATAAAATACCGAGAATGAGAATATAATCTGGAAACTTCCTCCGAAAAATCAATTTTATCAATATAATAAATTAATTCCTGTTCAAAACGGTTGGGGTCAAATTCCAGGGAGGATTTAACCTCAGAAAAAGTGTTTTCCAATCGGGCTTTTATTTGATGGATTCTTTCAGGCCCCGATTGCTCCACTATTTTTAGGAATTCCAAAATGTTTTTAACTCTTTCCTCCAATTCCAGTTCAATGGTTTTCCCTTCCCGATCCCGAAATTGATTGAAATGATGGATAGCTTCCTGGATTCCTTTTTGAATTTCTAACCAGGTCTCCTCTTCGGGCACTTCGTCGGAGTTTTTGAATACCCCTGGTAGGGGTAAACAATCTGATAATAAGCGATCCGTGTTTTGACCTAGTTCCCTGGCTAAAGGTAGAAGGGCTTGAAAATATTGATTCAATAATTGGGTATCGATCGATGAGCCATTTCCTTTTATGGGATTGCCCTCCTTGACTTCCTGACTCAGGCTAAAAGAAACTTTCCCCCTTTGAATTTTCTGATTGCATTCATTTCGGATCCAAAGTTCCTGCAGGGAGCTTAATGGAAAAGATCTTAGGGAAAGATCCAAAAATTTACTATTCAAGGATCGAATTTCAATCTGTACCGTTTTGTTTTGGCTTTCCACCTTGGCAATGCCAAAGCCTGTCATAGATTTTAACATATTTTATATTTTTAATAAATGGCAGGCATTTTCAGCAGCCTTTTTCTCTGCATTTTTTTTTGTAAAATCCTTGCCAAAACCAAACTCCTGACCCGCCACCAGAACCCGAATTTCAAATACTTTTGAGGGCGATTCCAAGGCGGATAAAAGGGTCTCAAAAATGATATCCTTCCCATTTCTTTGTCCCCATTCGATCAGTTTACTTTTATAATTTATTTGGCTGGTCGATAATTCGTCTATTTCAATGAAGGGATCGAAAACCTTCCCCTTATAAAAGTTGAAAGCCGTACGAAAACCTTTGTCTAAATATATGGCCCCAATCAAGGCCTCGAAGGCATCGCCTAAAAGGGAGCCACTAGGGCCTATTCTTGGAAAAACCTTTGAATCAAACTGCAAAAAGCCTAATAAGCCGAGTTTATCAGAAACCTGATTTAAATGGGCTCGGTTAACCAATTTTGAACGCATTTCGGTTAAATAACCCTCATCTTCATTCGGGAATTGAAGAAATACAATTTCGGCTACAATAGCACTTAAAACCGCATCACCTAAAAATTCCAGACGCTCATTACTGTTTTTTATACCCCCTTTTTGATTTTTGGCAGCCGATCGATGGGTAAAAGCCAGTTGGTATAATTCTAATTGTATG
>Ga0209067_10002132_pt1 | contig 11812 bp, 7 predicted proteins | sample ColStrG_CSR_2013_FD_187199 | JGI IMG/M metagenome (GOLD analysis project Ga0209067, IMG submission 187199) | Freshwater sediment microbial communities in response to fracking from Pennsylvania, USA - Cold Stream Run_MetaG_CSR_2013 (SPAdes)... | ecosystem: Environmental > Aquatic > Freshwater >... | reverse complement strand
CGGAACGACCGGCCGTTGTAGATGTTCGCCGGCCGGTCGTTCCGCTGCGGCCGCGTTACGTCCATCTGTGGCTGCGCGGGCCGGATCGGGGCCACCGCGGGCCGATTGGGAGCGACCGCCGGCTGATTCGCCATCCGCACGCCGCCCATGGGCCTCGCCGATTCCGGCGGCGCCTGTTTCACCACTACCGGACGCTCCATGGCCCGCGCCGGCGGTGTGCCGAACCTTTGGCCTGGTCCCGACGGGTGGCCCATGTAGCTCTCGCGAACCGGGCGGACGTCCATGGCGTTCACGGCTTGCGCTCTGCCGATGGCTTCCGGGGGAACACGCACCGCTGCCGTCGCCACCGGGCGCGCTCCCGTAAATGTGCCCTGCGGCACCGCCGTCACATACGTCCGGTTGACATAGTTCACGTTGGTGACGTTGACGTTGGTGACGTTGATGTTGGTCACGTGCGTGACGTTGACGTTACGTACGTAAGCGTCGCTCACGTGGTAGTACGGCCGGTAGACTTCGCGCGGACCCAACGGGATCCAGGCCGCGACTCCGCCGCCGCCCACTCCCACCGCCATGCTGAACCCGCCGCCACCCACGAACGCCACCAGCGCCGGAGCGTACACGGGCCGCGCCACCATCGCTCCCGGCACCCACACCCAGCCCCCGCCCGCCATGGCCCAGCGGCCATAGTGGAACGGAGCAAAGCCCCAAGGCATATCGTCAATCCAGGTCCAACCCCAAGGCATCACGTAGGCCCAGTGGCCAAAGCGGTACGGCGCCCAGCCCACCGGCGTGCGCATCGGCACCCAGACCGGGCCATAGACTGGGTCGGTCCGCCACACGCCGTTGCCCGCCAGGTCACCGGCGCCGATCATATCCGGCGGCACATACCGTTCCGACGCCCGGATCGCTCGCGCCTCGTTCTGGTCGCGGTCCATGCACCAGCGGTCGAACTCGTCGGGCGCCGGCGCCGCCAGCGCTTCCGTGGTGAGCTGGTCGGTTCCCGCGAAGCGCAGCATCTGGCGCGCATGCACCGGCATTGCCTGCCCGCTGCCAGTGACCTCGGCATCGCCCGCGCGCACCACCAACGCCGTGGAATTGGCGTCGCCGTTCACATCAATGCGGTAGTCGCCCGAACGCAGCAGCACAATCGCGCCGTTGGGCGTATCCACTTCGAAGGATTCGTCGGGGCCCAGGCGCGGGAGGTTGACGTTGACGGCGCCTTGCGTGACGCTCAGCTGCGCGGTCCGGTCATCCAAGTTCAGGATGGCGAACGCGGTTTGATCGGCGAGGTGCAGGACACCGGCGCCAATATGGATCTCGGCGCCCGACTCCCGATCCGTCCACAAGTGATCGCCCGTCGTCAGCGGATAATTGAGAGTCGCCGCCGTCCATTCCTCGACGCTGCCAGGACGGAACGAAACCGAGCCGTTGATGTAGTTCAGCCGCGCCACGCGCGAGGGCGGGTCCGGCTGGTCTTGCGGCGGGCCTTGCGCGGAAACGAGCGCGCAGGCTACAACGGGTATCGCAATCCGCATGCTTAATGATCGAAGAGTCATTCGAGTATCCTCAACGAGTCGTCCTAATTCTACTGTAGCTGGACGAGGGCCAAATTGTTGCGGTTGCCCGATTAATGGTTTTTAACTAGCCGGCCCTTCGCGGCGCGGCGGTGAACTAACCGCTACGGCGTAACGATCAGGTTCAGCGGCGGGCTGGCGATGCCGCCGACGGTGACCACCACGGGTTGAATTCCGGCTGGAGTCTTGGCCGGAATGGTGATGTCTAACTCAGTGAGGCCGATGGAACCCGGCGCGATGCCCACGAAACTGATGGCCGCCGTCAGCCCGCCGACCGTCACGCTGACCGGCAAACGCGGCTTCGGCAGCCTGGCAATGGCGGTGCCGGCGGGCGGGCTCGAGCCGGTCGGCAGAAACGGAGTGACATCGCCATCGCCGGTCATTTCGAGCACGATGCCAGTGCCGGCTTTGGCCGAAGGAATAGGAACTCCGAGGTTCGGGTCGAGCGCGAATCCGACGAACCCCGGAGCGGCCAGGCTTACCGGAAAGTAAAAGGCGGCGGTTTGACCGTTATTGTTGACGCCGAGCACAGCCGTCCCTAATCCGGTTTCATAGGGCACCTGCACGCTCATCTGGACCGGCGAAATCGCCACGATCGGCGCGGTGACGCCATTGACGGTGGCGGAGACTCCGTTTAGCGAAAGGGGCAACACGCCAAGGTTGGTTTGCGCCGGGACGGGCGCGAGTTGGGTACCGAAAATCGTCATCAGCATGCCTGGGGCCGCCGCGCTCCGATACGATCCGGCGTTGGCAACGGCCGTGATCCTGGTGTTGCCGGAAGCGCCTATTACCAGGGTCACCGGCACATTGATCGCCTGCGGAATGGCATCGGTTGCCTGGATGTTCAGAACGGCGGTATAGACTCCCGGCGAGAGTCCGGCACTGGCCGCCTGAAGGTTGAGCTGCGCCGCGCCGGTTCCGCGGCGCGGAGAGACGGTGAACCAACCCGTTGCCGGATTCGCGGGCGATACGCCCACCGTCCAAGCAGTCGAAGCGCCGCCAAAGTCCAGTCCCAGGGTTGCCGAAGGCGTCTTGGAGGGGCTCGGGACGGTGAGTTGGACGGCTTGGGTGGACACCGAGAACGTTGCCGGAGAGGCCACGGCAGGCCCGAACGTCACCGGCAAGGCCGCCACCGCGGTGAGGCCGGTCTCTACACTGGTTCCGGTCAACTGGTAGTTTTTGAACGTGGGGGCATCGGGTCCGCGGAAGCAGAGATTGCCCTGCAACAGGCCGTAAGGCGCGATCCGCGTGGTACCGAAGAGTTGCTGGATCTGGGTTGACACATCGGTGGTGTCCAGCATGAGCCTGGTGAGTTGCATGAGGTAGCCGCCCTGCTCCTGCAAGATCAACTGCTGCACCCACTGGCAGGAAGGATCGGCCAAGGGATTCCGCTGCACCGTCGATGGTGTGCTGGTCAGCGTTAGGGCTGGTCCGAACGGGGCGCCGATTGGGCCGACGAAGGGAACGGTAAGCTGCTGCGACCACGTTTGGCCGTTGGCATCCATGCCGGTGAAGACGAAGACACGGTTGAGCGGAGGCACGATCCCGCTTCCGGCCAACGACACAGACGTGGTTCCATTGGCGGCGATCCTGACGCTCGGCAGGACGCTCAGGTTAACGACCCCATTGATGGTGAAACCGGTGATGGTCGTGGCCACCCCGGCTTTCTCCGTCAAGGTGAGGGTGTAGGGCCAAATGGTTCCCGCCTGATACACGGGATTGGGATTCACCGACGGAAGAACCAGCGAGCCCGAGGCGGGAATCTTGATGGTAACCGTCGCGGACCCGGCCGAGCCGGCGAAGACGCTGTCCCCACTGTAAACGGCGTTGATGGCTCCCCTACCTGGGGCGATCAGCGACGGATCGACAGTCAGGGTAGCGGTTGACGTTGCCCCGGACGCGGTCAAGGCCACCGTTCCGAGGTTCAAGTCACTGGCCACGAATGCAACCATCCCGGTTGGCAAGACCGACCCGGAGGCGGCAGAGACGGACGCGGTTAGCGTCAACGTGTCGGACAGACTGAGGGAGGCGGCACTGGCAGTCAGCGTGGTGGTGCTCACCTGACCGGCGCTCCACCCGGTGATCAGATGAAAGGCGTCGGCCGAACCGAGACCGGTTGCCAGATCATAGCCGGGACCGGCGCTGTATCCCAGCAGCCCGTTGGTGCATCCCGAGCTGCCCAGGGCGCAGGGAACTTTGATGTCGCCCGTAGTGATGTCGTGGAAGACGCCGGTGGTGCTCTGCGCCATGCGATAGAGGATGGGATTGATGTTGCCCAGTCCCGGCTGACTTTGCACACCCTTGGTGGCCAAATACTGATTCAGCAGGGCGAGCATCCCGGCAAACACCGGCGCCGCGGCCGAAGTGCCGCCGTACACATTGAATTGACCGAAGGTAGTGACCAGGTAGCCATCGTGGTTCGGCGATGCGGCGAAGGAAATATCCGGGATGTCGCGCGCCTTGTCGGAAGGGACGCCGGGGCCGGTCTGCCAGGCCGGTTTCGCGAAGAGGGCGCTGGCGCCCCCGCCGCCAGCCACGAGGGCGAAGTCCGCCGCGGCATCGTTCCACGGGATTTCCGGAATATAAGAAAGCGCCGAACCTCCGGACGGGCCGTTAGAAATATTCCAGTAAGTGCCGGTACCTTCGTTGAGGGTGGTGCCGCCAACGGCCGTTACCTCGGGATAGCTGGCCGGAACGGCCACGGTCGGGCCTTTGGAGGCTTCCTGGGTGACGCTACCGTTGTCGCATTGCACCGCGCCGGTGTCGCCGGAACTGGCTACCCAAGTGATGCCTTGGGCATTGGCCTGCTGAGCGACGGCGCGCAGGCCGACCGAAGACAACTGTTCGCAGCCGCCGAAACTCATGCTGAGGACTGGCGCCAGATTGCGATCCACGGCATATTGCACGGCGGAATTTACGTTTCGGGCATATACGTAAATCAGGTCGGCATTGCGGGCCACCGCGCCGGCCCACTCCAGATCGAGATCGGCCTCGACCATATCATTATTGGTTCCCGGATCGGCGCCGACCAGAATTCGTTGGGGATCTCTGGCGGGCAGGTTGTAAGTTTGGCGGAAGGTGCGGATATCGGCCAGGTCCAGTGCCGAGTCGCCTACCATGACAATCTTCTGGCCGGCGCCGTCAAAGCCGGCGCGGTAAAGCGGGTTGACGTTGTAGATGGTGGCGATATCGTCCGGCACGAGGAAATTAGCCACGCCGCCATAGTTGAAATCCGGGGCGACGTTAGACTTGATGTAGAACGGCCGCGGGCGGAAATCGTCGAGCCCGTCGACGCCGGCGACGACGGGTTCCAGCGCCGCCGGAATCCGTGGTTCGGTGGCATTGGCAAAGTGCTGCCGGCCGTCCACCTGGTAACGCCGGATCTCGGTGCCAAGCGCGCGGCCGATGGCGCCGGCGGTTCCGCCGAAGTTGATCCAGTGACGGCCCTGGGCCACCGAGTTGACCTTCAACCCTTGCGATTCCAGCCAGGACACCACCTTGGCGATGTCTCCGCGGCTCAGTCCGAAACGGTCGCCGAATTCGACCGGCGTAAGCCAACGGTGATAGTCGGGCGACGCGGGATTCTGCTGCCCGGCGAGAAAGGATTCGAGCGACGCCTCGGGCTTCAGCATCAGGGTTACCGAGTCCAGTTCGATGGCGGGATCGAGGGCGCCGCGGTCATTCGGCAACTGGGCCTGCGGCGGCACGTGCCGCATCAGCGCCACGGTGCGCGCGAGGTCGACGGGCGTCACGATCCGGTCACCGGCGGCAACGAGGCTCCCTGTTGCCAGAGCCGCAACAGCAAGCAGGATGACGAACTTGCGTAAGAAAGCAATACCAGGAAAAGTCATGGGACCTCATTGTAGTTGGATGCACAAGTGGTGTGGCGGGGCGGCTGAAGATCAGGCGGACCTGGCCGGTTACCACGTAAGATAAGTGTGGGTGAGTGGCTCGAAAGATCAGCGCTTATCCGACACGAAAGCGCCGGATGACCCGGTAGGGTCCCGGAGCTTCGCTGCGCGGCCAGTTGGTGACAATCCAGGAGATCAGGGTCGCGCCCATGGCCAACAGAAAGGCGATCAGGAACAGGGAAACGTTGTTATCGATGGCTTGTGCTGCCTGGTCCAGCAGTGGCTTGATGAAGGCGCGGGCCTCAGGAAACATAAAGTACAGTGCGATGATGGCCACAGTAGCGAGCGCCATGCAGTTTTCTCCGTAAGCTCTTCAAGTTAGCTTCACAAGGCGACGCGGGCAAGTTGTCGAAGGGTAATGGCTAATAGTTAACCTTTGGCAGGTACGTTGGAGCGTGGGTTAGTCTGCTGCGATCAGAGACACGTGTGCCCGGAGATTGGGAAGAAAATTCGTTGCGGCGGCCGGGGCTTCGCGGACTTTTCGCCGTGCGTATCCGGCCGCCAATGGATTGGAGAGCCTCTTCCGAGACCTTAGCCCGCTGGATGGCGAGCGGCTCTAGCAGATTCGAGACTCATCCTCTGTGTACCAGATGGGGCGACAATCACCACTATCCGCTCACCACCCGATGTTACGGGTTCGAACCCGAAGTCTCTCCCCCGACTCCGTAGCACTGCTCAGCCAGCCGTTAGGGCGTTCACGGCCCTAGGGAGAGTTCAGTTCCACCGTACATGCAACGCTTCCTGGCCAGGAAGAACAACTGTTGGGAGCGACGCGGTGGGCGTCCCTCCTAATTCGAAAGTAACATACACTGTCAAGGGGTTTCGGGACTTAATATCTGTAACTTATTGATTCTGGGGCGAAGAAATATTTAATTTCCGCGTCACTGGGTAACTGGGTAACTCCGGAGCCGCTCCGCGGCGCAGTGGGGGCTGCAATAGCGATGTGGGTAGGTGACGCCCTGGGGTAACTAGTGGTGAAGGCCACGACGGTGGAGTTCGAGCGAATTTCCATCAACCCAGCCATCTGCCACGGCCAGGCGTGCGTGAAAGGTACGCGGATTCCCGTCAACCAGATCGTCCGCATGTTGGCGAACGGCGATACGGTCGAGGACCTGCTGGCCGAATACCCCACGCTCGCCCGCGAAGACATCATGGCCTGTCTCGACTACGCCGCCGAGTTGGCGGAAGAACAAGTGACGCCGATTCCGGCCGCCGGCCGCTGACGGGGTGAAGATCCTCGTTGACGAGAACATCCCGCGCATGACGGCGGATCGCCTGCGGGAACTCGGCCATGACGTCAAGACATCCGGGGGACGCCGACCAGGGATTGGCCGACTCGGACTTGTGGGGCGTCGCCATCCGGGAAGTGCGGCTGCTGATCACCACCGACAAGGGCTTCACAGAGTACCGCGCAGTTCCCCACCCCGGCATCCGGATCGTGCGGTTGGTTCAGCCCAACCGGACCAAGATCCATCAATCGCTGATGCACATGGTGGCAATACGTCAGGTGTACCGAAGGCGGACCTGGACCCGCCTACTGTACCAATCGAGCGGTGCTTCGGACAGCGGTAACGACTTCTCGAATTGCAGCAATTACGGCATCCGGCCGATCCAGTTGGACGTAGTGGCCACTGTTGGGCACCAGGACTTGTTTGGTGTTCTTCGAAAGAAGCCGCATCCGCGCCTGCAGTAATCGGTGGTCTTCTATAAGTTGGGCCCGTTGCTCCGCTGAGAAGCGCGGCATTGGAGGCGCCTGACCGGCGGTGAGCACGAGCAAGGGCTTATCGGAAAACATAAAGTCGTGGCGATCTGCTGCAATCTGCCGGTAGAATCCAGCCATTCAGATCTCGCCTGAGTCCTCGCCCTTCGACTCTGTTGTGCGGTTAGCGGCGGGTGCGGTCCCCGCAGCCATCATTCGCCGACCGAGATCCTTCAAGAACGCTCGAATTTCTGAATCGGACATTGCACCCGGCCGATAAAGTTCAGGTTTCAGGCCAGGAGCGATAATCCCGGTTAGCTGCTTCTCGTCGGCACTATCGACCAACACCAATCCAGCCACATCTTCCGGAAATCGATCCGCAAATCGACGGACGTACAATCCGCCCAGTGAGTGGCCCACGAAGACGTACGGACCGGGAAGGGACGCCTGCCGTAGAGCCGATCGCAGGTCGTCGATCACCTCGTCACAGCAATGGTCCGGATGTCGATCGTAAGAACAGACCTGCGTCAGTTCCCCAACGGTGGGCTGCACCTTCGCCCAATCAGCCGCGCCCCGGCCCGCACCTGCTTCAAGGATAACGAGGGGGCTGCCGACACCAACACATGAGAGGTGGACACTGGCTGAGTCGCCGAGCCGATCCTTTTGGCTGTTCCCCTCCTGGAGGGCCTGGCCGTAGAGGCACTGACTCGCGAAGGCAAGTACCGAAAATAGGTGCAGCCGCATCCTTATCGAATTCTACGACACACAGGCGAGTATCCTATCGAGAATGCCGGGGGAGAAGATCGTGGCGCATTACACCTCGTGCGGCTTACCAAGGATATTCGGCTTTGAACATGAGCGGCTACGAGCTCGCCGCGCAAGGGCTGGATGAAATCGGGCGCATGGCGGGCCGACGGTGGAAGAGCGCAAACACGGCGGGCGGGTCGAATTAGGCGGCGGGAGCGTAATCCTGGAAACGGGCGGGCAATCTCTGGCCTCAACTGGCAAGTTGGGAGAACCTGCTTGCATCGGCGGTAGCAGTAGCGCGAGGCAAGAGGAAGCGCCCCGATGTGGCGCTTCCTCTTCGATCTGGAACCGAATGTGTGCGCATTGCAGCGGGAATTGCTCTCCGGGGAGTGGGGGCCTGGAAACTTCGGCGGCGCCCTTTCGCGACCGGGTCGTGCATCATGCGCTCACGCGCGCGCTGGAGACGGTGTTCGAAGCCAACACAGGCCAGGAGGGCCCGTGCTACTCCGGGCGGGGTTCGGGCGCTACCGCCAGGGCCAGGCGGCGGTCACGCCTGCTTCAGCGGACCCATCCACTCCAGTTGCTTTTTGATCTGCGAATGCAGTTGGTAGGTCTTGCGGATCGTGGCGAGCGCCGCGTTGCCGCGGACGTCGATGCGCGATAAATCGTAGCAGCCGAGGCCGGCCTCGGCGCAGTAGTTCAGATATCCGACCCACGCCGGGTCGATTCCCATGGCCTCTACGCCCAAACGGTCGGCCGCGATGAAGTCAGCGGAGGCGATGGCGATCTTGTGATCGACCGGAGTGCCATTTACCGGGCCATCGTTTTCCATGCCTTCGAACCCATCGATGACCGCGGCGCCCCAGTTGGGATGCAGCGCTTTGGCCGTGAGCAGCAGGTTGAGGTGCATCTGGCGGTACCCGGCGTGGTACTTGGGCTTGTCGTGCCAGGCAGTGGTTTCCTTGCTGCTGCTGTGCAAGGGCGCGCCCATGGCCATGTTCTTGACCGAGAGGGTGGCGACGGCGTAGTTGTGCGCCTTCAGCATGGCGGAGCCAATGACGAAGGCGTCGGGATCGAAGAGGCGCGCGGCCAGGCGGACCGGCGTGAAGTGGAGATTGGGGTCCACGATCTGGAGCGGGTGGAATTTCGCCTCCTCGTTGAGGTCCACCAGCTGCACTTTCTGGGAGCGGAATTCGCCGGGCAAACGGTTGTAGAGGAACGTCTCGTAGCCCTGGAAGGTGCTCTGGCGGGAGGCTTCGGCGACGACCACCGGCCCGTTGAAACGCGGGGCAAGGTAGTCCAGGATGCCGCGGATGGCATCCACGTGGGTGGCCGCAAGCTGCCGTTCGACGGAAACAAAGTTCGGCTTGATCAGGACGTACTTCTTGCGTTTGAGTTGTGGGCGGATCTGGTCGTCGATGGCAGCCAGCGCGGCGGTGATGTTGCGGCGGCGTTCCGTTCCCTGGGTCAGCGCCACCACGGAGCGCGCCGGCGGTGCCGCGCCCCGGCCGGGCACGGCGGCCGCGGCGGCAAGGGCGATCAGTTCACGACGGGATAAAGAGACCATGATGTCTGATTATATGACGCCCACCACCCGGGTAGGGAAATACGGGGCTGGAGCCGGGACGGTGGGGAAGCGGAAGTTCAGGCGCGCTCCAGCGCGGAGACGGTCCACAGGTACCAGGCGTTGTGGGGGCTCCAATACTCGGTGGTTCGCCAGTCAAAGCCGTACTCGGTGTCGAGCACCGGCGAATCGGCCATGTTGCCGGCGATACCGTTCATGATGCCGCCGGGAATCAGCCCCACGTAGCGCGAGTGCGGATACGGATTGCGCATTCCCTCGCCGGTCATGAGGCATGCGCCAAACGGATTGGCGCCCATGATCCACTCAAGCTGCCGGTAAGCGAGATCGCGGTACTGCTGTTGGCCGAAGGCCTGCGCGGCTTCGGCCAACAGCAGGGCATAGCACTCCAGGTGCGAGGTCGTGCCCAGCCACCAGAACTGCTTGCGCACGGGCATGAAGTAGCGAAAAGTGAAATCGCCGGCGAGCGGCCGGTAGGTCTCGGGCGTCGGCGATCCCTGGAAGATGCCGAAAGGCACGATCTCGTACGCCGAATGCGCGGACATGGGCAGGACATACTCGTCCAAGTGCAGGCGGACGGCATCGCGCCAGCGGGCTACGGCGGGGTGCTCGGGAAGAGCCCGCGCCAGTTCCAGAAGCGCCAGCGGCGGCAGGGCCGAATACACGGCATCGTTGTACGGGGCGGCGCTGCGCTCGGAAACCCGCCAGAAACCGCGAATCTGCTTTTGCGAGCCGACGAAGTCGGTGGTCTGCAAGGCCAGCAACCGGTCGCCGAGCCGGGCGGCCTCGGCGGCGTAGACTTCGCGGCGGGTGGCCCGCTGCATTTCCAGCGCGGCCAGCAACCACCAGCTCAGGTCGCCGGTACTGCCTTCGCGCCTCGAGGCATCCCAGCAGCGGCCGGCGGCATCCAGGCATCGTTCGGCGTAGGCGGCGTCGGTGGATTGGAATGCCGAGGCGACCATGGCTTCGGCAGTGACAAACAACGCCTGATTCCTGGCGGATTTCGACGGGTTGATATAGCGGTCGTCTTGCGTGCCGATTCGGTTGTCGGTCCAGTAGTTGTCGCTGTTATCGCCGTTGACCCCGCCGGCGGTGTCGGCCCACACCCGGCCGTCGGTGTCCTGCATCCTGAGGAAGTAGCCATTGCCCCAGCGCACTTCTTCCAGAAGCGGAGCCAGGCCGGAGCCCGCCAAGTCCCAGCGCGCGCCCAGGTTGCGCGCCAGCCGAAGCAGCCCGATGGCGTTCAGGAGGGTGGTGCTGATCCACTTACGCAGGTCGCCGGCATCGTGCCAACCGCCGGTCACATCGACGTGCTTGCCGTCGTCGCGGCGGCGGGCATCGTCCAGGTGACAGGCCGGGTGCACGCCCGCGACCTCCACGCCGCAGCGTTGATAGCGGTAATAGCCGGCAGCCTTGGGCAGAGTGCGACGCCAGACGTCGGGCCGGATGAAGAAGGGCACGGATACTTCTCCCTCCACCGCAACCTGGTACATGGCCGGGCGCTCGATGTCGCTAAAGTCTCCGACCAGGCACGGGATCACGCCGGAAGAGGACCGCTCGAGCGGGCGGGTTTCGCGAAACGGCTTGGGCGGCCCGCCGATGTCGCGAATGGTAAAGTGGGCCGGCCCATCCTCACCGCTGTACCTGACGATCACCACCTTCTTCGACTGGGGCAGGAATCCAAGGTGGCTGAGGGCGATGGCCGGGGTGGGCTCCGGAGTCATCGCCTCGATGCGTTCCTCGCGCGCCGGCCCCTCCTGGGCGGCCAGCCGGGCTGCGGGCGCTGCCAACCCGACCCCGAGAAAACTGCGGCGGTTCATAGTGACAGGCTAACTCAATTACAGTACGGCGAAAGCCGTTGGGCCGGTGGATGCGACCGCACGCGAGCGCGGGGGCGCGGCCTGGTCAGCCCACTTGTTCGAGTTCGGTCTCCAGCATGGCCACGTGCTCTTCCTCTTCCGCCGCTAGTTCTGCGCAGAGTTCCCTTTCCAACCCGGCGGGTAATTCGTGCGCCAGTTTCTTGAAGTGGTCGCGCGTGCGCCGCTCCATCTCCAGGGCTGCCTGGTAGAGTTCCACCACGCCCGATTTCTCGGTAACGCGAATGCCCCGGAACAGCCAGTTGGAAAGCAGGTTCTGCTCGTCGGAGGAGAGGTCCACGACGCTGCGGTCCAGATGGGCGTGGTACTTGGCCTCGCCCGAAAGGGTCGGGCCGGTGTCGTCCAGGAATTTCTGGACGGTCAGCAAGATGTCGTTGATCGACGGACGATCCTGGCTCATCGCCTCTTCCCTAACTATATTT
>Ga0209067_10002129_pt1 | contig 11815 bp, 11 predicted proteins | sample ColStrG_CSR_2013_FD_187199 | JGI IMG/M metagenome (GOLD analysis project Ga0209067, IMG submission 187199) | Freshwater sediment microbial communities in response to fracking from Pennsylvania, USA - Cold Stream Run_MetaG_CSR_2013 (SPAdes)... | ecosystem: Environmental > Aquatic > Freshwater >... | reverse complement strand
CAGAGAAATGGCAACAGTCAAGTGCGACAAGTGGGCTCAATCACGTTCACAAATGTTCCAAAAAGTGGCCAGAATCGCAGCGACGAGCGCACTAGGCCTCCTTGGCGGCTATCTTCTGCTCAATCGTCTGGGCCATTGGCTGTTTCCCCGTCGTGTTCATTTTCAATATACAGATTGCAGCGTTTGTGGCAAATAAAGAGAAGTGCGCACTTACGAGTTGCTGCGCAACTCAGTGCTTAAGAAAGAGCCGCAAGGCAAGAAGGTACGCAGGGGCACGGCCCCTGCACCCGTTCGTTGTTATTGGAGACTAGGTGGCCATCTATCACGCCAGCACCAAGCCTGTCGCCCGCTCGTCGGGGCGATCCGCTGTGGCTGCAGCGGCCTATAGGTCAGGCCAGGAGCTGGTCGACGAGCGCACCGGACTGGTCCATGACTATACTCGCAAGGGCGGTGTTGTGTTTGCAGAAGCGGCTCTGCGGGATGGCAGCACTATCGATCGTGGAGACCTCTGGAACGCTGCCGAGTTCGCGGAAAAGCGGAAGGATAGTCGCACAGCTCGGGAATGGATTATCGCCCTGCCTGCAGAGCTGGATGCCAAGGATCGTGTGTCCCTGGCCCGTGAGTTTGGTTCTGAGCTCGCTAAGCGCTACGGCGTGGCTGTTGATGTCGCTGTACATCTTCCAGACCGTGACGGTGATAACCGTAACCACCATGCGCATATCTTGACCACGACCCGCGAGGTTAGCCTGGGCGATGACGGCGAGCTGGTTTTGGGTGCAAAAACTGTCATTGAGCTTTCGGATTCTGACCGGCGAAAGTTGAGCCTTGGTCCTGCAGCTGACGAGGTGAAGGCTATTCGCGGGCTTTGGGAAGACCTGGCCAATCGTTCCTTAGAACGGGCTGGGCGCTCTGAGCGCATCGATGGGCGCAGTCTTGAGGCGCAAGGGCTAGACAGGGAGCCTATGACCCACCTTGGCCCGACAGCGACCGAGATGGAGCGCCGGGGTGTGGAGAGTGACCGCGGTGCCGACAACCGGCAGGCCCAGATCAATTCTGAAGAGCGTCAGCGGGTAGGCGCTGAGCTTATTGACCTGCAGGCTGAGCGTGATCGTCGCGAGCTTGAACGTCTGAAGACGCTGACCTCGAAGGAGATCCGTAGAGAGATCGAGCTTATTCGACCTCTGCCGTTTGAGAAGGCCGTAGAGCGGCACCCCAAGATGCTGGCGGCACGGGAAGCGAAGGACGACGTCGCTTACGATCTGGGTAAGGCTGAGTCCCTCGTTATCGGACTGGGTGACCAGATCGAGGCATGGCGCAAGGCGCATCCGATTATGGCCAGTCTGCACGATATCGGCCTGCTTAAGGACAAGGGTATCCTTGAGAAGCAGGCCATGCAGAAGGAGGCGGCTGAGCGCGCCGTCGTGCTAACGCGGGCCGACCAGGCTGCAGGCATGGCTATGGTGCATCTTGGACCTGAAGTCGAGGCGGAAGTGTTCCGGGCGCAGGCCCCTGTTCGCGCCAAGATCGAGGAAATGGAGAAGCTTGCAGCTCAGAAACACGCTCAGGAGATGGAGGTTCAGGAAAGGGAGATGAAGGTTGAAAGGGTCCTGCAGAAATTTAACAGCGCGGCCATTTTGCGGAGGCATGGTGCTCCTGAATATTCCAATTCTGGCGATGTCTGGCAGGACATACCTGATCCGATGAAACAGCTGCTGACTGATTACAACCAGCTGTCAGACCTTGAACAGGCCCAAACGCGGGCCATTTTACGGGGACATATGATGACGGACGATCGCATATTCCAGCACATGCATGCCATCTTTAATCAGGACAGGGGCCGTGAAAGGGGTTTGGGTTGGGCTTGGGATATAGGGATGGAGAGGTAGCGCTATGACACTTGAAGAAGAGAGCGAACAAGCTACGTCGATTTTGCTTGGCAAGGTTGTCCGCAGAATTCTGCGCCACCGCGATGGAGAGGTGTTAATTGAGTTTGAAGACGGAACCCGACTTTTCGCTGATAGCGATGCCCCCCTTGAACTGTCCATCACCTTGCCCGAACGTGCCCCTTAGATTTTTTAAGTATTTACGACTTCCCATGGCCTTTCTGGAGGCCATAAAATACTCGTCTATACTGACTTCGGCCTTCGGTCTGCGCTCGCTGCCGTTCTATATTTGCGAACACTTTGAATTTGCTTGGAAAAATTTCCCATAATAAGAATTATGGGGCGGACAAATACCTATGAACGTGACCACCTTCATCAATCGGCCGCTACCAAAGCATTGTGAAAGCCTCGGTATTCCGCTTGAAGTCGTAACGCTTAAGCATGATGAGAGTGGCTGGTGGGTTGGCGATATGGCGTTCAAGAGGCCAGAACCAGCTATATTGCAGATTTATAAAAACGAAAGTTGGCATGGCACCTATGTTGAAGGTAGCCCTGTGATTATGACAATAAAATGCGCCGCATTCGACTGGCTAGTTAAGCACAATCTCTTCCAGACTAGATTGGATGCTATTCGTGACGCGCCAATGGGCGCCATCATGAGACACCCAGATAAAGTCGAAGAATTCCTAGCTGAAATTCAAGCTTGTTCTGAGAGGCTTTTTTTAAAGAACTTTATCGAGATTTACGCCGATGACATTGTTAAATCGCTCCATCCGTATTTGAACCCGCCTCATATGGCGGCGCTATTTAGAGCGCTTGGACCAAAGCTGACACAGATTGCGCGGATTTGGGCTACACGCCCATACGATTTAAGGGTCGGATGGCCAGACCTTTGTTTGGTCAAGGAATCTGAAGTTCAGTTTGTTGAGGTGAAAACGACCGACAACATTCACCAGTCGCAACATGATGTTATCACCACGGTTCTAAACCCTTTGAACTTATCCATGAAGGTCGTGAAGGTCGTTAAACAGTGTTAGAAACTCCTAGTACGGATAGGCAATCGACTTCATAAAATCCATTATGTGCCGAAGACGCGGCTCCACCACGGGCGCTTAGGTTCTGAAGCGGTTGACTGGGCAGGGGCTGGTAAAAGCCTGGTCGTTGTTTCGGCCAGATCGCGCCAATGGTTCCTATCGGTCCGTAAATCCTCAATCACAGCATCTTTGTCCTGCAGTCGTTCACGTAATCCCTCAATTTCCCGCTGTAACGCCCCGTAACTATTGGAGCTTTCTGGGGTTTCATGTCCTAACATGTTAGGGTTTTTGTCACTAACATTGTTAGGGGTTGATTTTACAGGGGGGAAAACGCGGTGTAGTTCAGCGGTATCAATAAGCCAGCCCTTCCCATGCGGTTCCCCTGATATTTTACCGCTTTGTATGGCCCTAGTTATCGTTGGTATGCTTTTCCCCGTGGCTTTTGCCGCTTGTGATGCGCTAATTTTCATTGTGTAACGCTCCCGTTTCACGTCCTAAAATGACTATAAAGTGAAACCTAATAATGTTATGGCGCTATTGAAAAGTAGTTCGGGCCTATCGTCTACCCGAATTTCGCTCAGGCAGGGTGTAGATCCTTTTTCTGAGCACGGGTCTGTAAGTTATTATGCCTGTTCGCCTGCATGCCGGAAACATAAAGCCGATAGTTGTTTTGCGCAGGCTTCGCGGTGCTTTTTTGGCTTTTCGTATGTTGCGATTCAAGGCACGCTCGCAACTCGGCGAAAGTGTCCGCTGATTCGTCGTCTTAGGATTCAGGTCTTGTGTGTGTGACACGGCCTAAAATGACGAAAGCCCAGCTTGGCGGCTGGGCTTCGATAATCTCGTTGGTGGGGAAAACCACTCTGTGTCTAGTAACTCAGAGTTTTCCCCAAAAACGAGTCGACGTCAAGAAAAAACCGCTTCGGCGGTGATGGCGAAGCCTTGCCTATCGATAGCCACCGCCGACATGGGCCGACCCAACAGAGGGTAAGGCTAGTTATGACCGGATTTTTAGGGGCTCTGCATCACAAGCGCAGTGCCTGGGACACTGACACCAAGCGTGGCTGGTGGCCGAAGGATAGGAACCAGAGAATTAAGCTCTGGGTGGCGTTTGAAGCGTCCTACAAAGGGCGGGGGCTGCTTGGCAAGGGTAAGCTGACCCTAGCGGCCAAGAGCGTCTACCGGGCGCTCCTGTTCGATTTTCTCAACCTAGCTCGCGGGGCCTGCTTCCCGTCCTACGACGCGATAGGAGCCAAGGCCCGTGTGTCGCGCCGGGCCGTGGCCTATGCGCTCAAGCAGCTCCAGGCCTGCGGCTTTCTCCTGTGGCAGCGGCGGCGCAAGATGATCCGTCTGGGCCGGGTATCGGCCTATATCCAGACATCGAATGCCTATGTTTTCGCCATGGGTTTGTTGACGTTAGGGGCAGAGTGCAAAAATTGCACTGAAACCCATTCTAATATTTTATCCCTTACTTCAAAAGGCCTGAATAGGTGGTCAGAAAGGTTGCTAGGCGAGGCAGACAAGCGGGACCAACAGCTCCAAGCTCAAAAACAGAAGTGGCTGGACTATCTTTAGAGAAAGAAAGTGGGGAAACGGCGTTTAAGCAGCGTTCGGCACATGCCCTGCCTGAAAAACCGTTTTCAAAATCAGCCCCTTTTGTGCTATGGTGTACACATTACAGCACAATGGAGCGCCTTATGTCTGTTAGTACGACAATGACCATTCGGGTAAGTCCGGCGGTAAAGGAAAAGCTAGGACGCCTGGCTCACGACACACGCCGCACAAAGTCATTTCTCGCCGGTGAGGCTGTATCAGCTTATGTGGACCGTGAGCTTGAAATTATCGACGGTATTCATCGTGGGCTTGCCGACGTAAGGGCTGGTCGGGTGGTGCCTCACGATCAAGCCATGGCTGAGATAGAAGCCGTCATTGTAGCCGCTGAGAGCCGCAAGGCGTGAAGAGGCCTGTTCAATGGTCGCGTGCCGCCCTGGACGATCTCAAACGCCAGATCGGTTTTATAGCTGAAGATAATCCATTCGCCGCCCGCCGAGTTCATGCCCGTATTCGAGAGACGGCAGCTGCCCTTGGGGACATGGCCATAGGGAGGCCGGGCCGTGTCTCGGGCACCTATGAAAAGTCGGTCACAAATCTCCCTTACATCATGGCGTATGAAATCACGCCCCAGGCAACATCTGAGGCTGTCTCGATCCTCCACGTCATTCACACGGCGCGGGATTGGCCTGATGAGGAATGGCCGGAGTGACTTCTTGACCGTCAACCCCCGATCCTCTTCAGCTCCTCAATCAAAGGCGCCAAGCGCTTCTTATCAGCTTCCCTGGTGACGGACTTCTTAGCCTCACTGATGAGCCATTTCCGGAGGACTGGATCCGTTTTGACGGCCTGTAATACCATTCCCCCTAAGAGCATTTTTTGACTGTTCTCGAGCTGGCGGCTTTTGGCGCGCAATTGGGCAAGCTCGGCTTCCTTGGCCTAGTGCGCTCGTCGCTGCGATTCTGGCCACGTTTCGGAACATTGACAGAACTTGTGCCAGCTAAATGCCTTCCTTCACCCTCGTTTTAGACGTCAGACGACTGATCGTCGCTCGATGAACTTGGAACAGCCTGGCCAAGTCGGCTGCTGATCTACCTGAGTTGATCATATCCAGTACCTCTCTGCGTTGTTCAACTGTGAGCTTGGATTTGCGCCCTCCGATGCGGCCCTGTTCTCTAGCAGACGCCAGACCAGAATTTGTCCGCTCACGAACCATAGACCGTTCAAATTCAGCAAAAGAACCAAGCATTTGCATCATCATTCGACCAGCTGGTCCGCTTGTGTCAATCGCTTCCGTTAAGGAGCGGAAGTTTGCATTCTGGAGGTCTATTTTCTCCAGAATAACCAAGAGATCTTTGAGCGAGCGAGATAGTCTGTCAAGTTTCCATACGACCAGTATGTCCCCCTCGCGCACTTGATCCAGGAGCCGGTGGAGCTCAGGACGGTTCCATCGGCCTCCTGAAGCCGTTTCCTCAAAGATGCGTTCGCACCCTGCCGCCTTCAACGCACGGGTTTGCGCTGCTGTATCCTGATCGTCAGCCTTGGAGACACGTGCATAGCCTAAAAGCATCGCTTAAACCTGTTGCCATTGATTTTTATTTGGCAACAGGGTTTCGCACGCCGCAACCCCTTGTTTTGCCATGCCAGTAAAATTGCTGCTCAAACGAACGTTTGCGCACGCGCGGTTTTGAGTTGGATGCCAGATCATCATGCTGCCAACCTCTGATCGAAGTCGATCCGTTCATTCATGTTGACGGCAAATTGCCCATACGGGTTCACGTGCGAGTAAATCAATGGCGACAAGCCTCGCCAGTCCTCCGCAGTCATTCGCTTTGCCCAGGTTGGCTCATTCAATATCTGCTGCAACATGAGCGTATTAATAAAGACCAGACAGTTCTGAAGGAGGTGAAGGGTTAAGACCGAGAACTCTTGGTCCTGTAAACGGTTGGATGATATTTCGCCGCCCTTACCGAAGAATATAAAGCCATTCGCACTGTTCCAGTTTTCCACGACGTTGAGCCCAGCATTGATTTCCCGGCGGAAAGCCTCTTCTGCAAGGTAACGACACAAGAAAATAGTTTTGATGACTTTCCCAAGCTCACCAAGCGCGCTGTAGGTGGGGTGCTGAACGTTAGATTTGGTGAACCTTTGCAGGATGGCTTCGGGATCTGCGGTCCGGTGGCGGAGGGCTGCGGTGTATTTGACCATTTCATCAAACTGGTGCTCGATTTGCTCCCAATCTATGGAGCGGGTCAGGATAGGCCCTAAATTTACCAAGGCCTCTTTGAGATCGAGGTCCGGAAGGTAGAGCTTCTGACGCGCGATAGCTTTTAGTCGAGGTGCCAGGACAAAGCCCAGCAGATGGCAAAAGGCAAACGCGACCTCGCTTTGACCATGGCTATCGACAAACTGATTTTGAACCTCAGCATCGGTACAGTGGTGCAAGACGCCTTCAATCATCGCGGCGACTTCAGACGACGAACACCGCTTCAACTGAGAATGGATGCACGTTGATCGCCGCTCGACGTGCCAATAGATCATAACGCCCCGTCCGCCATAGCGCGCATGCCATTCGGTCATAAGGTTTTGGTCCCAGGCTCCGAACTTCTTGGAATCGGAAGCGCATGACGCAGTTCCATCTCCCCATATCGCCGGATTACGGGCCGATAAAATGGCGTTGGTCACGGATATGACAGCGCCTTTCAAGGCCTCCTTGGTCAAAAAGCGGCGACGCACGTGTAAGAGTTCCGCGTAGCTGGCATCATCTTGGCCGCTACAGATTCGCTTTAGCCCGGCATTGGTGCCAAGGCCATAAAGGCACAACAATTGCCGTCGTTGTAAGACTTCAGGGTCCAATATTACGCGATCTCCGGAGGTCAGGAAGTTATTTAAGAACCCCGTTTGCAAAGCGGCTTCTTTGAGAACATCAAGTAAGCTTGTGCCGGTCCAACGCTTTTCGAGCTCGGCCTTTAGAGCCTCAAGGGTTGTTGGAGACGGTAAAGGTGACAGCGGGGACAGCGATATTCGGTTCTTGCCTTGTCCTACAATCCGGACGTGCTCATTCTTTGGAACGGAAGCGTTAAAGCTGACTAGGGCCTGACGCAGGTCACGTTTCAACCTTTCAACGAAGGCCTTCGCATCTTGGGTTAGGCCCAATTCATTATAATAGTCGCTTCGCCTAGCATCAAAATCCTGTGGTAAGTCCTGATCAGGGTTGCGATAGCGGTCTGCGCCAACGACCCAAATTTCTTTACAGCGTAGCCGTTCGCGCAAAGTCCGCAGAACACAAACTTCGTAGTCGACACGCTGAATGCGCCAGCCTCCATCGTCATCAACCTCCTTAATCAAGTTGCTCCACTTTGCAGAGATGACCTTATCGATGGGGATATCGTCCGATGACCGAATGACGCGCTGTTTATTGTCCTTTTCCAACGCGGCCTTCAGCCATTCCAGGGCTTCAAGAACCGGCCGATGAGCCGAATTGTTGGACCTAAATTGAAGATTAGCCAAAAGCTGGGGCAACATGCGGCGATAATGCCCCCCATAGGAGGCACGCAAAACCTCATGGACCTGTTTGTTATAGCTGGCATCGCTTTCGTATTCTTCAACGACGGCCTTGAGCTTGTCCTCTCCGACCGCTGGAAACACGACTTCTCGCACGGTCTTGTCGGGGGATGCATTGCAGGCAGCCGCGATACGGTACAAGAGACGGTTTTTGCCATAAACGGTGACGATGACCTTGGCGACCTGTTTTACGACCTTGCGCTCTGCTCGCTTTGCCATCTTATGGACCGTCTCTATCAGCAAATCGACCAGGGAATCCGTGATGCTTTCCTCTCTCGCTACGAGAAAAACGACATACATTCCCAGTCGGCGATGAAGGGGATGGCGTTTTAATTCACGGGCAGTTTCCTGGTCGACGCGACGACGAAACCGCTCAAGAAAGGGCTCTGAAACGTCAGCTAAGACCTTACGCGGTAAATGTAGGTCTCGTATGGTCGCTAGCCGCTTGGCAACTTTTAGAAAGTTATCGAGACTGACGCCCCCTGGATCAGCCTTTAGGTCGTGGAACCCACACGGCTCATCCGGCTCTTCGAGAGATTTCTCCATTGAGATGATGGCCTCAGGGCTCAATGCGACGGCCAACCGATGGAAAAACGCATCCTCAAAAGCCCTTCGCGTCGATCTCACCAGACGGTCTGTCTCTCCTGATGTCGGACTGCTCGTTCCCCTCGCTTGGCACCAAAGGTAAACTTGGGCGACCATTGCCGGCGCGCTCGCGCCAGAAGGGCAAAGGTTTACTTCCAACCAAGCGTTAAGTTCCTGACGGTCCAAACTGGTCAATCGTCGAATACCGAGGAACGACAAGACATCTTCCCTATGACGTCGCCAAGTCCGACCGAGCCAATTATACCTGGAGAGGTCATCTACACGAGCGCCAAGCTGCTGGGCAAGATAAGTCAAGGCGCTTTCTGGGACTTCATCTGCTCGTTCTACAAATTTACCTACACGTTGATAAAGCTTTATTTGCGCAGCATAACCCAATCGGACCCGACTCGGTTTATCCATTATGAAGTCTAATTCGTTTTGTGAAAGGCCCCATACCTCCCAAAGCTCAGCACTGTCGACGTCCAGTTCCATAGCCCGTCTCCCCAAATTACGGGAGGAAGTCTGGCAGAGAAATGGCAACAGTCAAGTGCGACAAGTGGGCTCAATCACGTTCACAAATGTTCCAAAAAGTGGCCAGAATCGCAGCGACGAGCGCACTAGGCCTATATCTTGGCTTGTGCAATTGGCGGCACATTGAAGAAGATCTGCAACTGCTGGCGAAGGTGGAGTTACCCCCCACTACAATCCATCGTCCCCACTGTCCAAATAGCCAGAAATCTTCGAAAGAATCAACAATGGTGCGACAACGTGTATGGATGAACCCTCACTCTTTGCTTCAAGGACGATGTCCACGCCATACCTCTGAATTGATAGGGAAAAAAGACTCTTGCACTCATTCATATTAATCTGAATTGATGTCGCACCGATCAATCCCAATGTTAATTGAACTCTGTTATAGGAATTAACTAACCACTTTTTCGGCACAGTCGTGGGAAAATCCCGTACGTCAAACCGCAGGTAAACATCGTTCTCAAACGCCTTCGCCATGATATCGTGCACATGAACCTGATGAATGTCAGGTGATTTTTGACCATATATTTCCTTGATCAAATGATCGTCACTTAAAAATTCGGTCCAATTATTCACTGTCATTCTTCCTGTAGGAGTAGTGATCGTGAGTACCTCTCACACTACCAGTTTTGGTGTTTTCTTCTGGCCTAACATTGAAATGCGGTCCTTGATCGCCCTTGCCGCCAAAATCATGACCATCAGAATGTTCTTGTATGACAACCCCACTACCGTCTGAGCGAGTATATTTATATTCTCGTGTGTAAACGGGTTGTCCATTCGCATCTAGAACAGGTTTGCCGGATCTTGCATCACGTAAAATCTCTTTCCCAACTTGATCAGGTTGTTGAGTACTTGGTATTCGAGCATCGAGCCTTGCTGCTGCAAAGGCACTTCGACGGCTGTCATAATCTGACTTACCTGTAATCGGCTTCACAGGTTCAGATACCTGTGTCCCAGGGAGTTGGGATGGGGGAGCTTGAACAAACCTTGCTCCTCTGGCGGCCGCCCCTTCTTCCTCCGCCGCCCTTGCTGCAGCGGCTTCCGCCTCAGCTGCAGCCGCATTTGGAATAGGCTCAAATGCCTGGTTTCCACTCGGATCCGCCCGATTCACCGGATCATCACCGGTATATGCATACAAATCCAGGTCGTCTTTGCTGCCTATGGGGTCAGTTTGGAGGAACCTTCCAAATACCGGATCGTATACCCGAGCCTTGTAATAATAAAGGTGCGCCTCCGACAACATTGTCTGTCCGGTATAACGGAAACGGGAGCCTGACCAACTGTCATTGTTATAGTAGTCCTTTGGCTCGCCGTAAGGCCCGTACTTATAGATGTTTGCAGGGTTTACGGTACCGCTAGCATTCGTGTAGGCGATGATGCTGCCTTGGTAGTTCTGAATGAAGTAGCGTCTATCACTTGTTCCAGAGCCTTCGAACCAAACCACAGGCTCGTCAACGCCACTACCATGGATATATTGTCTGAGTGTGCCTGTCGCACTGTACTCACCAATCAACTTTGTCCCGTCGTAGTTAAAATAGGTAGGTGTGCCGTTGGAGGTATATTTGTAGAGACGCCCTTCCGGGTCATAGTCGAACTGTAGATTGGCGCTTGTGCCATTGACGCTGAGCAGGCGATTGTAAAGGTCATAGACCATCGTCCTGGTGCCGTCATTGGTCAGGTTGGCGTCGGCGTCAAACCCGCCAGACAAGGCCGCAATCCCAGCGTCCTGGTTTAAACCATTGTAGGCGTTGTTTGTCGTGCTGGACGTCGTCTCTTTGTAGTCAAATACTGTGCTGCTCGCCGAAGTCGATACGATCTGCGAGGCCGGATTATAGCTGAAGCCCCAACTCGTGCTGTATGAACTGTTGGTAAAGCTATCCCCCATACTGGTGAGCCGGCCCAGATTATCATAGCCAAACGCTGTCGAAGCTAGGCCCTTACCAATAACGGCGCGGCGACCCAGGCTATCATAGGATTGGGTGAACAAGATCCCCGCACTGCTGTGATTGACCGACGTCATGCGGTTGGTATTGTCCAAAACGTAGTTGACCCACGTTCCGTCGGGCATAGTCAAATAGGTCAGGGCAGACGCCTGATTGTATTGGTAGAAAGTGACTCGGTTTAGTACGTCGGAGGCCGCCGATAGGCGTCCCAAGTTGTCATAGGTATAGGACACCATCAAACCGTTGCCGAAGCGCTTGGTTTTGATATGACCGAGAAGGTCATAGGTCGTGGAAAGATCTTTATCTGTTCCGTTGGCATTGCCGGGCGAAGCTGGCAGGTCCTGGAAGGTTTCCCGGTTCAAAGCATCATAGGTATAGGCGATCGTAAAACCATTGCGCCGACGCCAACTCGCTTTATTGCTGTTAGCATCATAGGTGTATTGGTCATAGTCAGCCGTATTGATACCGCCCGAGCCAACCGTCTTGGAAGGATATTGCACCTGCGATAGCCGATCAAAGCTGTCATAGACATAGGCCGTCTTGTTCCCGTTGGCGTCCATTTCAGTCGCCTTGGTGCCGTCGGGATTATAGCTGTAGCGAGCGTAGGCGCGCTGCACCGACGCGACGCCATCGGCGCGCGACACCCGGCTGCGCATCAGCGGGAAGCCGGCGTACACCAGCGCCAGATGCAGCGGATGCCGGATCAGATCGTTGATCAGCAGGGCAT
>Ga0209067_10002126_pt1 | contig 11829 bp, 10 predicted proteins | sample ColStrG_CSR_2013_FD_187199 | JGI IMG/M metagenome (GOLD analysis project Ga0209067, IMG submission 187199) | Freshwater sediment microbial communities in response to fracking from Pennsylvania, USA - Cold Stream Run_MetaG_CSR_2013 (SPAdes)... | ecosystem: Environmental > Aquatic > Freshwater >... | reverse complement strand
ATTTCTGATTAATAGTCCTTTATTCTGCAACCGATCCAGCATTCGGGTCGTGGCACCGGTATCCATATCGGTCTCTTTGGCCAGCGCTGCCGCAGTGTCTACTTTGCCGACATAAATAAAGAGCAAAGGACGCCATTGCATCGCGGTCAAATCGTGCTTTTGCATTTCAATGTCGATCATTTTTAACAATGAAATGTGCACGTTACGCAGCATGTAACCTACAGTTGTTTCCGGCTTGTAGTTCAGTGGCTGATAAAACTCAATAGCCTTAGTCTGCTCGCCTGATGTTGAAGTAGAGGAGGTGAATTTCATGCGGAACAAATTAATCGATAAAAATCTAAGACGAAAATATAGCTGCCTATGCAGCTATTGTCAAGGCAGTTTATTTTGAGGCGGCTACTTTGTCCCGCTTTTTTGTGGAAAATGAATTTTTTATTACGCTTATTGAGGGCCAAGTGATTCAGCGCGTAAGGAAATCGCGACCTCAGTTAAAATGCAGCACTATTTCGCCAACTAAGGAAGACCATGATTAAGCACATTGTGATGTGGAAGTTAAAAGAGCACGCCGAAGGTTTAGATAAAGCCGCTAATCTGAGCAAAATGAAAACGCTATTGGAAAGTTGCGCAAATATAGTTCCTGGCATGACCGCGCTAGAAGTAGCGATTGCCGTGCCGGAATTGGAAGCGACCTACGATATTATTTTGTACACCGAATTTACTGATAAAGCGGCCTTAGACGCTTACCAAGTACACCCAACTCATCAAGCGATCAAACCATTTATCGGTGCGGTGCGGGAAGAGCGTCAATGCATGGATTACCAAGTTTAAGATGAGTGAGGAACACCGTTTGCTTGCTCAAACCTATCAACACATCGTTTTAGCTGCCCGACCACGCGGCCAAGTTGCTCCGGAAAACTTTCGGCTTGAAACTGCAACGTTACCGGCAATTGACGATTTGAAGATTAACGAGGTCGTGATCAAAAATCACTATTTGTCGCTCGACCCGTACATGCGTGGGCGCATGTCCAAAGCCAAAAGCTATGCCGAACCGCAAGCGCTAGATCAGACAATGATTGGCGCGACAGCGGGGCAGGTCGTTGCGTCCAGACATGCTGATTTTTTTCCCGGCGATTACGTCACGGGCATGTTGGGTTGGACAGAAATGGCCATTGAAGATGGCGCTGCCTTGCGAAAAGTTGATGCCGTCAGTTTGCCTTTGTCGGTCTATTTAAGCGTGCTCGGTATGCCGGGCGTCACCGCGTGGTATGGAATTCATCGGATTCTGCAAGCCAAAGCCGGGCAAACCTTGGTCGTGTCGGCCGCTAGTGGCGCAGTGGGCAGCGTAGTCGGTCAATTGGCTAAACTAATCGGCTGTCGGGTCGTTGGGATTGCGGGTGGTGAGCAGAAATGCGCCTATGTGGTTGATGAGTTGGGCTTTGACGCCTGTGTCGATTATAAAAAGTTTGCCCGCGAAGAAGCATTAACGGACAGCTTGGCTGCTGCGACGCCCGATGGAATTGATTTGCTGTTTGAAAATGTCGGCGGGCGCATCTTTGATGCCAGCTTGGCGCGCCTAAATCCCTACGCTAAGATCGCTTTGTGCGGCATGATTGCCGGTTACAGCGCCAATAGCGATAATGCCCAAGCACTTAAAAACAGCGGTAAATTATTAACCATGCGCGCCACCTTGCAGGGTTTTATCGTCACCGAACACATGGATGTGTGGCCTCAAGCCTTGGCTGAACTAACCGAATTGATGGTGGCAAAAAAACTGCATTATAAAGAAACGATAGCCCAAGGATTAGCCGCTGCACCGAATGCGTTTATTGGATTGTTGAGCGGGAAAAATTTAGGTAAGCAGTTAGTTCGTCTTTAATGTCATCGGCGTTTTGTCGCTTAAATTCACAGTTAATAATTTCATCTTATCTCCGAGAAAAGTCTAGCTAAATAGGAAATCGAAAAATGTCCATCACCATCGTATTAGATAACTGGTCAGTTCATAAAGAAGCCGCACGCGCGATTCGAATGCAGGTATTTGTGATTGAACAAAATGTACCGATTGAATTAGAGTGGGATGACATGGACGAGCACTGCGTGCATGCGATTGCCAGCGATGCCAGCGGCCAAGCGGTGGGCACGGGCCGCTTACTACCGGATGGTCATATTGGTCGAATGGCCGTCATGGCAAGCGCACGTGGGGCTGGCGTGGGAAGCCAAATTTTGACTAGCTTAATGGCGGCGGCAAAACAGCGCGGCGATAAACGTGTTGTGTTAAGCGCCCAGCGTCAAGCGGAAGGATTTTACGCAGCACATGGATTCAGTGTACTGGGTGACGAATATCTGGAAGCGGGAATTCTACATATTACGATGGAACATTTTTTTAATTGATCGAACCCAAAAAATGTTCCTCGTAAAACTTGATTAGCAGGCAGTGGACTATTCAATGAGTTGATTCTTAATGGCGTAGTGCGTCAACTCGGCATTATTTTTTAACTTCATTTTGATTAAAACACGGGCGCGATATTCGCTAATGGTTTTGACCGACAGCGACAATTCTTTTGCGATGTCGCTCACCGCCTTGCCCGAGGCAATCAACGTCATGGTTTGGTATTCACGATCGGACAGCGTTTCGTGTAAGTTGACGGAATGCTCGTCGTCAATATGATTGGCTAGTTGCTGCGCCACGGACGCATTAATGTATTTCAATCCAACGGCAACTTGGCGAATAGCGGTGACCAATTCTTTTGGGGCGCTTTGCTTATTCAGATAGCCCGATGCTCCGGCCTTTAAGGCGCGTATGGCATATTGCTCTTCTGGGTGCATGGTGAGCATCACAACGGCAATAGCGGGATGTTCTTTTTTGATCTGCTTTAGGACTTCAATACCGCTTTTATCGGGTAGGGAAATATCGAGCAGCAGCACGTTAAATTCATGTTCACGACAAAGCTTAATCGTGCTGTTACCAGTCTCTGCTTCGCCTTTCACAACGATGTCTTTGGTGTCAGCCAGAATCTGTTTTAAGCCCTCTCGAACGATGGCGTGGTCGTCGGCAATAATGACTTCGATGATGGTATGTTCTTTCAACTTGTGTCCTTGATGTGCTTAATAGGGTTGTTAACAACGCATGCTTATAACAGCGATAACTGATCGCTCATCGGCTCTTCAGCGGGAAATACGAAATTCTTGGGTTGTATCATCAGCGGAATTTTAATTGCGATCACACAGCCATTATTGGGCTGTGAATCGACAATGATAGAGCCGCCAATTTCTTTGCAGCGCTCTGACATTCCTAATAGTCCGAATGAATTTGGTTTGCGCTCATCGTTGTTCTCTAAACCGCAGCCATTGTCTGCAATCGTTAAGCTAATGCTGGTGCGAGTGTACACAATCGCCAAACTAGCGTAAGTGGCGTTGGCGTGTTTGGCGATGTTGGTGAGAGCTTCTTGCACCATCCTAAAGATCGCGGTGGCGTTTTCGGCGGATAAGGAAATGTCGTATTTGTTGGTGGTAAATGAGCAGCGAATGTTGTATTGCTTCTCGAATTCTTTGACCTGCCAATCCAGCGCCGGAATAATCCCTAAATCCAACACGGAAGGGCGCAAATCGCGTGCAATACGATGACCGGCTTCGATAGTGCGATCGATCAATGTATCCACGTATTGGGTTTTTTCGGCTAGCCAAGGTTGATCTTTGGGTAGTCGGTTTTCTAGCGTATGCAAAATCATTTTAACGGCGACCAAATTGCCACCCATATCGTCGTGAATTTCGCGCGCGATATTCATTCGCTCTTGTTCTTTGATGCGCTCGATATGGGCCGACAACTCGGCCAGACGTTGGCGATAAAGATGGTTTTCAACCGAAATAAGTTTGCGCTCGGTGATGTCAGTAATAATGCCTTCCAAGATCACATTTTCTTCGGAGAGTTTGCGCGGCATGGCGCGAATGTGTATCCACTTAATATCGCTCCATTGGGCGATCCAAACGCGGCCTTCCCAGTTCCATGGATTTTGCGAATAGGCCGACTCCTGCATGCTGCTGTGATAGGAGGCTAAATCTTCGGGCAGGATTAAATCGGTAAACTTGGACGAATTAAGATATAAATTATCGGGCGTGACGCCGAGCGTGCTTTCGCAGTTTTGGCTTAAAAACAAATATTTGATCAGACCGCTTTTACTCAATAAGCTTTGAAAAACCAAGCCCGGCAAATTGGCAATAATCCCAGCACAACGCGCTTCGCTTTCTGAGGCGGCTTCAATCGCATTTTGTTGAATGCTAATATCCGTGCCGATAACAAGTAATGTTTCTTCGTCGTCGATCTTGTGCCGTAAAATGTGCAGCACCACCGGATAGCGCGATCCGTTTTTACAGGTATGCAGCGTTTTGAATTCGACTTTTTGTTGGCGACCCGAGAGTAACGGTTCTAATTGGTTTTGCCATTCAGTTTGGGTAAACTCACGGGCGATTTGCCACGGTCGCATTTGTTGCAGTTCTTCGAACGAATAGCCCAAGCCGGTTAAGGCGGTTTGATTGACTTGTTGATAGGTGCATGTTGCTGCATCAATCAAATAAATTTCATTGAAACAGCCTTCAATCAATTTGTTGAGTAAACCTTGAGTATCCATAAATATCTACTCTCGCTTTCTATATTAGCCAGAAATGATACTGTTATTGGACTAATGGGGGAAACAGACTTTGTGGCGAAATTATACTGAATATGTTGGTAGTGCTAGCAACGGCGCATCTCGCTTTCTATCGTAACAACAAGTTACCATAGCATCAATATTTTTGTGGATTTAAAGCAATATTTGTGGTGCAGCAACAAAACGCTAGTTTGAACTATAAAGGTAATAAAAAGCAATGAGTGAAAACATAAATCTGGACGACGATGACGAGCAAACTAGCGCTTTATTAAAAATCCCTCCTGGTGCAAAAAATTACATCACCATGCCCGGCTATGTCGCCATGAAAGATGAATTGCTGCAATTGATCGACGTTGAGCGCCCAGAAGTTGTCAAGATCGTACATTGGGCCGCATCGAACGGTGATCGCTCAGAAAACGGCGATTACATTTACGGCAAGCGCCGCCTGCGCGAGATTGATCGACGGATTCGATTCTTAACCAAACGATTAGATTTGGCCGAAGTAGTCGATCCAACAATTCATCATGGAAGCGATCAGATTTTCTTCGGTGCGACGGTCAAATACGAGACGCAAAACGGAACCGAACACGAAATCACGATAGTAGGTGTCGATGAGTTCGATCCCTTACGCGGAAAAATAAGTTGGGTCTCGCCAGTCGCACGAGCGCTCAACAAAGCGCACGAAGGCGATTCAATTTCACTGCAAACTCCTGCTGGGATTGAGGAAATCGTTATCCTCGAAGTGAGCTATCCCGCGCCAGCGCATTGAATTGGGCTGTATTGATCGGTTCTGCTGGCGTCAATTTTTAAATCCATTCAATGCTCAGTCATTCATTGACTTAGCTCAACCCCCGCGAAAACAGCACGATTAGGATGAAGGAGTTGTGACGGCTACATCGTCACGACTTAATCGCTTCCATCGCCAGATTGCTATGGAATGCCAAAAAATATGTCTAATTGTTTTTTGTGGGAGTTTGCCGTGGCATACAAAACCATCTTGGTCTATGTGGATGATTCACCGCATTTGGTCAATCGTGTCAATTTTTCGGCTAGAGTCGCGCAGAGCGAAATGGCGCATTTGATTGGCGTTGCGGTGACTGGCATTTCGCGCTTGTTACAGCTTCCCACGATCAACGTCGATCCGCAGTTTGCTGCCAATGGTAATCCCTATAAGCCTGAATACATCGACCAATTACGGCATAACGCGCAATCGGCGCTGACTAAGTTTAAAGAAATCGTAAAGCCCTTTAATTTGCCATCGATTGAAACCAAACTCATTGATGATGATGCCTCAGACGCAATTAGCTCGCAGGGCGTGTATGCCGATTTGATCGTATTAGGCCAAAACGATAACGACAATCCCTCGTTAATTGCCAAGGTGGATTTTCCTGAATACGTCGCGCTGCATTCGTCTTGCCCAGTATTGATTATTCCTTGTGCGCCGCGCACCGAAACCATTGGTGATTCTGTGTTAATTGCGTGGAATGGCAGCATGGCGGCTTCACGCGCGGTGCGTAACGCAATGCCATTTCTGCAACGTGCCAAGAATGTTCGCATCGCCATCTTTGAGTCGGCCAACACTGACAAAGCCAAGCAACAAGAATCATGTGAAGAAATTGTGGCATTTCTTGAGCGTCACCATATCCAAGTTGAATTAGTTCGACGCACTGTGGTGGATAACATTGGTCAGGCCATGCTGGAACTAGCGATAGAAAAGCAGGTCGATTTAATGGTAATGGGCTGCGTCGCACACCAGCGCTGGCGCGGAGTTTTATTGGGCGGATCGACGAGGGTAATTTTAGAAAATGCGACGATACCAGTTTTAATGTCGCATTAGATTTTGCGTCGCATAGTTGGATAGCCGCTCGATTAGAAATTAATCAGAAACTAGGAGGTTTGAACATGGAGCGAATCGAATGGACACCGGATTTATCCTTGGGACTGCCTGATGTTGATGCAGCTCATAAATTATTTCTAGATCAGCTTGTGAGTCTGGCCGATGCGCCCGATAGCGAGCTGGTTAATTTGTTGCCGCCCTTGATTGCCGGTATGGAGAGCGACTTTTATCAGGAAGAAGCCTTGATGGAAAAAGTCAATTACCCTGAAATCAAAGTCCACCGCGAGCAACACGCCCGAGTTTTGAGTGCTTTGCATAACGCCATGCCAGATGTTTTACGCAATGATTTTGCCTTGGCCAGAAAAGCGCTTGAGCTGTTACCGCAATGGTCGGTGATGCACATTATCACGGTCGATAAAGCGTTAGCACTTTACCTAAAAGAAATCAAGGCGCTAACGAACGAAAAAAGTTAGTAGCAATTCTTCACCTTCCCACGCAAGCTGACTAACTCAGCAATCACCGGTTGCAGGATATACTACGGAGCCAAACAAATTTGAATTGGCTTTTCTCTTGCAACCGAGTGCATTATGTTCATCGATACCCATTGTCATTTAGATGCCGCTGAATTTAACGGCCAAGGAGCAGCCGCTGCGGAGCGTGCGGCGGCCAATGGCGTGCACCGTGTCATCATTCCCGCAGTCTCCTTTGATAACTTTTCTAGTGTCGCCGCGCTCGGTCGCTTTGGCGGTTATGCGCTGGGAATCCATCCCTTGTTTGTCCCTGATGCCGCAGAAAAAGACTTAGAGGTCTTACGTCAAAGCGTTAATCAAGCGCTCGCTGACCCGCATTTTGTCGCCGTCGGTGAAATAGGTTTGGATTTTTTTGTGCCTGAGTTGACCACGCCAGAAATGCGCGAAAAGCAGACCTATTTCTACCGCGAACAATGCAAGATCGCGCGCGATGCCGGTTTGCCGGTTTTGCTGCATGTGCGTCGTTCGGTCGATCAGATTTTAAAAACATTACGCCAGATCACGCCCAAAGGCGGCATCGCGCATGCCTTCAATGGTAGTGATCAGCAGGCCGAGATGTTTATTCAGCTTGGTTTCAAATTAGGTTTTGGCGGCGCATTAACTTATACGCGCGCGCTGCAAATTCGACGTTTAGCGACCAATCTTCCCTTGAGCGCCATCGTATTGGAAACCGACTCGCCCGATATTCCACCCAACTGGCTAGCAGCCGGACAAAACTCGCCCGAACAATTACCCAGAATCGCGCAGGTGTTAGCTGAGCTGCGCGGAATCTCAATTGAACAACTTGCCCAGCAGACGACCCGCAATGCCTACGAAGTATTGCCGCGCTTAATTCGGAACGATAGCGCTTAAGCCTAATCTGAGACGCGTTAGCTTAGCGAGGTTTTAAAAAGCAGATGCGTATCTTTATTGGTGGTTTTGTCGTGGGTATTTTGTGGTTGCAGCAGCAAGCACAATTGTGGAATTGGTTGGCAATATCAATATTGGCCGCTGCGATTTTGTTGGTGCTAATTTTTTCTCAGAAAATCAAACAGCATCAATTGCGCGTCGGCGTAAATTTTTTTATCGGCGCTGCGCTTGGTTGGGTGTGGGCCACCGCCATGGCGCTCGTTGCTCTGGCTACGCAATTATCGCCATCTATCGAAGAGCAAGAAATCACGGTGATTGGCACCATTACGAGCTTGCCGAGTTTGACTGAATACGGTCAGCGGTTTGAGTTTACGCTTGAGCAAAGTCTATCTCCCAGTATTGAGATTGATGCGCTACCCAGCAAGGCATTGTTGAGCTGGAATCGCGCTAACTATGTCCCACGTTCTACGCTCCAATCTGGTAACGCGAGCGAACAAATTACTCTCAATCCCGGTGAACGGTGGCAACTCACTATCCGTCTGAGACGGCCGCATGGACTGGCAAACCCGCACGGTTTTGATTACGAAGCGTGGCTGCTGGAGCAAGGCGTAGGCGCAACAGGTTCGGTGCGTAACGATAAAGATGGTGATGTGGCGAGCACAAATAAGGCGCGCAATCGCCGCATTAATTCGTTTGCTTTTAGCCTAAATAACCTCGTTCAATTAGCCCGTGCCAAGCTACGCGATCGTATCTTAACTAGCTTGCCCAATCAAACATATGCGCCAATCTTGGTCGCGCTGGTAATCGGTGAACAGAATGCGATCTCGGCACAGGATTGGAGTATGTTTGCTCGAACCGGTGTGAGTCATTTGATCTCGATCTCTGGATTGCACGTGACCATGTTGTCTGGGATGGCGGCCCAGTTGATGTTTTACTTGTGGCGGAATTCATTCTTCACTCAATCGCAATTACCGCTGATTATTCCGGCGCAAAAAGTGGCCGCGCTAGCAGGCGTAGTAATTGCGTTGATCTATGTGGCGTTAGCTGGTTTTGGTGTGCCGGCCCAGCGCACCCTAATTATGCTCAGTGTTGTTGCTCTGGCGGTGTGGTTTGATCGTATCAGCAATCCATCTCATGTCCTTTGCGTGGCGCTCGCTTTGGTTTTGTTGATTGATCCGTGGGCAGTTTTATGGCCAGGATTTTGGTTGTCCTTTGGCGCGGTGGGATTGATTTTTTTTGCGGGCGCTGGGCGCGTTTTGATTCGAACTCTGCCATCCATTCCAGAGCAACCAGACCCGAGACAGGCTGAGCCACTATGGCGAACCACGCTGCATGCTCAATGGAATGAAGCTATCACAACGCAGTATGTAGTAACCCTGGGCTTGGTGCCGCTGACGATGCTGCTGTTTAACCAAATCTCTTTGGTTAGTCCATTGGCTAACGCAGTGGCCATTCCCTTAGTCAGTTTGGTGATTACGCCATTTGCGTTAATCGGTTGCGTCTTGCCCGCGCCGCTAGGTGGTTGGGTTTTGGTGGCGGCTAACAGTTTGTTGAATTACTTGATTGTCTTTTTGAACTGGCTTAATCAGTTTTCATGGGCGGTGTGGTTCGCACCGCGTCCGTCAGTTTGGATGTTTGGTTTGGCGATGGTGGGAACGATATGGTGTTTGGCACCGAGAGGCTGGCCGCTGCGCTGGGCCGGACTTTTGGCTTGGTTACCACTTTGTTTAAATCAATCCGACTATCCAAAGCAGGGTGAGTTTAAGGTAACGGCGTTGGATGTAGGGCAGGGCATGGCTTTGTTAATTGAAACTGAAAAACACCGGTTGTTATACGATACCGGCCCGTCCTATTCGGTCGATTCGGACGCCGGCAGTAGGGTAATTTATCCGTATTTAAAAATGCGTGGAATTAGTTATCTCGATGGTTTGATGATTAGTCACAACGACAGCGATCACTCTGGCGGTGCGCTGTCCTTGATGCGCCAAATTAATATGAATTGGGTTAGTAGTTCTTTATCGGAAGACAGTGCGATAGTGCAAGCTGCGCAACGGCAATTCCAGCATAGGACGTGTTTGGCGGGCGAATCGTGGAATTGGGATGGCGTGCAGTTTGAGATTTTGCATCCTTCAGCGGTGATATATACCAGCAATAAATGGAAATCCAATGCCAAGTCGTGCACCCTAAAAATTACCCAAGGTCAGTTTTCTATTTTGCTCCCCGGTGATATTGAGGCTGTCCAAGAAGATCAACTGGTCAACAGCATTCCCGATAAGTTGGCCGCTACCGTTTTGCTAGCGCCGCATCACGGCAGTGGCACGTCATCAACCTTGCCCTTCCTACAGGCGGTCAATCCGCGCATCGCCATCTTCCAACTCGGTTATCACAACCGTTACCGCCACCCCAAAGCCGCGGTGTGGCAGCGTTATGCGGATTTGGGTATCGATCGGTATCGCAATGATTACTCTGGTGCGATTTCGCTGACCTTTGGTGATGACGTTCGGGTCGAGGAATATCGCCGGACAGAAGCGCGTTATTGGTCTTCAAAATCCGATTTAGTCGATTAAACCTCGCCTGATGGGCGGATTGCTCGAGTTTGTTATCTGGTTAAATGCAGTGTGAGAACAAGTGAGCGAGTTTTTCGATGACTTCCGAAGCCAGCCTTATCCCCGAATTAACTAAGTCCGATGAAATCAGCCAGCTGGAAGCGGGCCTGCTCGCTGCGCCTTTCGATATTGAATTGCATCAGTTGTTGGCAGATAAAAAACATGCGGTCGCGGATGAATTGGGCGCTCTAGCGCATTTGATCGCAATTAAGGCTATCGAAGCCCGTCATTCGCATGGTTATAAGCAAAGCGCGGAACAGCTTTGTATGGTGGCGACCGGTTATTTTATGAAAGGTGACTACGCCGTCGCGGAACGTTGGTATCAGCTTGTATTGCAATTGGATGCCGAGTTGGCGTCGGCGTATCAAAATTTGGTCGTGATTCATTTGCACTTTGGACGTAATGCGCAAGCCGAGCAATGCCGCGCTCGCGCCTATGCTTTGCAGCGGGTTTTTATTGATCCGATTATCAGTCCTAGTCGGCAATTATTGATTCTGTGTGTAGGGCGCACCAAGGGAAATATTCCGTATGAAGTTTTACTGTCAGGCGAAAAAAGCCAGCGCATTAAATACATTATCGACTACGCCCAACTAGAGGAAGATACCCAACTACCGCACTACGATTTGGTTTTTAACGCTATTGGCGAGCCCGATGTTGCGGCGCCCTTAACCCAGCGCTTGCAGCAATTTGTGCAGAAATGCCGACGACCCATTCTTAATCCACCCGATAAAGTTGCACGGACTCAGCGCCATTTGTTGGCTGAGCTCATGTCCGGCATCCAGAGCGTGGCAACCGCGTCGTGTTGCTTAGTCGATTCAACCCAGGCTAGCACCGAGGCACTCGCCGGGCATTTGTCCAAAAATAGCATCGCGCTGCCAGTTTTACTGCGCCCCTTGGAAAGCCACGGCGGTCAAGGTTTAATGTTGTGTCATCACTTATCCGAGCTAGCTCATCAGTTAGCCAACTCGAGCGCAGCGCATTATGTAACTTCATTTGTGGACTTCAAAAGCTCGGATGGCTTCTATCGAAAATACCGCATTATTTTTGTGGATAAAAAGCCGTATCCCTATCATTTGGCGATTTCTTCCCATTGGATGGTGCATTATGTTTCTGCGGAAATGGAAAGTAATCCGTGGAAAATTGCGGAGGAAGCCAATTTTTTGCAACATCCCGAGCAAGTGTTAGGTGATCTTGCATGGAATGCGTTAGACCAGATAGCCCAGCGCCTCGGCTTGGATTACGCGGGGATTGATTTCACCCTGTTAGAAAACGGCCAGCTTTTCATATTCGAAGCCAATGCCACCATGCTGGTGCACCGCGTCAACGTCAGCGGGGTGCTCGCGCATAAAAACGTATTCGTTCAGCGG
>Ga0209067_10002125_pt1 | contig 11845 bp, 8 predicted proteins | sample ColStrG_CSR_2013_FD_187199 | JGI IMG/M metagenome (GOLD analysis project Ga0209067, IMG submission 187199) | Freshwater sediment microbial communities in response to fracking from Pennsylvania, USA - Cold Stream Run_MetaG_CSR_2013 (SPAdes)... | ecosystem: Environmental > Aquatic > Freshwater >... | reverse complement strand
CCTTATATCAACGACAAAATGATCGATGTCTATGGCACGGCAGTGGGGATTATCAATCCAAAGGCACTCTATAAAGTAGTGATTGAAGCGCATGCCGATGAGATCAGCTGGTTTGTAAACTACATCACCGATGAGGGTTATATCTACGTCAGGCGCAATGGGGGATCCGACCACCAAATTGCCCCTTCCATGAGGGTAAACATCTATACGGACAGGGGAATAGTCAAAGGCGTATTTGGATGGCCGGCCATTCACGTGCGCGATGCCGGTAAGGAAGAGACGCCATCGTTGAAAAATATATTTATTGACATTGGTGCTGAATCCAAAAAGGAGGTGGAGGCGATGGGGGTGCATGTGGGCTGCGTGATCACATTCGTCGATGAATTGATGGAATTAAACAAAAATTACCTGACAGGGCGAGCCCTGGACAACCGGATGGGTGGCTTCATGATCGCCGAAGTGGCCCGCCGGCTCAGCGAAAACAAAAAAAAGCTTCCGTTTGGCCTTTATCTTGTCAATGCAGTTCAAGAAGAGATTGGCTTGCGAGGTGCAGAGATGATTTCGCGTAGGATAAAGCCCGATTTGGCCATTTGCACCGACGTCACTCATGATACCGGTTCTCCCATGTACAACAAAAAAGAAAGCGGGAATATGAAATGCGGCCACGGCCCGGTCCTCTGTTATGGTCCGGCTGTTCAAAATAACGTTTTGAAAATGATTATCCAGGTTGCCGAAAAAAGGAAAATTCCCTTTCAGCGGCAGGCCGTTTCACGCTCCACGGGCACCGATACGGATTCTTTTGCATATTCCGCCGAAGGAGTGGCATCCGCCCTGATTTCATTACCCCTGAAATATATGCACACCACGGTAGAGACCGTGCACAAAGAAGATGTGGAAAACGTCATAAATCTCATCTACGAGGTGTTGTTGCAAGTAAAACCCGGTCATGATTTCCGGTACATTAAATAGAAACAGGGAAAATCTTACATTAGAAAGGATACAGGCAAGGTAGGCTCTTCTGCGCAGGTGGGGGGGCCTACTTTTGTATCATCAAACACAAACAAAAGAATAATAAAATGAAAACAGCAAGAGTACTATTAGCAGGAATCGTAATGATGGTGGGCTCCTCCGCTTTCGCACAAGAGCGTCCCATGCACGAGGTGTATTCCATGATGGTTTTCAACTTCGTGAAATATGTACAGTGGCCAGCAAATGACAACAGCAAAGAGTTTATTATTGGTGTCGTGGGAAACAATGACATTTATAATACCCTCACTACCTGGTATTCTGGCAAAGCAAAAGGGGCAAAAACCTATGTCATCAAGAAATTTAATAACGCGGCGGAAGTAACGGATTGTCAGGTGATTTTCATCGACCGGAGCAAGAGTGGTGAATTCGAAGCCGTAAACAATAAAGTAAAGGGTAAGGGTACCTTGGTGGTGACCGACCGCAACGGGTTAGGGTCAAAAGGGAGCTGCATCAATTTTAAAACGGTGGACGAAAAACTTCGTTTTGAGTTGAATCAGCAAGCTATTGAATCTTCTAACTTGAAAGTTGCCGGAGCACTTACCAGCATGGCCATATTGATTTGATTGGGTTTGTTTGTGTGAAAGAAGGCCCTGGGTAAAACTAGGGTTTTCGCTTTCCTTAAAGTTTCACTTTATTTGGGTGACAAAAAAGAACAGAAACATGAAAAAAATAGCAGTCTTTAGTCTTTTTACTTTTCTATCCATGGGTCTGGCCTTGGGCCAAGCCGAAAAGCCGATTTATGAAATCCACGCGGCCATGATCTACAACTTCATGAAATACATTCAATGGCCGGAAGATGCAGGCGGCGAATTTGTGGTTGGTGTGCTGGGTGAGGATAATGTATTCAATACCTTAAAAAGCTACTACGATGGTAAGCCGAAAGGAACAAAAAAATATTCTATCCGGAAGTTATCCGACATTTCGGAGGCTGCCGCTTGTCAGGTTGTTTATATCGGCAAGAACAAAAGCAAAGAGTTTGATAATGTAAAGAATGCCGTTGCTGGTAAGCCGATATTGACGATCACCGATAGTTTCAATCTTGGAAAGAAAGGAAGCTGTATCAATTTTAAAGTCGTCGACGAGAAGTTGAAATTTGAAATTAACCAAGCTTCTATGAACAGTGCTTCTTTGAAAGTGGCGGGTCAGCTTAGCAGTATGGCCATTCTCATTTAACCCCAATCAAAACCATTGCGCTATTGAATTTGATTTTATCTGAACGACGGTGAGGTTTTGAGTAATTAGGAGAAATGATAAAATCAGAGAATTTATTGCAGGAGCTTTTTGAAAACTCCGGGGCTGTGGTGCTGATCACGGATGAAAAGTATAACGTTCGTTATTCTTCTATTGCGGTTCAATCCATATTGGGCCTGGAGCCATTTTCCGTGGTAGGAAAAAGTGTTTTTGAATTTGCACCCCCGGAAAAACGGGATCGTTGGAGAGAGTGCCTGGAGAATGCCGGTCACGCCAAGAGGGCAGAAATTCATTTGGTCTCGGCCGCTGGCGATGATTTATATTTCGATGTGTCGGTATCAAATCATATTGCCGATCACCAAATACAGGGGATGGTCATTATCCTTCATGACATCACAGAACAAAAGCGCCAGCATTTTCAGTTGGAAAAGGAGAATAAGCACCTGGATCAATTTATTTTCAAGGCCACGCACGATCTGCTCTCACCGATTCACTCGGTGATGGGGATATTGAATTTGCTAGAGCATGCCGGGGAGCAGGAGCGGTCCAGGTATTTACAAATGGCACGGCATAGCCTATTCAAGCTGGAGTCACTCATTGATGAGGTGAATAATTTTTACCGGGTTGATAAGATGGCCGTTGCCAATGAAAAAGTTGATGTTAAAAGCCTCTTGGAAGAAGAGATCGTGATGTTAAAAAATCATCCTCAGGCACAAAATATTTCGTTTGAACTTGACTATGAAATCGCAACAGAAGTTTTTTCTGATTCCCTCCGACTGAAAACAATCTTTGGAAATATACTTTCCAATGCGGTAAAGTATTCCGATTCGAAGAAAGCTCATTCCTATATTCGAATCGAAATGCAAGCCGGTGAAAAGGAGATTGTCGTAACGATTTCGGATAATGGCATCGGCATTGCCCAGGAGCATATCGGAAAAATATTTGATATTTTCTTCCGGGCCACCGCTAGCTCGAGCGGAACCGGACTTGGGTTGCACATTGTAAAAGACACCCTGGAGCGATTGAATGGCACAGTCGAGGTGCAATCCCAACTAGGGGTGGGCACGCAGTTCAAAATTCATCTCCCCAACCACTCGTTTTCAAATCAAGAAGAAGTATTTTCGGTTGGAGAAAAAGGTCCGGCGCATTGACCCCCCAAGACCTTAATTTAAAATCCATCAGGCAATCGAAACCTCGATGCCAACCGAGGTCACGTCCTCCCAAAACCCGGGATAGGATTTATTGACAACATCGGGAGAGGCAATCACTACATCGGTGAGGGTTGCCCATGGTGCGAACCCCATTGCCATGCGGTGGTCGTGGTAGGTTTGAATGGGTGATTTTAAAATTGAAATATTTCCAGGCACCAGTTTCCATCTCCCCACGGCTGGTTCACTCAGTTCGGCGCCAATTTTCTCTAATTCATTTTGAAGCGCTGCTATCCGATCGGTTTCTTTAATTCTTAGGCTCTCCAGTCCTATGAATTCACCGCTAATTCCTTTGGCGGCACAGACCGGCAAAACGGTTTGGGCCAGATCCGGACAGTCTTTGAAATCCCAGATCAGGTGACGGATATAATCCTTTTTGGTCAACTCAAGGGATTGGTTGTTGAAAACTGATTTCACGCCCAATTTCTCCATCACTTCCACCACAATCCGATCCCCTTGCAGGGATTTATCTGAAACGGCAGGCAAAATGATTTTTGCTTCCTCTGCCAAAGCGGTAAAACCGAACCAATAGCTGGCCGCTGACCAGTCCGCCTCGATGGTAACATCCGAGGGTCTGTAGTGGCCGGGCTTTACGGTTATTCTATTCTTGTTGAAATCAAGGCTAACGTCGGCCCCAAAAGTTCTCATCAGGGAAGCAGTCATGGTAAGGTAAGGTAAACTTCCAGCTTCACTTGTTAGGTGGACGGTTAATCCATCGGGTAGAATTGGTGCCAGCATCATTAATGCCGAAATATATTGACTGCTCACGTTCCCTGGCATGGAAAGGCTCGAGGTCTTTTGCGCCTGGAATCCCCATGTTTCGATGGGTGGAAATCCCTCTTCCCCCCGATAATTAATGTTCGCTCCGATTAACCGTAAGGCATCCACTAAAGGCTTAATCGGCCGTTGTTTCATCCGGTCGGTTCCGGTCAAGAACTTTTTCTGGTTGGTTAATGCAAAGTAAGCGGTGAGGAACCTCATGGTTGTGCCAGCATCCATCACGTCAATGACCTGATCCTGACTCTTTATTAATACCTGCATTAATTTCGTATCGCGCGCCGAGGATAGATTACTAACGGTTGATCGGTTGCCTGAGAGCGCATTGAGTATTAAAGCCCGATTACTGATGCTCTTGGAGGATGGTAGATGTCTGACCATGCCGCCGATAGTTGGGTTATTTTTTAATGTGATAGACGAATTCAAAATGGTAGGCGTTAAGATGACGGAAAAATAATTTTTGTAAATGTTTTTTTGGACGGACTGAAACTATTTATTTTAAAACAAAGTTGAAGGTAGTATGAGCACAACAAGAAAAATTGCAATTGGTCTGGGTGTAGCGGGGGGGGCATTGCTGGCGGCATGGCTGCTAACAGGCGATCGCAAAAAGAAAACCAAGGAATTTGTAGCAAAGAAAGCCAATGACATTAAAAAAGCATTGGCTAAAAAAGAGGATGCCGAGGATCAGGACGTTCATTACGTTTAGAGGGATCGGTAGTAATCAAATGACTTCTCTAATTCGTCTTCGCTAACGATTATATCCCATTTGGCCCTGCCAATTCCCGTTGGCAAAGCCATCAGAATCTCATTTCCTTTATTTTTTTTATCCTGCTTGGTTAACTGGATCAGCGCTGAGTCACCCCATGGCATTTCCTGCTTTTCAAAGATTTGAATGAGGTAAGCGGTAATTTCTTCCAGTTCCTGCGGGCTAATCAGCTTTTTTTCACAGGCAATAAAGGCCTCCATTACCATACCCATGGCGATGGCTTCTCCATGAAAAATACGGTTTCCTTCAGCAAGGAAATAACTTTCCAATGCATGACCGATGGTGTGTCCAAAGTTTAGAATCTTGCGGAGTCCTTTTTCTTTTGGATCCTGGTCCGTTATGGATTTTTTAAACTGTACCGAGTGCCGAACTAAGGGTTCCCAGTCCAGTTGGCCCAGACTCTTAGCCCTGACGGACTGCCACATGAGGGAATCGGAGATCAGACAATGTTTTATCACTTCAGCGAAACCACTACGCAGTTCGCGTTCAGGGAGTGTCTTTAGGAAGCTGGTATTGATAATAGTGGACTTTGGTTCACAGAAGACGCCGATGTGATTCTTGAAATGCAGGAAGTCGATCCCCACTTTACCGCCCACGCTCGCGTCCACCTGCGCCAGAAGCGTGGTGGGCATAATCATAAAATCAATCCCACGTTTATAGGTGGCCGCACAAAAGCCACCCATATCTCCCAGCACACCCCCGCCCACGATCAACAGCAATGAATGCCGGTCAAAATTCAATTCTGTGAGTCGTTGCCATATCAGTTGACAGGTGTCAAGGTTTTTGTGCTCTTCCCCTGCTGGAACCTGAAAAACCTCATGTGCGGGCAGGGAATCTTTTAGCTGAGGGTAACAGTGCCTATACGTATTAGAGTCTGTTAGAATAGCAATTTGTGGATAAGTCTTATCTAATAATACCCCTTTAAAATCGAGTTTCCCCTGTATAAAAGTGATCGACCCATTTGCCATCAATGACAAAGTAAAGCAAAATTTATTTGCTGAGTGAAAAACGCTGGCGTGCTTATATTTGCATCCAAAATTTCTTCCCATGGAAAGCGCCCCAATTCACTTTGACAATACCGAAGTTGCTTTTTCTTATAAAAGTGATGCTGAACTGAAAAAAGCGAATTTGATTTTCTCGGTGGTGAATAACCCGACCACCTCGGCGATCGCCACTTCACTGGCAACCTGGAGTCTTGTTTTGAGACTTCCGGTTAAAGGATTGATTCGCTCTACCGTTTTTAAACATTTTTGCGGGGGCGAAACCATTGACCAAAGTGCCATGACAGCCCAGAACCTTTTCAAATATGGGATCGGCACCATTTTGGATTATTCCGCCGAAGGAGAAAAAAATGAAGCAGGCTTTGAGAAGACGGACCAAGAAATTATCAATACCATTGAGAAGGCAAAGGGCAATCCGGCTGTTCCTTTTTCGGTATTTAAAACAACGGGACTTGCCGCCTTTGATCTATTGGAAAAGGTGCAGGCGAAGGAAAACCTTTCGACCGAAGAAGCACAAGCATGGGAGCGGGTGCGCAGGCGAGTTGACCGCATTTGTAAAAAAGGATTTGAATGCGATGTTCCGGTATTAATTGATGCGGAAGACAGCTGGATACAAAACCCCATTGATGAGTTGGCGTACGACATGATGGTGAAATACAATCAGCAGAGAGCCATCGTATTCAATACTTATCAAATGTATCGTAGCGATATGCTTGGTAATTTGAAGAAAGCCATTCAGACGGCAACACAACAAAATTACTTCTTTGGGGCGAAGCTGGTTCGAGGCGCGTACATGGAAAAGGAGGCAGCACGTGCCGACAAGTTGGGTTATTCTAATCCTATTCATCCATCCAAAGAAGCAACGGATGATGCTTTTAATCAGGGACTCGCCTTATGTATAGAAAACAAAGACCGGGTTTCCTTAATGTGCGGATCACATAACGAGTACAGCAATCAATATCTGGCGTCGCTGATAGATAAACATGGATTAAAACACAATGATCCACGTGTTTGGTTTGCGCAATTGATGGGCATGAGCGACAATATTTCTTTTAACTTGGCCAAAGTGGGTTACAATGTGGTGAAGTATGTACCCTACGGCCCCGTCGAGTCGGTAATGCCTTATCTTTTGAGAAGAGCGGCTGAAAATACATCCGTCGCCGGTCAAAGCAGCCGCGAACTTTCACTCATCCGCAAGGAGCTGCAAAGACGCAGGAATAAAAAATAGTATTTTATATTTAAATAGAATATAGCGAATTCTCAATAATCAAATATGCAACTAAGCGAACAAGAATCGATCCGCCGGCAGAGCATGGAGGAGTTGAACAAACTGGGTATCAATCCTTACCCTGCCGAACTTTTTGACGTGAATCTCACAGCCGACGGCTTTCATAAAAATTATTCCGCCCAGGAAGGGAAAGGGCTGTCCATCGCGGGCCGAATTATGACCCGGAGAGTGATGGGTAATGCTTCCTTTATTGAGTTACAGGATGAAACAGGTCGCGTGCAAATTTATTTTCGAAGAGATGACCTTTGCCCTGGCGAGGACAAAACACTTTACAATATCGTCTTTAAAAAACTATTAGATATCGGGGATTTTATTGGAGTGAAAGGATTTGCATTTACCACACAAACCGGTGAGCAATCCATTCATGCAAAAAGTTTTACTGTTCTATCGAAGTCGCTACGGCCTTTACCTATCGTAAAAGAAACGAAGGATGAGCAGGGGAATATTCATGTGCATGATGCGTTCACTGATCCCGAACAGCGTTATCGTATGCGCTATGTTGATCTGGTGGTCAATCCGCACGTACGCGATGCTTTTGTAAAGCGAACTAAGTTGGTGAATTCAATGCGGGAATACCTCAATAAGCAGGGCTACCTTGAAGTGGAAACGCCAATCCTGCAGCCACTTTATGGCGGGGCGGCTGCGAAACCATTCAAAACGCACCACAATACCTTGGACATGACATTGTATTTGCGGATCGCCAATGAACTTTACCTGAAGCGATTGATTGTGGGAGGGTTCAACGGCGTGTATGAATTCAGTAAAGATTTTCGAAATGAAGGCATGTCTCGCTTTCACAATCCTGAATTCACTCAAGTTGAGTTGTACGTTGCCTACAAGGATTATCAGTGGATGATGAATTTGGTAGAAGAGATGATTGAGAAAGTGGCCATTGATCTGCATGGAACAACCCAGGTGAAAGTGGGAGAGAACCTGATCGATTTCAAACGCCCGTGGAAAAGGTTTACCATGTATGAGGCCATTCACCACTTTACGGGGATCGATATTTCTAATTTTGATGAGAAACAACTGCGTGAAACGTGCCATCAACTTCACGTTCCCATAGATGAGACGATGGGTAAAGGAAAATTGATTGATCAGATTTTTGGGGAGAAGTGTGAACCCCATTTGATTCAACCCACCTACATTACTGATTATCCGTTGGAAATGTCACCGCTAGCAAAGAAGCATCGCAGCAAGGTGGGTCTGGTGGAGCGCTTTGAGGCGATCTGTAATCGGAAGGAGATTTGTAACGCCTTCTCCGAATTAAATGATCCGATCGATCAGCGTCAACGCTTTGAGGAACAACTTGAACTTGGCAAGCGGGGCGATGAAGAGGCCATGACCCTCGATGAAGATTTTTTGCGTGCTTTGGAGTATGGAATGCCCCCTACGGCCGGTCTAGGAATCGGCATTGATCGGTTGAGTATGATTATGACCAACTCCCCTTCCATTCAGGACGTGATCTTTTTCCCCCAAATGAAACCGGAGAAAAAAGCAGAAGTGGATTCTCAAAAAGAATTTGAATCACTCGGGATTCGAGCCGAACTGTTCCCGATTCTTGAAAAGTTAAACATCCGCTCGGCTGCTCAGTTAAAAGAGATTAAACCCTCGAAGCTTTTTAATGATATTCCGGGGATGCGTAAAAAGTTAAAACTGGAGGCCGTGCAAAACCCAACATTACCAGAGATCGAGGGCTGGATGAAGTAATTTTAGTTTAGCTATTGGGAGGTTATTTAATTCAAAATTAAAGGCAACCATTCCTTTTTTTACTTTCGGTTCTTCTAAATCTATTTTCAAGTTCTTAATATCCCTGCTGGGAATCGACAAAGCTCCTTGTACGATTCAGCTTCAAATCTTTCAACAACGAAGATTTTATTCCGATGTTGAAGGTGTAGGATTGGAATTTTCCAAAAGGAATCCAGTTGAGGGACATTTGCCAGCAATGTAAATCACGGGAAAGCGCAAAATTGGTTTGGGTAAACTGTTTGTTGACAAAATCGTACCCCGACGAGTAGATGATTTTCCATTTTTCACTTAAACTGAAGTCCCCTGTAAATCGCGCCGATTGGGTAATACTAGCGGCGACATTTGGATTTGAATTGGAGTAACTCACGTTATAACTCAAACGTAAATTCCACGGAATGGTGAAGTCGACGTAGGTGTCGGGATGCTTCAGTAAAAAATCTTTATCAGCTTGCGAGGCGTTGGATTTAGCCACTTTGTCACGCATATCGGTGTCTTTTTTTTGTCCCTTCGGATTAAGGTTTGTGCCGAAGGCAAGCGATGCGGCTGTGATCTTTCCTAACGAGCCTGCGTTCCATGCATAGCGGCTAACACGTACAATGGTGTAAACCGGTTGATCGTTAGCATCAACCCCATTCTTCACATGCCAATATTGATAGGGGTCCAGGGTGGCCGAGAGGTTAATGTTTATTTTATTATCCAGAACATTGGAGTTAGCGCTAAGGGAGATGGGGGCTAGTTTGAATGAATCGGCTAGAAAATTATAACTGGAGCCCAAGGACAAATTATTGAGGATTGATATTTTTTTATCCACAGTGTCTTTCGCGTTTCTTACTTTCATTTCCACGGTATTGCCAAGGCCAAAATTTAACGACTGATTTTTACCGGAAGGAGCGCTGCCATAGATAAAGCCCTCATGGATTGATTTCAACACGGTATAGGGTTTCCCGTTGGCATCCGTAAGACCAACCCGTTGATAGTAGCCATATTTAGGATCAGAAAAATCGGGGCTGTAGGAAAGTCCAATGTTAGGCGTCATGACATGACGGATAGCCTTGATATGGCTTGTTTTATTTTTTGCTAGGTACATGCCATAGATCCGGGTGGTAAGGCTCATCGAAAGGCTATAAAATGTAGCACGGTTAAATTGATGAATGGTGTCCGTCTTGACGGCTTCCGTTCCCAATGTTAGATTCCCCGAATTGGCGGCTCCCCAAACGAGTTTATCAAAATACCAAAGCTCATTGTAGGTGGCCGAAGCAGTTATGGTTGAATATTTTAGGACTTTAAACGACGTACTGATTGGGATAACATGTCTTACCCCTTTATTCGCATTTTTGAGGTAAATAGGAAGGTTTTGTAGATTAAATGCTCCAATGCTATCGCGCTTTGTTCCATCGGGATTGGTGGCAATGTTTCCTAAATCATTATTGATTTGGTTTACTGCGTTCATGGTATACTTTAACTGAAAATTTTGGAGGATGCGCGCATTTGATTTTTTAAGGGGATAAAGATTATTCATGTTAAAGCTTATGTCGGGTAATGAAAGGTCAACTCTTCGGGTCTTAAAATCCTGGTTAAGTCGAAAATTGCTTGCCAAGGCGAAGGGAGTACCCGGAAATGATTTAGAGAATGAAATATTCGAGCTTGCTTTTTGCTGAGCGTTACTATTTTGAATGGAAGGGGTATTGACTTGCCCTATGCCTAAATAGTTATTAGCATTGTTGGTGCTGGAGGCCATGTTTACGGATGCGGCAAAGCGAGCGGTTCCTTTCGTCTTGGGGGCATGGCTCCAGGTCAAACTGAAATCCTTGCGCTTGTCCGGGGCTTCAATTTTGGTGCTGTAGTTATTATTGGTAAAAGTGAACGCGACGGACCCTGAATACTTATAACGACTAATATAGGTTGATCTAACGTAGAGACCCGATGAACCTTTGGAGTAGATATCACCCGTTAGGCTTAATTTAAAATAATCATTGACATCAAAGTAATATCCGCCATTGCGAAGAAAAAACCCCCGTGTTTGTTCTTCCCCGTAGGCAGGCACAATAATGCCTGAGGAACTTTTTCGTTGCGACGGAAATATTCCAAAGATAAATGCCAAGGGCGTTGGCACGTGGTTGAATTCCATATAAAAGGGTCCGGAAACTACCTTATCACCCGGGATGGCCTTGGCTTTTCCAGAAATAATTCGGTAATGGGGATCCGCTAAGTCGCACGTGGTATAGGCGTTTCCTCTTGTAAACAATTCATTCTTATCGTTTTTATAAACTGATTCGCCATGCATAAAACCCTCACCTTGTTTGGTCACTACTTCGGTAATTCTTGCTTTTTTATTTTTAAAGTTGTAGACCATTCCTTTCGTCTCGTACTCGCTTTCTCCATCTTTGAAAATAGGAAACCCTACCAGTTGTCCGGTGGAGTCTCTTTTTCCGTTTGCCGTAATGGTAGATTGCTCATAATCAATAATGATCTCCTCCGCATCTAGATTGATTTTGCCATAGGTGACCTTCGCGTTTCCATAGAGGCGCACAATTTTTTTCCCCAGCTCCGAAACGATCGAATCATCAGCCGAATATTTGATGGTCGATTCAATATCACTTTTCGGTGCGTTCTTGATCGAATCTTTTTTTATTTTGCTGGTATCGGCAGAGGTTAACTTTTCATCTTTGGATGGCGCATCACTTTTTTCGGTCGTAGATTTTGAGGTGGGATTAGCTTGTTTTACTTTCTGGGCAACGGTGGGTGAGTAAAATAAAAGGAAAGTACACCCCAAAAGAATAATAAATCGAACCACAATGCCTTTGCCAATCGTTAAGGTTAACACATATATAGCATG
>Ga0209067_10002124_pt1 | contig 11847 bp, 12 predicted proteins | sample ColStrG_CSR_2013_FD_187199 | JGI IMG/M metagenome (GOLD analysis project Ga0209067, IMG submission 187199) | Freshwater sediment microbial communities in response to fracking from Pennsylvania, USA - Cold Stream Run_MetaG_CSR_2013 (SPAdes)... | ecosystem: Environmental > Aquatic > Freshwater >... | reverse complement strand
CTCCACCCGAGGCTCCGGCCATCCCGCCCGCGACCGAGGGTGAACCTGGTTCGAACTAATCGCCTGCAGTTTTGCCGAACGGAGCCCGGTTCCGCTTACCGGGCTCCGTTATTCATTTTGCGAGCAATCGCAAACGCCAACTCCAGCGATTGCTCGTAATTTAGCCGCGGATCCACCTGGCTTTCGTAGGCCCGCGTCAGGTCTTCTTCGGCCTGCCCGCGCGCGCCGCCGATGCATTCAGTTACGTTCTCTCCCGTCAGTTCGATGTGTACGCCTCCCAACTTCTGCCCCATCGAGGCGTGGATATCGAAAGCCTGTTCGATCTCCGACTGAATATCCGCGAAACGGCGCGTCTTCACGCCGCTCGCCGTCGTCTGCGTGTTGCCGTGCATCGCGTCGCAGATGAACAACGGCTGCCCGCCCGCGCTGCGCACGTCTTCGATCAACTTCGGCAAAGCGCCGGCGATGCCTTTGGCGCCGTAGCGGTGGATGAAGGTGATCCGTCCGGGTTGGCGTTCCGGATCCAGCGTTTCGATCCACCGGAGCACCTGGTCGCGCGTGCACCCGAGGCCTACTTTGATGCCCACTGGGTTTTCGATGCCGCGAACGTACTCAATGTGCGCGCCGCCAGGATCGTTGGTACGCAGCCCCACCCAAGGAAAATGGGTGAGCAGGTTGAAGTATCCGCGCCGCCGGGGCACCCGCCGGGTCTGCGCTTCTTCGTAGCTCAGGTGGAGCGCTTCGTGGGCGGTGAAGAAGTCGATGCGGTCGGTTTCGCCTACGCGCACGCCCAGCACGTTCTCCATGAAGCGCAGCGAACCGCTGATGGTTTCCACCATGCGGTGGTATTCGTCGGCTAGCGGCGAATGCTGAACCCAGTCGAGATCGAAGTACTCGGGATGGTGCAGATCGGCGAACCCGCCCTTGACCAGGGCGCGCACGAAATTCAGCGTCATGGCGGCGCGTTCGTAGCCGCGCAGCAGTAGTTGCGGATCGGCCCTGCGCCCCTCGGGCGTAAACTCGGCGCGATTGATGTTGTCCCCGCGGTAGCATGGCAGGCTGACGGCGCCGCGGGTCTCCTCGTTTGCCGATCGCGGTTTGGCATATTGGCCGGCGAACCGGCCGATGCGGATGACCGGCCGCTTGGCCCCCACCACCAGCACCATGCTCATCTGCAGCAGCACCTTCAGGATGTTGGTGATGCGCACCGGCGTGCAGTCCACAAAGCGTTCCGCGCAATCGCCCGCTTGCAGGACGAAACGCTGTCCGGCGGCAGCCTCGGCAAGCTGCTGGCGCAGCAGCACGATTTCCCAACTCGTCACCAGCGGAGGCAGCAGCCGCAACTCCCCCAACACGCGCTCGAGTTCCGCGCGATCGGCGTATTCGGGTTGCTGCAAGGCTGGCCGTTGCCGCCACGAGTCCGGCTTCCACATTGAGGATTTTCAGGTTACCACGGGCAAACGGGCCGGGCCTAAAGCCGCTCCGTCACCAGGATCCTCCCCTTCGCCCCCAGTGCAGTCTGGCCATTCTGGTTCCGGATGCGCCCCCGCAACTCCACTACGTCGCCACCCAGCTTCGAATTAGGCGTCACCTTCACCACCAGCCACTCCAGGCGGATGGTTTCGTCGGCAAAGATAGGGCGCCGGAAACGCACCCAGAATTCCAGCCCCACCATGGCTGTGCCCCGCGAATAGTGAGAGGCCGTAAGCCCCAGCAGCAGGGCTGTGATGTGAGTTCCGCTGGCGATCGGCCGGCCATATCGCGTAGCTGCGGCAAACGTTGTGTCATGATGGACCGGATTGGTGTCGCCCACGCCCTGGGCGTAGGTGGAAACCATGGCGGGCGTCAGGGTGACGTCGGATGAAAAGCGTTCCCGCGGAAAGGCGCCCACGGCTATTTCACGTCGCCCGCGGGTTTGGCGAATCTGGCGTCGTCCACCGGCACGTTCACCTTGGCCTCCGCGATCTGAATCGTAAACCGCCCGTTCGTCCGCGATAAGGTCCAACGGAATGGAATTTTGGCGCCGCCGGCCTCCCGGTAGTCCGCGTAGTCGATCTGCGTCGGATTGCGCCCCACCGGCGTTTCGGCGTAGCGCACCATGCGGATCAGCAGGCCGGATTGCTGGTCGAAGTACAGCCGCACTGGTGGGCGGCCCGGGCCTGAGCCAATCAGCGTTTCACACCGCACGCCGCCAATCTCCTCGGGGCGGCCCCGGCGCAACTGCGGGAAAATCTCCTTCAGGCGCAACGCCAGGTAAAACTCGGCGTCCAACGATGCCGCCCCGGATTCGGGCGGGGACATCTCCCGCACCGGCCGCCCGGTGTTGCCCAGCCAGCCCGCGGTCCCGTCAAAAGCTGTGAAGCTCTCGCCACCCCCGGACATGTGAGTGATGGAGATGCGCTTGTCGGGGGCTTTTACGATCACGTCGATGGGCGTTTCGTTCCCGCCGGTCAGGATCTTGCCGGTCAGGACGCGGCTGGTCACGCTCCGGATGGCGTCTCCGCCCCCGAGCGCCGTCACGTACTTCTCCACGATCTGGTCCACGGTTGCTCCCGGGCCGGCAGGCGGCGTGGGCCTCGGCTCCGTTTTGGCGCGCATATCGGATTCGAGCACCGGCGGAATGTTCACCGGCCGCGCCGATCCGCGATGGCAGGAGTAGCAGGTCACCTGCAACTGGCCGTGGAAGCTGGCCTTGTTGATCTCCGCCGTCATGGCCATCATTTCGCGCGCGGTTCTCTTGGCCCCTTTCTCGTCGGCTTCCATCTTGCCCTGCACGTGGCAAAACGTGCAGTCCACCCCCAGAGACGATGCGATGAACTGCATCGCCGGCATCAACTGGTCGGCCGGCGTGCCCTTTAGTTGCGTGATGTTCTTGAAGACCTGCTCGGCGGTCTTGGAATCGGCGGCCTGGCCTATCGCGGCCCGCGGCAGGGAACCTGCCAGTCCTGCCGCCATGGCCGCGAAAACGATGGTTTTCCGATGCACCTCAATGCCCTCCGCTTCCTGGATTGTAAGGCCTATGCTGCTATCCGTCAAATTCGTCGCAGCCTGGAGCCCGCAAGTGCTTGTGGGGCAGGCTGCGGTCGCGCGGCCTGGACCTTCGGATAAACTCCCGCACCTCTACACCAGCGCTGCCACGAACTTCTGTACGCGCTTGGAGAGATGCGGCGTGCGCGCGGCAATGTCGGCGAAGAAGACCTCGGTATCGGCAGGGGCTATGCGCAACTCCGAGCGTGTGCCGTACCGGATGCAGACGCGATCGAATAGAATAGCCTTGCGGTTGCGTGTGTCGGAGGTGAGGCCGACCGACGTGATCGCTTCGTAAGGAATGATCTGCCGGCGAAGGGCGGTTCGCACGATCAGGCCCTTCGCCGCAGTCTCGTAAGTTTGTGGATACGCACAAATCATCAGGTTCAGCAACAGCGGTCCCACGATCCAGTAATTGGCGCCCATTAGCAGCACCGTGATGGAAACGGCGATCGCGGACACAATCCACCAGTTGGTTGTCGATGAGTGAGTCATGTGATCCTCGGCGGCCAGGCGCAGACTAGCTTACGGAAGCTAGCCTGCCTTGCGCTTCGACTTGATCTCGTTGAGCAGGCGCTCGATCTCCTCCTGCTTCTCCATCGCCGCGAACTTCTCGTTCACGTCGTCGCTCACTAAGTCGGCCTTGGCCTGGGCCGTGGCTTCGGTGTGCTGCACTTTGCGCTTCATGCGGTCGAAGGCCGCGGCATTGGAATCGCTGCCGATGGCCGTGCCGGCATCGGTGGCTTTGCCGAGCGCGCGAGAGCGCCGGTGCTGGGCGATCAGCACGTCACTCTTGGATTGCGCCTCGGCCAGCTTCTGCTGCAGTTTCAGCAGGGCTTGCTTCAGGTTGTCCACCTGCGTCTTCTGGTCCTCCACCTGCTGGCGGAAGCCTTCGGTCATCGACTTATAGCTCATAGACCGCTCCACTGCCGCACGGGCCAGGGCATCGTCTTTCCGGTCCACGGCCAGTTCGGCGCGCTTGATCCACTGGCGCTCGTTCTCCTCGTTCTCCGCCAGCTTTTTCTCCAGCACGTGCTGGTCGGCGATCGAGATTGCCACCTGGGTCTTGACCTGCAGCAATTGGTTCTGCATGTCCATGATTACCTGCTTGATCATTTTTTCCGGGTCTTCGGCCTTATCGACAAGGTCGTTGAGATTCGCCCGGACTAACGTTGAGACACGCTCTAAGAGTGCCATGGGGTTACTCCTTCCTTACTTACTATCTTGTTTGGGCGACTTGTCGCCAATCGTCCTTACCTTCGCAAACAACTCGCTCAGTGGCATTCCCGAGAGGGTTTCGAAGAGCGCCGGAATTTGCGCCGCCATCTCGGCGATGTCGCCGGTGATTTTGTGCATGCCCGCCGTTTTGCCGTCGCCGGTGGACACGATGGTGATCTTGTCCACGTTCGCCAGCGGCGCAGCCAGCGCTCTTACGATTTCGGGCATGCCACTGATCAGCTTATCCACGATGGCCGCCTGGTTGAATTCCTGGTACGCCTCAGCCTTCACGTTCATGGCCTTGGCTTCGGCCTCGCCCTTCTTGAAGATGATCTCGGCTTCGGCTTCGCCTTGCGCGCGGATGGCCGAGGCCTGGCCTTCGGCCTGCATGATCAGGCGCGACTTTTCGGCGCCCGCCAGGGTCTCGATGCGCAGTTTCTCGTACTCGGCGCCCTTGAGCACGGTGGCGATCAGTTCGTTTTCGCGGCGCGCGATTTCGGCCTTCTGCACTTCCACCTCGTGCTCCTTCTCCACCTGGTGGATCTTGACTTCTTCGGCGCGCACTTGCTGCTGCATGATGTTGCCCTGGATCTCATAGGCCTTGTCCGCCTGCGCCTGCTGCTTCTTGACGAGTTCCAGGTACTCGGCCTTCTTCACTTCCAGGTCGCGCTGCGCCTCGGCCTGTTTGGCCTGGGACAGCGTTTCGGCCAGCACCCGCTCCTGGTCGGCCTGCGCCTTGGCGACGGCGGCTTCGCGCGAAGCCACGGCCCGCTTCATGGCGGTGTCGCGCTCGGCTTCGGCGGTGGCCACGTCGGCATCGCGCTTGATGCGGGCCACATCCGGCCGGCCCATGTTGGTGATGTACTCGTTCTTGTCGCGGACCTCTTTGATGGTGAACGAAATCACTTCCAGCCCCATCTTGGTCATATCGTCCGCGCAAGTAGAGCGCATGCGGTCGCCCACCATCTCCGGCTGCTTCACGATTTCTTCCACCGTGAGTTGGCCGATGATGCCGCGCAAGTGGCCTTCCATCACGAGGCGGATCAGCCCCTCGCGTTCATCGGGCGACTTGGTAAGGAACTGTTCGGCGGCGGTGAGGATGGATTCGGGGTCGGACTTCACCTTGATCTGCGCCACCGCTTCCACCGTGACCGCCACGCCCTGGCGCGTGTAGAGGTCCTGCTTGGGCGCCACGTCGAACGACATCAACTCCAACGACAGCCCGCGGGCGCTTTCCACCATGGGAAAGATCACCGTGCCTCTGCCCTTCACAACGCGGGTGCCGCGGAAACCGTAAACGATGATCGCTTCATGCGGCCCCGCCTTGCGGAACAGCTTGGCGAACATGGCCATCAGAAAGAGGATCGCCAGAATCATCAGACCGGCGATCACGAACACTTGGTTTTGCATAAAATTAGGCATTACTCCTCTTAACTCTTGGTCTCCAATTCGCCCGAGAGTTCATCCCACGGGCGCACGTACGCTATCCCCTTTTCATAGCGCGTCACTACCACTTCCACTCCCTTGGCAATGGCGGAACCGCTTTCGGCGCGCGCGCCGGTGACACGGCGCGTGCCCTCTTGCGAGTAGATCAACTCGCCGGTGCCTCCCTGGCGGATGGGAATGCTGAGGTGGCCCAGAACCCCGACCATATCGAAATCGGCCGGGTCCAGCGCTTCTTCGCGCGACATCAGAACCTTGGCCAGGAACCAGAAGACCACAGCCGCGCCACCCAGGCCGCTGAGCGTGGCGATACCCAGGGCGGCTGCGAACCAGACGCCGTAGTAGTGTTCCAACAGGTAACCGGTGCCGCCGAACCAGGCCAGGAAGGCGGCCAGGGTCCCGAAGTTGAACCACGAGACACTTTGTCCGCCGCCGCCGTGGCCGTGGCCCAGATGAACGCCGTGATGAATGTGCAGGTGCGGCAAGTGCAAATGCACGCTGCCGGCCAGCAGCGTCAACACGCTGAGGCCGAACCCCACCAGGAAACAGAACAGATAGAAATCAGACCATGTCATGAACGCCTCCTCGGTTTCGGAGCAGCCGTCGCCACCGGAGCCTTGAGCACTTCCATCAACCGGTCGGCAAGCCCCGGATTCTCCAGAATCGTGCCGATCAGAATCAGACACATGCGCGAATCGTTGTGTTTGGCAACGGTGAGCAGGGCGTGGTGCAGATCGGCGTCGCGGCAGAAGCGCTCCGCGCCCGACACCAGCCACAGATCCAGCTTGTCCTCCAGCGCCCCGATGTCCGACATGAGTTCGTTCTGGAAGCCCTCGGGGTCGTCCACCAGGTAGCCGGGATGCACCTTGAAAAACCTTGCCAGCAGCATTCGCGTCGAATTGGTCAAATGCGGCCGTGTGCCGCTCTCGATCTGGGAGAGGTAGCTCTGGCTGATCGATTTGTCGAGTTCCTTCTGGATGAGGCGGGCCATTTCGACCTGCGAGAGTTCGCGGTCCAGGCCGCGAAGGGTGCCCTCTACTTCCCGCAGGTACCGGAGCTTTTCACCGAGCCGCATATCGCAATCCGTAATCAGTATATTGCAGATTGCGATTTCGTGTCAAGAGGAAAGTTTCGGCGTTTTTTGGGGGGTATGGAGCGCGCTGCCGTGCTTCCCGCGTTTCAGGACTGGTCCGGAAGAATCTCGCTCACGCGGATGGCGTCGTCCCGGCCTTCCATCGAGACGGTGTCGGTCTCGGAGAACAACTGCGCCAGGCGGTAAGTGGACCCGTCGGACCTTCGGTGGACCACGAGCACCCGGCGCGTGAGATCCAGGACCCAGTATTCGGGGACGCCGGCGCTGGCATAAAGCACCGCCTTGCGCGTCAGGTCGAAGCTGGCGGTAGTGTCGGAAACCTCGACCACGAGCAGGAGTTCATCGCCGCGTCGATGGCGCTGGTGGTAGTCGGGTTTCGGTTCGGCCAGCACGGCCAGGTCGGGCTCGGGGAGGCTTCGCTCCCGGTCGGCGCCGGACGCCTCGATGGGAAGTTGACACTGGACCCGGTTCACTCCGAGAAATCCCGCGAGCCAAGCCTGGGTCAGGCGAATCGCGGTAGCATGCGGCGGTTTCTGTCCCATTTTGTCGAGCAAGTCACCATCGATCAGTTCAAACCGCTGGCCGTCGAAGAATCCGGCTTCGACGTACCGTTCCACTTCCTCGCGGGTGAAGCGCTTGCGGGGGAGCGCTTCGGCAGCGGCCTGAAACGGCAGCAAGGATGCAGCGGACATGTGCGTTCCTCCTGGGTCCATTATCGCGTATCGCGCAATCCTCGCGAAGTCGAGATCCAGTCCGTCGCCTGCAGTCCAACTCAAAGGCCTGCAGCAGCTACTGGATTTCGGGCCCGTCTTCTAGGAAAATGTCGGGGTGATGTCTCTGCGTTGCGTTCTTCCGGGCCTCGCCGCCGTTCTCGCCGGCTTTGCGCAGCAGTCCGGTCCCGCGCTCTCTGTGGACGCGAATGCCGGGCGGCACGCGATTTCGCCGGATATTTACGGGATCAATTTTTATTGGGACCTCGGGACCGCCGGCGATCCGCAGCAGGCGGCGGCGGCTCTCGATATCCGCGCCACCGGGCGGCGCTGGGGCGGAAACAGCACCAGCACCTATCACTGGAAGTTCGACGTGGACAACCTCGACGCCGACTGGTTCTACGAGGTGCTGCTGCCCAATACCCCCGTGGATGCCGCGAAATTGCCGGAGGGATCTTCGTTCAATCAATTTGCGGACCAGGTGCGGGTCAGCGGCGGGAAAATCGTGGCCACGATTCCGGTGCTCGGCTGGCTGCCGAAGGCCCGCGCCGAGATGTGCAGCTTCGACATCCGGAAATATGGCAGCCAGTGCAAGGTCGATCCCTACGCCCAGTACCACACGGCAAAATGCGGGAACGGCATAGCGTACGATCCCGCCTGCGGCGATTCTTCAAGTAACGACGGCCTGGGTCCCAAGAATCCCGTCTACATCAAGAACGATCCCACGGACGCCTACGCGCAAACCGATGAGACCCTGCAGGCCGATTGGGTGCGCTATGCGGTCTCGCGTTATGGAAAATCGAACCAGGGCGGCATTGCGATCTGGAGCCTGGACAACGAACCGATCTGGTGGGACAGTACGCACCGCGACATCCATCCCGATCCGTACACGTACGATGAGTTGCTGGCGCTGGATATCCGGTATGCGGAGGCGGTCAAGAAGGGAGATCCTTCGGCGCTGGTGTCGGGGCCGGTGGGCGACAATTGGGCGTCCCTGTGGTTTTCCAAGAAGGACATCGTCGCGGGATGGGCCCTCGGCAACTACTGGGCGAACCCTGTGGACCGGAACGCCCACGGAGGCGTTGCGTTTCTGCCATGGTATCTGCAGCAGATGCGGAATTACGAGCAGCAGCATGGCGTCCGGCTGCTCGATTACCTGGATCAGCACGCGTACCTGGCGCCGGCGAACGTGGCATTCTCGAACGCCGGGAGTGCCGCCGCCCAGGCCCTGCGCCTCAATTCCACGCGCGTGTTTTGGGATCCGGCATACGTGGTGACCGGCGATTACTGGATCAAGGACGTGGAGAACAACGGGATTCCGGTGGCGCCACGCTTCATTCCGCGGCTGCGCGAAATCGTGGCGCAGAACTATCCGGGCACGAAGATCGCGCTCACCGAATACAATTGGGGCGCGCTCGACGACATCAATGGCGCGCTGGCTCAGGCCGACCTGTTGGGCATCTTCGGACGCGAAGGACTGGATGCGGCGAACCTGTGGGGACCGCCGAAGCCAACCGACCCGGGGGCGTTCGCGTTTAAAATCTACCGCAACTATGACGGCATCGGCGGGACGTTCGGGGAGACCAGCGTGCAGGCCACCAGCGCCGACCAGAATGCGCTGGCGCTCTATGCCGCCTTGCGGAGCGACCTGAACCTCACGCTGATCGTGGTCAATAAGACCGCCGGCGATCTTTCGAGCCTGGTGAGCCTGGCGAACTTTTCAGCGGGCGGAGCGGCGAAGGTCTGGCGGTATAGCGCGATACAACCGGGCGCGATCCTAGCGCAGCCGGATGTTCCGGTAAGCGGAAACAGCATTGGCACGCTGTTCCCGGCGAATTCGATCACCCTGCTGGCGATTCCGCCGGCGGTGCTGCCGGTGGAACAGCCGGTGGTCGCGGCGGTGACGAATGCGGCATCGTACGATTCGGCGATTGCTCCCGGACAGATGGTGGTGGTGTGGGGAAGCCATATGGGTCCCGACACACCGGTGCCTCTGCAACTGGACAGCAACGGTCTGGTGAGCGGCACCGCGGGCGCGGTCCGCATTCTGTTTGACGGCGTTCCGGCGCCGGTGGTGTATGCCTCATCGACGCAGTGTTCGGCAGTGGTGCCCTACTTCGGCGCTATCAAGGCGACGACGCACGTACAGGTGGAGTACAAGGGGGTGCGGTCGGCGCCGGTCGAGTTCCCCGTGGCTGCGACCGCGCCGGGGCTGTTCACGATGGACTTCAGCGGGAAGGGGCAGGGCGCGATTCTGAACCAGGACAATGTCACACGGAATTCGGTATCGGCGCCGGCGCCTCCCGGTTCGGTGGTGGTCTTGTGGGGCACAGGCGAGGGCATCACGGATCCCCCGGGCGTGGACGGCCGGCCGGCACTGGACGTGCTGCCCAAGCCAGTGGCGCCGGTATCGGTCGAAATCGGTGGATTGCCGGCGCAAGTGGAGTATGCGGGCGCGGCCCCCGGCAACATACCAGGGCTGTTTCAAATCAACGCCCGGATCCCGAACGATGTGACGCCCGGGGATCGGGTGCCGTTGCATGTCACGGTGGGAAATCTAACCAGCCAGGATGGCGTGACCCTGGTGGTGCGATGAGTGCTAACTATCGCAGACGCCAGCGGCCTTCGGCGAACTCGGCGGTGTCTTCGGTCCAGGTGCCGAATTTGCTCGCCATCTGGCCGCCATCGACGAATACTGTCGCGCCGGTGATGTAGGAGGCCAGGTCCGACGCCAGAAACAGGCTGGCCTGCGCAACCTCCTGGGACTCCCCGCCGCGGCCTAGTGGGATCTGGCGGAAGTAGTCCCGCAAAACCTCGGGGCTCGAGAAGTGGCGTTCCGTAAGACGCGTCCGAATCAGGCCCGGGCACACCGCATTCACACGGATCTGGTACGGCCCCAGTTCGTTGGCGGCGGTGTGGACCAGCCCGAGCAGCCCGGCCTTGCTGGCGTTGTAGGCCGCCAGGCGGGCCTCGCCGTCGTAAGAATTGGTGGAGGCGGTCAGGACGATCGATCCGCTGCGCCGCGGCTTCATCAGCCGGGCCGCCGCCTGCACCGTATGAAACGCGCCGGTGAGGTTCACGCGCAGGATGCGCTCCCACTCCTCGGCCGTGTGCTCCCAAAAATCGACTTCGGAGGCGATCCCGGCGTTGGCGATGACGATGTCGGGAGTCCCGGCAGCGGCAAACGCGGCGTCGAGCGATTGGCGATCCGTCACGTCCGCCGCAACCGCTCTCGCGCCGATCTGCGCCGCGGCTTCTCCCGGGTTTTCGCGCTCCAAATCGAAGATCCACACTGCCGCGCCATTGGCCGCCAGCAGCCGCGCGCAGGCAAGCCCAATCCCGTTGGCGCCCCCCGTCACCACCGCCACTTTCCCCGCGAAGTTGAAATCCAGTCTCGCCATGACGTTACTCGATTCATTTTACGATCCGGACGCTTTTGTGGGGCAGGTTGTTAACCTGCGGCGGATTGGCAATCAGATTGGCAATCCGCCTGCCGGCTGCATGTTAGAATGCCCATAAACGGCCCAAAACTCGTATTTTTTCATGCTGATCGTCCCTACTTACAACGAAAAGGAAAACATCGCAAGCCTGGTATCCCGCATCCGCAAGGCTGCGGGCCGGGAACCGATTCTTTTTGTGGATGACAACTCTCCAGACGGTACGGCCGCGGAAATCCGCCGCATTGAACGGCAAGACCCGGACATCCACCTCCTGGAGCGCCCCGGCAAAGGCGGCTATGGCTCGGCCTGCCGCGAGGCCATGAAACAAATCCTGCGCGAGAACCTGGCCCCGTACCTCATCCAGTTTGATGCCGATTTGTCCCATCCGCCGGAACTGCTGCCTCGCATGATCGACATGCTGAAAACCTCCCAGGTGGTCATCGGCTCGCGTTACGTCCCCGGTGGCGGGAGCCAAAACTGGGGTTTCCGGCGCAAGATGCTGAGTTTCGGCGCCAATCTCTACGCCCGCCTGCTCACCGGGGTACCCGTGCACGACATGACCGCCGGTTTCGTCGGCTACCAGGCCGATACTCTGCGGCGGCTCGATCTGGATGCGATCCGCTCCGAGGGCTATGCATTCCTGATGGAAATGAAATTCAAATTGCACCGGCAAGGCGCCCGCTTCGCCGAGTTTCCGATTGTTTTCGTCGAGCGCGCATCCGGCAAGTCCAAGTTCAGCCGGAAGATCATGCTCGAAGGCGTCAGATTCCCGATCCGGGCTATGCTGAAAAGAGTCGGAGGAATCGACATCGCATGAGCCGCCGCAAGGCCTTTATTACAGGGATCACCGGGCAGGACGGGTCGTATCTGGCCGAATCCCTGCTGGCCAAGGGTTACGAGGTGCATGGGCTGTTGC
>Ga0209067_10002122_pt1 | contig 11851 bp, 11 predicted proteins | sample ColStrG_CSR_2013_FD_187199 | JGI IMG/M metagenome (GOLD analysis project Ga0209067, IMG submission 187199) | Freshwater sediment microbial communities in response to fracking from Pennsylvania, USA - Cold Stream Run_MetaG_CSR_2013 (SPAdes)... | ecosystem: Environmental > Aquatic > Freshwater >... | reverse complement strand
GATCAACACAATTTATCACCGCAGCGGTTTAATGGCGCAGTCGACACGCCAGATAGGCATAGCCCGGGATACAGCCGGCGTGGCCACTGCTGATACCCATTGGTGGTTTAATCACGGCAGACTGGATGCCGGGCAGTCCATGTCGTCGGATTACATATCCCAATACCCGCTGAATCAACAACTTGGCGTGCCGCTTAGCATGACACCTGAATTCCCGTCGGTATATTCAAATCAGACCAATTTCAATTTTGCAACCATGACCAGTTCGCCGGTCAGCCTCACAACTGCCGCGATTGTAAACCTCAGTCCCCAATCATTTACGGTCACCCCGGCCAATTCCAGTACACCGCTCTCCGGCACCATCTGGACCATGAGTAATGATCCGAATCTCAATACCAACAGCAACACAACGTCGATCAATGGCCTGATCAATCCACCACCACCGGCGCCAACCATTCCTGCAAATGAAGTTTTCTGGGTCGGCAAAGCGCCGTTTTTACCCAATACCACCTACAACGTCACCTTTACCGGCACAACGTATCTGGTGCCGTACGGAATTACCAATCCGATTACCTCAACCTGGAGTTTCACTACCGGCAGCTGAGCTGTTTGAGCAGCAGAATATAAAAATGCCAGGTTAATCTTGGCATTTTTTTCCGGCGCACCGGACTTAGACTTATAATCCGACGCACCATCAATCCATCGTCCGGCAAAGTTCGAGTTTCCACGTGAATCCCCATCTCAAATTACTGCAGCCCTATCCGTTTGAAAAACTGAAGCAACTCTTCAGTGGCATCACACCATCGGGCCACTACCCGGCGATTAACCTCGGCATTGGTGAACCGAAACATGCCACCCCGGACCTGATTAAACATGCCCTGGTCGACAACCTGGCTGGCCTGGCAAGCTATCCCGGCACTCTCGGTTCAGAAGCGCTGCGACAGTCTGTCGCCGAGTGGATCAGTCGCCGCTATCAGATTCCGGCGCCCGACCTGGCAACCCAGATTCTGCCGGTGACCGGATCCCGAGAGGCCCTGTTTTCATTTGCCCAGACCGTCATTGACAGTCAGGGCACGCAAGACCCGCTGGTCATCTGTCCCAACCCGTTTTATCAGATTTACGAGGGGGCGGCTTATCTGTCCGGCGCCCAGCCTTATTTTGTCAATGCCGATCCGGCACGCAATTATTCACCTGACTATGCCAGCGTCCCGGAACATATCTGGCGGCGCGTTCAACTCCTGTTCGTCTGCTCGCCGGGCAATCCGACCGGCGCGGTGCTGGGACTGGACGACTGGCAGCAGCTGTTTGAACTGTCTGACCGCTACGGTTTCATCATCGCCTCCGACGAGTGTTATTCCGAAATCTATTTCGGCGACCAGCCTCCGCTGGGCGGGATGGAAGCGGCGTATCGGCTGGGCCGCCCTGATTACCGGCGCCTGGTCAGTTTTTCCAGCCTGTCCAAGCGTTCCAACGTGCCCGGCATGCGCTCAGGATTTGTCGCCGGCGATGCGGTAATTCTGAAACAGTTTCTGCTTTACCGCACTTACCACGGCTGTGCCATGAGTCCGACAATACAGGCCGCGTCAGCGCTGGCCTGGCAGGATGAACAGCATGTCGCGGAAAACCGCCGGCTGTACAAGGCCAAATTCGACCTGGTCACGCCGGTGCTGCAACAGGTACTCGATGTTCACCTGCCCGATGCCGGGTTTTATTTGTGGGCTGGCGTCAACAAACTCGGCACTATCTCCGATACTGATTACGCAAAGCAACTTTTTGCTGAATTTAATGTTACTGTATTGCCTGGAAGTTATCTGGCGCGGGAAGCGCACGGGAGCAACCCCGGCCAAAATCGCATTCGCATGGCGCTTGTTGCCGGGGTCGATGAATGTGTCGAAGCAGCGCAGCGCATCGTTCAATTTACCCGGCAACTGGCCTCGAACTAAAACCGATTTTTTTACTTTTCAATAGAATCCCTATGTCAATCACAGCACTGCAAAACACCATCGACCAGGCCTGGGAAAACCGTGCCCAGTATTCTCCGCAATCAGCGCCGCAGGACTTAAAAACCGCCGTGGCCGAAGTACTGTCACTGCTGGATAACGGCCAGTTGAGGGTCGCTGAGCGCCTGGGCGTTGGCAACTGGCAAGTGAATCAATGGGTCAAGAAAGCGGTGCTGCTGTCGTTCCGCCTTGAGGAAAACAAAGTCATGCCGTCGGGCGACCATATGCAGTTTTATGACAAGGTGCCGACCAAGTTTGCCGCGTACAGCGCCGATGATTTCGCCCGCGGCGGTTTTCGGGTGGTACCACCGGCTGTTGCGAGGGCCGGGAGTTTCATTGCCAAAAATGTTGTGTTGATGCCGTCCTACGTGAATATCGGCGCCTACGTTGATGAAGGTGCCATGGTTGATACGTGGGCAACCGTCGGCTCCTGTGCCCAGATCGGCAAGAATGTGCATCTGTCCGGAGGCGTCGGCATTGGCGGCGTGCTGGAACCGATGCAGGCCAATCCAACCATCATCGAAGACAACTGCTTTATCGGCGCCCGTTCTGAAATTGTTGAAGGTGTCATCGTAGAAGAAAACTCAGTGATTTCCATGGGTGTGTATATCGGCCAGTCCACCAAGATTTACGATCGTGCTACCGGTGAAGTGACTTATGGCCGGGTGCCTTCGGGTTCGGTCGTGGTCTCGGGCAATTTACCCAGTTCCGATGGCAAATACAGCCTGTATTGCGCCGTCATCGTCAAACGCGTCGATGCGCAGACCCGATCAAAAACCAGCATCAATGAATTGTTACGTGGCGTATAATTTGCCATCTGGAAATTTAGTACCGGTCACAGAAAAAGCAGACAGCTAAAATCAAATCCACGGGAAGGAACCATCATGGCAATGGAACGATTGTTTGAACTGATGAAAGAAAAACAGGCTTCGGATATGTTTTTCGCCATCAATTCCCCTATTCATCTGAAGATCAATGGCAATTTACTGCCGATTAATAATCAGAAAATGGATCAGGCTAATATCATGGCCTTGCTGGCTGAAGTGGTGTCGTCGGAAGATCTGGAAAAGCTGCAGCGCGAAAACGAGCTCAATCTCGGTATTGGTGCCTCGGGTATCGGTCGGTTCCGTCTGTCTGCCTTCCGCCAGCGCGGCTCGATTTCTGCGGTGTTTCGTTTTGTTCCGGGCCACATACCGGCACTAAGTGCACTGCGTCTGCCGTCGGTGCTGGGCGATCTGATCATGGAAAAGCGCGGCCTGATTTTGCTGGTCGGCTCCACCGGCTCAGGCAAATCTACCACGATTGCCTCGATGCTGGATCATCGCAATGCGCAGCGCACCGGCCACATTCTGACCATTGAAGATCCGATCGAATATCTGTTCCGCAGCAAAAAATCCATCGTCAATCAGCGCGAAATCGGGACCGACTCGGACAGCCTCGAAATCGCCCTGCGCAATTCGCTGCGGCAGGCGCCGGACTGCATTCTGATCGGTGAAATCCGCGATGAAGCCACGATGGCTTCGGCCATGTCGTACGCACAGTCGGGCCATCTGGTGCTCGCAACCCTGCACGCAAATAACAGTTACCAGGCCCTGAACCGGATTATTTCCTTCTTCCCTTCCGAACACCGCACTGCGCTGCTGCTGGATCTGGCCTCATCCATCCGTGCCGTGATCTCGCAACGTCTGATCAAGGCGATCGACGGCGGACGCTATCCTGCAGTGGAAGTGCTGCTCAATACCCGTTACGTGGCAGACCTGATTGCTGCCGGCGACATGTCAGAAATCAAGGAAGCGATCGACAAGAGTCTGTCACCCGGTTCGCAGACTTTCGAGCGCGCGCTGCTGCAGTTGATCAACGATGGCTTGATTACCCAGGAAGAAGGTCTGGCGAATGCCGATTCAGCCAACAATCTGTTGTGGCTGCTGAATAACGAACAAAGCCAGGGCGGTGCCAGCCAGGATCCGGAACCACCGAAAGTGGAAGAAGCCTCGTTCACTGAATTTACCCTGAACGTGTAACTGATGAAGGTAACCCTGTACGGCATCCCGAATTGTGATCAGGTAAAGAAAGCCCGCAGCTGGCTTGGCGAACATCATATCGAGCTGCAGTTCCATGATTTTAAAAAGGCCGGCGTTACGCCAGAATTGATCCGCTCATGGTTACCTCACACAGACAGGACCATATTGGTTAATCGCAAGGGGACAACCTGGCGCACACTGCCAACAGCCGAGCAGGACGAGGTCATCGATGACCTCAGTGCAATCCGCTGCATGGTCGCCCACCCTTCCGTCATCAAGCGTCCGGTGCTGGTTATCCAGTCCGGCGACACCACCACCATCACCGCTGGATTTTCCGAAGAAAATTACCAGCGAATGTTCAGTAAAAAGTAAAACCTATGAGCAAGACTTTAAAATTAACCGAGCAGTTAATTGCCATGGAATCTGTCACCCCGGCGGATTCAGGCTGCCAGCAACTGATTCAGAGCACCTTGACCGAACTCGGCTTTCACTGTGAATCGATTCAGTCCGGCAATGTCACCAACCTGTGGGCAAAACGCGGTACTGGGCGGCCGCTGATCGTGTTTGCCGGACATACCGATGTCGTTCCCACCGGTCCGTTGGATAAATGGCACTCCAATCCGTTTGAACCGTCGATACGCGATGGCCTGCTGTATGGCCGCGGTGCCGCCGATATGAAAACCTCGATTGCCGCGATGCTGGTGGCGAGCGAAGAGTTTGTCGCCGCGCATCCGGCGCATCCCGGCTCTATCGGCTTTCTCATTACCAGTGATGAAGAAGGCCCTGCCCAGGATGGCACGGTGGTGGTTTGCAATCTGTTGAAGCAGCGCGGGGAGCAGTTAGACTTTTGCGTAGTCGGAGAACCGACGTCCAATCTGAAGTTTGGCGACACGATCAAAAATGGCCGGCGCGGCTCGATGACCGGGAAGCTCGTCATCCACGGTATTCAAGGGCATATCGCCTATCCGCAGCTGGCGAAAAATCCCATCCATATTGCCGCTCCGGCGATCGCTGAACTGACCAGCGAAGTCTGGGATCTGGCCAATGAATACTACCTGCCTACCTCGTTCCAGATCTCCAACATTCATGCCGGCACGGGCGCCTCGAACGTCATTCCAGGTTCCATGACCATCGATTTCAATTTCCGGTTTTCTACCGCCAGCACGGCGCAAAGCCTGCGCGATCGGGTACACGCCATACTGGATCGGCACGGGCTGCATTACGACCTGGACTGGACTGTCGGCGGCCAGCCGTTTTTGACGCCCAAAGGAACATTGAGCGATGCCATATCCACGGCCATTCTTGCAGAAACCGGTCTGCACACCGAATTGTCTACGACGGGTGGCACCTCTGACGGGCGGTTTATTGCGCAAATCTGCCCACAGGTGATCGAATTCGGACCAACCAATGCCAGTATTCACAAAATTGATGAGCACATCGCCATCAGTGAAATTGATCCGTTGAAAAATATCTACCGCAAAACGCTGGAAAATATTTTGCTGTAGTCCGCTGCTTTTGCACTAAGCTTCATTGCGTGCCCACTGCCATGGCGCGCCCATTTATGAATAATCCTATGTTAACCAGTCACCCCTTCACCACCCTGCGCGATGTGTTGCGCTATGCAGTCAGTCGTTTTAATGCGGCAAAACTGTTTTTTGGCCACGGCTCCAGCAACGCGCTGGATGAAGCCGCCTATCTGATGCTGCATACCCTGCATTTGCCGCTGGATAATCTGGATACGTATCTGGACGCCCACCTGCTGCCGGACGAGATTGGCGAACTGTTAAAAGTCATTGAGCGGCGCTGTACCGACCGCGTTCCGGCGGCTTACATCACCCGCGAAGCCTGGCTGGGTACCTATCAGTTCTATGTGGATGAACGCGTGATCGTGCCGCGTTCGTTTATCGCCGAATTAATCCCCGGTTATTTTTCGCCGTGGGTGACGGATCCGGATGCGATTACCGACATTCTGGAACTGTGCACCGGTTCAGGCTGCCTGCCGATCATGCTGGCGGACGCCTTCCCGCAGGCTCATGTGGTCACGGCCGATATTTCTGCCGATGCGCTGGAAGTCGCCAGAAAAAATGTCGACACTTACGGCCTGCAGGATCGCATTACGCTGATTGAATCCGATCTGTACACCAGCGTGCCGCATAAAAAATATCAGTTGATCGTGTCCAATCCGCCGTACGTCAACAGCACGTCAATGACTGCCCTGCCGCAGGAATATCTGCACGAACCGCAGATCGCTCTCGGCGGAGGAACCGACGGCATGGATCTGGTGCGGACCATTATTGCCCATGCCCGGGAACATCTCACACCGGATGGCATTCTGATCGTTGAAATTGGCAATGAGCGTGCCTTTGCCGAAGCAGCCTTCCCTGAGCTGGACTTTACCTGGGTATCCACTTCCGCCGGCGACGATATGGTCTTCCTCCTGACTGCAGACCAGCTCACCTGAGTCCTGTTGCCCTTTTTCACTTTTTGTAAGTTTCATATGATCCGTTTTCAACAGCTACACCTCATGCGCGGCACCAAACCTTTGTTTGAGGGCGTCGATCTCACACTCAACCCGCGCGAAAAAATCGGTCTTATCGGTTCTAACGGTGCCGGCAAATCCAGTCTGTTTGCGATGCTGCGCAACGAAATCCATTCTGACCAGGGCAGCCTGGATTTTCCGGTGCACTGGCAGGTCGCTTATGTGGCGCAGGAGACACCGCCTCTGGAACGTTCCGCGCTTGACTATGCAATCGACGGCGATGCCCGCCTGCGCAAGCTCGAAGCGCGTCTGGCTGAACTGGAGAGCCAGGAAGCGACTGATGCCAACGGCAATGAAATCGCCGAAGTGTATATCGCGCTCGCTGATGCCGATGCGTACACGGTGCAGTCGCGCGGGGAACAGCTGTTGCTCGGGCTGGGATTTACCATGGAGCAGATGCAGCAGTCCGTCGCCAGTTTTTCCGGCGGCTGGCGTATGCGCCTGAATCTGGCCCAGGCGCTGATGTGCCAGTCAGACTTGCTGCTGCTCGATGAACCGACCAACCATCTGGATCTGGATGCCATCATCTGGCTCGAAGAATGGCTTAACCGCTATGCCGGTACGCTGATCATCATTTCCCATGACCGCGATTTTCTGGATGGTGTGGTCAACGTCATCGTGCATATCGACGAACGCAAACTGAAACGCTACGGCGGCAACTACACCAGTTTCGAACGGCAGCGGCTGGCACAACTGGAGCTGGCAGCCGGCATGATAGAAAAGCAGAACCGGCAACGCGCGCATCTGCAATCGTTTATCGACCGCTTCAAGGCCAAGGCCAGCAAGGCCAAACAGGCGCAAAGCCGGGTCAAGGCCCTTGCGCGCATGGATGAAATGGCACCACTGCGTGCCGCTGCGGAATTTTCTTTTGAGTTCCGCGAACCGCTGAATGCGCCGAATCCGCTGCTGGTGATGGAAGATGTCAGCGCCGGTTATTTTCTGGATGAATACGACCACAGCAAAACCAAAATCATCGTCAACAACATCAATTTTTCGCTGCAGATAGGCCAGCGTATCGGTCTGCTCGGGGTGAACGGTGCCGGCAAGTCGACGCTGATCAAAACCATTGCCGGCGAACTCAACCCGATCAACGGCGATGCGCATCTCGGCAAGGGGCTGACTATCGGCTATTTTGCCCAGCACCAGGTTGAAATGCTGCGGCATGACGAATCTCCGCTCTGGCATCTGATCAAGATCGCACCGAACGTGCGGGAACAGGAATTGCGCAATTTTCTGGGCAGCTTCAATTTTCCCGGCACCATGGTCACCTCGCCGATCAAACCGTTTTCCGGTGGCGAGAAGGCACGCCTGGCGCTAGCACTCATCGTCTGGCAGCGCCCCAACCTGTTGCTGCTGGATGAGCCAACCAACCATCTGGATCTGGAAACCCGCGAAGCGCTGACCGATGCGCTGGCCCAGTTTGAAGGCACTGTTGTACTGGTGTCACATGATCGCCATTTATTGCGCGCCACCACCGACCAATTCATCATTGTCGCCGATGGTCAGCTCAAACCGTTCGACGGTGATCTGGATGATTACAAAGACTGGCTGCTGCAAAACAAACTGGCCAATGTCGATGCAGTCAAAAAACTGGCATCTGAAGCAAAGCTGGTTTCTGACAATGCAAAGCCGGTCGTGAAAACGGTTAAAAATACCACAGTCAATCCCGCGCAGAAAAAGGCATTGGCGTCAAAAATCAGCGTGCTGGATGACGAAATCAGCAAACTCAATCGCGAACTTGCCGCCATCGCCCTCAAGCTCGAAGACGCCGGCATCTACGACGACAAACGCAAGAATGAACTGAAAGAACTGTTGAAATCGCAGGCAGCAGGCCAGAAAAAATTAGAGGCGTCTGAGGGGGAATGGCTGAGTCTTAATGAACAGCTGGAAGGCTAGGAAACTGAAGGTTCAGTTTCTTCTTGGGTACTTGTTTTCAGTTTCATTGATCTGACGGCGCAACGCGCGTCGTTCTTCTTTTGACAGTGGCTTTTTTTCATGCGCTTCCTGGGCATGCACAGCGCTTTGTGTATTCACACTTTTATTTTGCGCGTCAACAACGGGCGGCACATTACCCGCCCGACCGGCAAATTTTTCCTGGTGACGTGCTGGCTCATCTGCGTGCTCGCCGATGCGACTGTCCTGCGCGCGCAGGCCACGCGCCCACGTGCTGCAGCTCAGTGCCAGGCACAAACAGATCATCATCAAACGGAATCGGGACATGAGACTCAATTCAAAAGTAAAAGCTAGCATTGATCAAATTTTACAATCAGGGTAAACCTTGATGAGGGCCAGCTTAAGGTCAAAACATGGCGTGATTGTATGGGTTAGCCCCTAGTTCTGTGGTGAGTTTTGCCGTAAAGTATGTAACAATTTGTGAACTTAATTCTTAGTTGCTGCCTATTTGCGCAAAACTCACTACCATACAGCCATGACTACAGAACCCACACTCCAATCCACTTCCGGACATACCGGCCCCCAATCCAAAATCCTCGTTGTCGACGATGACATTCGTCTGCGCGAACTGCTCAGGCGCTATCTCAGCGAACAGAATTTCAATGTCGTGACAGCGGAAAATGCCACCACCATGAACAAGCTGTGGCAGCGCGAACGCTACGATCTGCTGGTACTGGACCTGATGCTGCCGGGTGAAGATGGCCTGTCGATCTGCCGCCGGCTGCGCGGTATCGGCGACACCACGCCCATCATCATGCTGACTGCCAAGGGCGAGGATATTGACCGGATTATCGGTCTGGAAATGGGCGCGGACGACTACATGCCCAAGCCGTTCAATCCACGTGAACTGGTCGCGCGCATCAATGCCGTGCTGCGTCGCAAGGGTACCGAAGAAGCACCAGGTGCGCCGTCAGAAACACCACAATCCTTTGAGTTCGGCGGTTTCACTCTCGATCTCGGTACCCGCACGCTGAAAAAAGGCGACGAGAACATTCCGATCACAACAGGAGAATTCTCGGTTCTGAAAGTATTTGCACGGCATGCGCGTCAACCTCTGTCACGCGAAAAATTAATGGAACTGGCGCGTGGTCGCGAGTACGAAGTCTATGACCGCAGTCTCGACGTACAGATTTCCCGGCTGAGAAAACTGATCGAACCAGATCCATCCAATCCACTTTATATTCAGACCGTCTGGGGTCTGGGTTATGTCTTTATCCCTGAAGGTCAGCCTCGTTAATGTTGTCAATCAAGGGACAATTCGGCTGGCTGAAAAGCGGTCTGTTCTGGCGCACTTTTTTCTTTCTGACTTTTGCGATCTTCATCAGTCTGGTGACATGGTTTTTTACTTTTCAGATCACCGAAGAAAAGCCACGCGCGCAACAGATTGCCTCACAACTGCTGTCAGTCATCACCATCACCCGTGCTGCGCTGGTACATTCTGCCCCTGAAAAACGTCAGGAATTACTGTTTGATCTGGCCAGCGACGACGGTGTCCGCATTTATTCGCTGGAGGACAACGATGTCATCGAGCCGGCACCAGAAGGCATCTACATGCCTGAGCTGCAGCGCATCGTGCGCTCCAAGCTGGGCGCCGGCACCATTTTTTCGCGCCGGGTGAATGGGCTTGATGGCTTTTGGGTCAGCTTCCAGATCGATGACGATGATTACTGGATTGTTTTCGACCGGGAGCGTTTTTCCACGGTCTCAAACTGGCGCTGGATCAGCTGGTCGGCGCTGATCCTGCTGATGTCCATCCTGGCTGCGATGGTGATTTCGCGATTGATCAACCAGCCTTTGTCGCGGCTGAGTCAGGCGGCCAGTGCCATCACCGAGGGCCGGGCGTTGAGACCATTGCCCGAAACCGGTATTGCTGAAATTCGCGAAACCAACCGCAGCTTTAACCAGATGGCGCAGGAGCTGGCGCGGATTGATTCTGATCGCACCATCATTCTGGCTGGTATTTCACACGATTTGCGCACGCCACTGGCACGTCTGCAGCTGGAAGTCGAACCGGCCCATTTATCAGAGGCGGCCCAGCAGGGCATGCAGGCTGACATTGCCCAGATGGACGCCATCATTGGCCAGTTCCTGGATTTCGCGAAGCCGATGGATGCCACGCGCATTTCGACGGTCAATCTTTCGGAACTGCTGGAATCGATCGTGCAGTCGGCGCAACGGTTGCTGGATATCCGGATCAAACATTTCGTCGCGGAAGATCTGATCATTTCGGGGAACGTGGTGGAAATCAGCCGGCTGATCAATAACCTGATTGAAAATGCGCGCCGCTACGGTAAGACGCCCGACCGGCCATACGCTGAAATCACACTGGTCTGCAAGCGCCAGGAACGCAATAAAGTCATGCGCATCGTGTTGCAGTTTGCCGACAGCGGGCCCGGCATACCGGAAGAAGATACGGAAAGACTGTTACGCCCGTTCACGCGGGTGGACGCAGCACGCAGTCAGGCAAATGGCGCGGGGCTCGGTCTGGCCATCGTGCATCGTATAGTTCAGCAGCATCGCGCGACCATGCGGCTGATCAATCGCAAGGGATTGTTGATTGAAATCGTTTTTAAAGATCCGACCGCACCAAACAGCGTCGCCTAGGAGCCTGCGCGGCAGACTGGAATCGGCTGCAAAACCGCCTGAGCGACGACAGATTTTTCGCTTCGATTCGTTCTGCCGCGCAGGCTCCTGGCATTAATCATCGTCGGCTATCGGACCAGCCTTGAACAGGGCACTGCGCAAGGCCTTGTCCAGTTTTGGATCATGACGCCGCATCCATTCCAGCAGCATGGCAATGTTTTTCTTTTCGCTGTCACGGGTGGCCTCAAGTATGGAAATTAACGACGTATCGGTGCAGGCATCCAGTCGTTGATTGCAATCGTCCAGATCGGAGAGCTTTTCAGCCAGCGAGCGTATTGCCCGATGCATGTCCATGGTGGGTGCGGTCAGATGTTGCGCTGCTTCGGTGTATTCCTGCGAGTTCATGCTGTTCCCCTGGCTGGTTTTCGAACCGGCGTTGTTGCGCCCTGCCCTGTTTCGATCGTAAATTTGGCCGCACTGTCGCTGCCCAGTATCTTGACCAGGTAGGGCATGACCTCTTTGAGCATCGCTTCCAGAACCCAGGGCGGATTAAAAATAAACATGCCGCTGCTGTGCAGGCCAAAGCCATCCGGCATGGCCTGACTGACCGACAGGGTCACGTTTAACCAGCTTTCTGATGGCAACTGCGATAATTTCCTGGCGACCTCGCGCGATTCCTGACGCTGCAGCACCGGATACCAGATCGCATACGTGCCACCCGGAAAACGCTGCATCGCATCGGCCAGGGTGTCTTT
>Ga0209067_10002121_pt1 | contig 11853 bp, 14 predicted proteins | sample ColStrG_CSR_2013_FD_187199 | JGI IMG/M metagenome (GOLD analysis project Ga0209067, IMG submission 187199) | Freshwater sediment microbial communities in response to fracking from Pennsylvania, USA - Cold Stream Run_MetaG_CSR_2013 (SPAdes)... | ecosystem: Environmental > Aquatic > Freshwater >... | reverse complement strand
TCGGGGTTGTCGGGGAACCGCGGCATCAGCGCAGGGTGACCGTCGTCGGCAGGGTGGCCAGGCCCCGGACGTTGATGGAGTGGACCCGCACGATGCCGTCGGGGTCCACGTCGTACTCGGCCACCCGGGACACCAGCTCCCCCAGGGCGATGCGGGCCTCGAGCCTGGCGAGCGGGGCCCCCATGCAGAAATGACGGCCGCTACCGAAGCTGACCAGCTTGGACGTGTCCCGGTCGAGGTCGTAGCGGTCGGGGTCGGGGAAGACCGACCCGTCCCGGTTGGCCGAGCCGGCGAGCAGCAGGACCCGCTCGCCCTCGGCGACGGCCGTGCCGTGGAGCTCCATCGGCCGCCGGGTGACCCGCAGGAGCATCTGACTGGACGTGTCGAAGCGCAGGGTCTCCTCGGCCCAGTCGGCCACCCGGGTGGGGTCGGCGAAGGGCTTGGCCCGCTCGTCCGGGTTCCGCCAGCCCCAGTACCAGGCGTTGGCCAGGAGCTTGGTCGTGGTCTCGTTGCCGGCCACCACCATCAGGAAGAGGAAGGCGACGATCTCCTCGTCGGTGAGCCGGTCGCCGTCGATCTCGGCGTCGATCAGGGCCGACGTGAGGTCGTCGGTGCGCCGGGTGCGCCGCTCGTCGACCATCTCCTGGTAGTAGACGACCAGGGTGAGGGCGGCCTCCATGCCCTCCACTGGCACGTCGAAGACCCCGTCGTCACGGTGCAGGACCAGGTCGGCCAGGCGACGCAGCTCGGGTCGGTCGGCCACGGGGACACCCACCAGCTCGGAGATCACGTCCATCGGGACCTTGCCCGCGAAGTCCTCGACGAAGTCGAACGTGCCGCGCTCGAGTGCGGGCAGCAGGTGCTCCAGGGTGATCTGGCGGATGCGCTCCTCCATGGCGTTGACCTTGGTGGGGGTGAAGCCCTTGCCCACCAGCGAGCGCATCCGGGTGTGCTTGGGCGGGTCGAGCGCCAGGAACGACATGGTCCGGTGGGCCTCGGGGCTGAACGCGGCCGGGTCGAGCGACACGCCCCACGCGTTGGAGAAGGCGTCGACGTTGCGGAAGGCGCCGAGCACGTCCTCGTGGCGCGAGAGCGCCCAGAAGTCGAACTCGTCGCTGCGGTAGACGGGCGCCTCGGCCCGCAGCCGGGCATAGGTCGGGTACGGGTCCTCGTGCATGGCGTACGCGTACGGGTTGTAGGTGACCGGGGTCGGCGTGTCGAGAGCGGTCACCGGCGCACCCGCTTCCTCGTGGCGGCCGGAGCGGCGTCTGCCGCGGCCACCAGCAGTTCGGCGGCGTCGGCCACGAACCCCGGGATGTCGTGGAACGAGCGGTGGCCGGTGCCGGCGGCCAGCAGGGCGCCCGAGTAGGACGTCTCGAGGACCCGCACCACCCGGGGGTCGACGTCGGGACCCACCGCGGCCACCAGGCGCCGGTGGGTGAGGGCGCCGATCCGGTCGCGCAGGTGGGCGACGTCGGGGCTCGGGCTGATGAGGGCGATGGTGCAGGCGTCGATGAGACCGGTCGACTTGCCGGCGAAGGGGATCATGTCCCGGATGGTGTGCGCGACCCGCTCGGCGAGTGGCGTCGACCCGTCGGTCTCCACGGTCGGGAGCGCCTCCATCCGGCGCCACAGCACCTCGGCCAGGAGGTGGTCCTTCGAGCTGAAGTAGGTGTAGGCGGTGGCCGGGGCGACGCCGGCCCGACGGGCGACGCCCCGCACGGTCAGGCCCGCGTAGCCGACCTCCTCCGTCTCCTCCTCGGCTGCCCGGACCAGGTTGGCCACGACCTCGGCCTGACGGGCGGTCAGCCTGCGGCGGGTCGCCTCGACGTCGACGACCGGGAGCTCCACGTCGTCCCGCGCGGCCTGCGCCGTCACGGGCGTCGCCCCCGGGGCCCGGCGTTGGAATCGGTCATGTGTCCATACTATAGTCCAGACACTTGTCCAGCAACGGGGGAGATCCAGTGTCCGCAGCAGAGCAGACCCCCACGGGGGCATCGGGGGAGCGCACGGGCCCGACCGTCGGGGTGATCGGCCTGGGGGCGATCGGGCACGGGGTCGCCACCAGCGTCCACGCCGCCGGGCTCCCGCTCGTGGTGTGCGACGTGCGGTCCGAGGCCACCGACCGACACGCCGACCACGCCACCGTTGCAGCCTCGCCGGCCGACCTCGCTCGGGAGGCCGACATCGTGGTGGTCGCCGTCGTCAACGACGCGCAGGTCCATGCCGTCCTGTCCGGACCGGAGGGCGCGCTGGCCGCCGGCGGGCCGGACACCACCTTCGTGGTGGTCTCCACCATCACCACGGCGTGCGTGGCCGCCGTCGGGGCCGAGGCCGACGCGTTGGGGGTGCCGATCGTCGACTGCGGCGTGAGCGGCGGGCCGAGTGCGGCCGCCACCGGCAACCTGGTGTGCATGGCCGGGGGCGACCCCGAGGTCATCGCCGGGCTGGCCCCGCTGTTCGACGCCATGGGCTCGCTGACGGTGACCATGGGCCCGTTCGGCACGGGGCTGGCGGCCAAGCTGGCCCGCAACCTGGTGCAGTACGGCGGGTGGCTGGCCGCCTACGAGGGGCAGCTGCTGGCCGAGGCGGCCGGTATCGAACTGTCCAAGCTGGCCCAGGTCATCAAGGCCAGCGACGCGCTCATCGGCGGTGCCTCCGCACTCATGTTCCGACCGACCGTGGCGCCCTTCACCGACGCCGACGACAAGGGGTTCGTCCGGGCCATGCAGGGGGGCGCCGGCCTGGCCCACAAGGACCTGCTGGCGGCACTGCGCCTGGCCGCGGACCTCGACGTGGACCTGCCGCTCACGGTCCTCACGGAAGCACACTGCGACGACATCTTCGGTGTCCGCGGCATCGACAAGGAGGAGGACGCACGATGAGCACCACCACGAGCGCACCACTGGTGGGCGAGGAGCGCCTGCTGATCGACGGCGAGCTCCGCCCCGCCCGGTCGGGCAGGGTGTTCGAGACCGCCAACCCGGCGACCGGCGAGGTCCTGGGCGTCGCCGCCGACGGGGACGCCTCGGACATGGACGCCGCCATCGACGCCGCCCGCCGGGCGTTCGACGCCACCGACTGGTCGACCGACGTTGCCCGCCGGGTCGCCGGCATCCGTCAGCTCCAGGAGGCGTTCGAGCGCAACGCCGACGCCATCCGGGCCATGACGGTGGCCGAGACGGGCTCCCCACTGTCGTTCACCTACTCCGCCCAGCTCGACACCCCGGTCGGCGGGCTCGGCTGGGTTGCCGACCTGGCCGAGTCGTACGAGTGGGAGACCGACCTCGGCAACGCCGAGCCGCTCGGGATCCCCTCGCACCGGTGGGTGCGCCGCGAGGCGACCGGCGTGGTGGGCGCCATCACCCCGTGGAACGTCCCGCACCAGATCAACCTGGCCAAGCTGGGCCCGGCCCTGGCCGCCGGCAACACCGTGGTGCTGAAGCCGGCGCCCGACACGCCGTGGTGCGCCACCGTGCTCGGACGGCTCATCGCCGAGGAGACGGACATCCCGCCCGGGGTGGTCAACATCGTCCCGTCGTCGGACCACGCGCTCGGCGCCCTCCTCTCCACCGACCCCCGGGTCGACCAGGTCAGCTTCACCGGGTCGACGGCGACGGGCCGCAAGGTCATGGCGTCGGCGGCGGAGACGATCAAGAAGGTCTTCCTGGAGCTCGGCGGCAAGTCGGCGTTCGTGATCCTGGACGACGCCGACCTGCGCGGCGCGTGTGCCACCGCGGCGTTCACCGTCTGCACCCACGCCGGCCAGGGGTGCGCCATCACCACCCGGCTCATCGTGCCCCGTTCGCAGTTCGACGAGGCCGTCGAGTCCACGGCCAAGGTGATGGGCATGCTGCCGGCCGCCGACCCGACCGACCCGGGGACCATGTGCGGGCCCTTGATCAGCGCCCGTCAGCGCGACCGGGTCGAGGGCTACCTGCGCATGGCCACCGACGAGGGCGGGTCGTTCGTGCTCGGCGGTGGCCGTCCCGAGGGGCTCGACGCCGGGTACTTCGTCGAGCCCACGCTGATCGTGGGCCTGCCCAACACGTCACGGGTGGCCCAGGAGGAGATCTTCGGGCCGGTGCTGGTCGTCATCCCCCACGACGGGGACGACGACGCGGTGGCGCTGGCCAACGACTCGACCTACGGGCTGTCCGGGTCGGTGTGGGGCGGCGACCGTGCACGGGCCGTCGGTGTGGCCAACCGGATCCGCACCGGCACCGTCGGGGTGAACGGCGGCCTGTGGTTCAGCCCGGACATGCCCTTCGGCGGGTACCGCCAGTCCGGCGTGGGGCGCGAGTCGGGTGTGGCCGGCTTCGAGGAGTACCTGGAGACCAAGTCGCTGGCGGAGCCGGCATGAGCGCCGGGGACCGGCAGCACGACGGGGGAGGAACGGACCGATGAGCGGACGGAGGCCGGGTGACCGTGCCGCAGGCATGGCCAAGATGCAGGAGGTCTACGGCTTCACCGTGGACCCCGACGACATGGAGGGGCCCTACGTCGACGTCACCGTCGACCACCTGTTCGGCGCCATCTGGACCGGCGAGGCGCTCGACGTCCGGGACCGGCGGCTGGCCACCATCGGGGTGATCGCGGCCCAGGGCGTTCCCGAGCTCCTCGAGGTCCAGTTCGACGCGGCCATGGCCCGGGGCGAGCTGGACGAGGAGCAGGTCCGTGAGCTGGTCCTCCACCTGACCCACTACATCGGCTGGCCGTTGTCGACCGGGATGAGCGGCGCCGCCGAACGGGTCATCGCCCGACGCCGCAAGGCCGCCGCCGCAGCACCGACCACCGACGAGGAGTCCTGACCATGTCCGACACGGCACCCACCACCACCTTCGACTTCACCGGCAAGGTGGCCATCGTCACCGGCTCGGCCGGCGGGATCGGCCAGGCCTACGCCGAGGCACTGGCCGCGTCGGGCGCCTCGGTCGTCGTGGCCGACATCGACGCCGACAAGGCGCTGTCGGTTGCCGAGGGGATCCGGTCCGCGGGCGGCTCGGCCCTCGGGGTGGCCGTCGACGTCGCCGATCCGGCCTCGGCCGAGGCCATGGCCGCGGCCACCGTCGCCGAGTTCGGCGGCATCGACTACCTGGTCAACAACGCCGCCATCTTCGGCGGCATGAAGCTCGACCTGCTGTTGACCGTCGACTGGGAGTACCTCAACCGCTTCCTGTCGGTGAACATGCTCGGGGCGCTCAACTGCGTGCGGGCGTGCTACCCGGCGATGAAGGAGCGCGGCGGTGGGGCCATCGTCAACCAGTCGTCGACCGCGGCCTACATGTACGCAGGGTTCTACGGCCTGGCCAAGGCCGGGGTGAACTCGATCACCCAGCAGATGGCCCACGAGCTCGGCGGGTCGAACATCCGAACCAACGCCATCGCCCCCGGGCCGACCGACACCGAGGCGTCTCGGACCGTGGTGCCCGACGCCTTCATGAAGCCGATCCTGGCCGGACTGGCCCTCAAGCGGATGGGCCAGCCCTCCGACCTGGTGGGCATGTGCCTCTTCCTCCTGTCCGACGAGGCGTCCTGGATCACCGGCCACGTGTTCAACGTCGACGGCGGCCAGGTGGTCCGCCCGTGACCGTCCCGACGGGGGTGCCCGCATGAGCCGGCCCGACGACCATCGGATCGAACTCGAGTTCATCGACGAGGTCCTCGTGATCGCCTTCGACCGACCCGAGGCCCGCAACGCCTTCGACACGGCCATGTACCGGGCGGTGGCCGGTGCCCTGTCCGGGGCACTGGACGACGACGAGGTCCACGCGGTGGTGCTGACCGGACGCGGCAAGGCCTTCACCTCGGGCCAGGACCTCCGCGAGATGGTCGCCATCGCCACCGGTGACTCGGCCGCCGGCACCGGGCTCGGTTTCCAGGACCTGCTCGACCTGCTCCAACGGTTCGACAAGCCGCTGCTGGCCGCGGTGCACGGCGTGGGCATGGGCCTCGGGTGTTCGATCCTCGGCCACGTCGACCTGGTCCTGATGGACGAGCACGCCCGGCTGCGGGTTCCCTTCGCCGAGATGGGCGTGCCGCCCGAGGCCGGGTCCAGCGTGCTGCTGCCGGCCCGGATGGGATGGCAGCAGGCGTCGGCCGCCCTGCTGGCCTCCGAGTGGATCACGGCGGACGTCGCCGTGGCGTCCGGACTGGCGCTGCGCACGTGCGCAGAGGGGACCGTGCTGGCCGAGACGCTCGAGCTCGCCCGGACGATCGCCTCGTTCCCCTCCCATGCCACCCGCCAGATCAAGCGGTTGATGCTGGCAGGCCGGGGCACCGCCGTGGCCGACGCCCGCCGGCGCGAGGAGGCGGCCTTCGCCGTGCTGTTCGCAGACCCGACCGTGAACCCGGGGGCCCGACTGGCCGCCGGTCTGGGAGACTGAGCGTCCGTGCGCCTGGGCGTCACCTGCTTCCTTACCGACCGCGACCTGACCCCGGCCGAGCTGGCCACCGCCGCCGAGGAGCGGGGGTTCACCTCCCTCTACCTCCCCGAGCACACCCACCTGCCCGTGTCCGCCGACACCCCGCCCGCCCTCGTCGAGGGTGTCCGGGCCGACGACTACAAGCGGAGCCTCGACCCGTTCGTCGCCCTGGCCACAGCGGTGCCGGTGACCAGGCGGCTCCAGCTCGGGACCGGAGTGGTCCTGGCGGCCCAGCACGACCCGATCGTGCTGGCCAAGCAGGTGGCGACCCTCGACCACCTGAGCGGCGGCCGCGCCGTGCTCGGGATCGGCTTCGGCTGGAACCGCCAGGAGGCCGCCGACCACGGAGTCGACTTCGCCGTCCGCCGACGGGTGGCCCGGGAGCACGTCCTGTGCATGCAGGCCCTGTGGGCAGACGAGCAGGCGGAGTTCCACGGGGAGTTCGTCGACCTCGACGCCTGCTACAGCTGGCCCAAGCCGGTCCGGGGAGGGGTCCCGGTACTGCTCGGGGGAGCGGCGACCCCGGGGAACTTCGCGGCGATCGCCGAGTTCGCCGACGGGTGGATGCCCATCGGCGGCTCCGGGCTGGGCGAGGCGATCCCTGCGCTGCGACGGGCCGTGGAGGACGCCGGGCGCGACCCGGGAGCGATCCGGGTGCTCCCCTTCGGGACGATCCCGTCGGACGCCAAGCTCGAGCACTTCGCCGGCCTCGGCGTGGACGAGGTGGTCCTGCGGGTCCCGGCGGGCAACCGGTCCGAGGTGCTCGGGGTGCTCGACGGCCACGCGTCCTTCGTCGGGCGGTTCGGGGACTCCCATGGGTGAGGAGACGTCGCCGGACGAGCGGCCGCGACGCGCCGGCCCCCCGGGGCGCCCGTGGAGCGGTGGCGGGCGCGAGGAGCTTGCCGCCGCGGTGCGGCGCCTCATGGAGCTGACCGTGACGTCGGCCCCGGCCCCCGGGGTCCTGGCCGAGGTGGCGGCCCGGGTGCATGCCGCGTCCGACGCCCTGGAGTTCGCCGTGCCCGACGACAGCGAGCCGGTGCCGAGGTTCGGCGGGTACGACGTGGAGGTCGACGAGCCGACGAGCCTCACCGACTCGATGCCGTTCGACATGGTGGCCGGCCCGTGCAACCCGCTCGCCCCACCCATCGAGCTCTGGTTCGACCCGCCGGTGGCCCGTGGGCGTGCCGTGTTCACGCCGACCTACGAGGGTGCCCCCGGATGGGTGCACGGAGCCGCCCTGGCCGCGGCATTCGACATCATCCTGACGGCGGCCAACGTGCTGGCCGATGCGGCCGGGCCCACGGTGGAGCTGACCATCCGGTACAAGCGGCCCACGCTGATCGGGGTGGAGTCGCTGTTCGAGTCCGAGGTGACCGAGGTGACCGATCGCCGGACCCACAGCCGCGGCGTGCTCACCCAGAACGGGAAGGTCACCGTCGAGGCGGTGGGGGAGTTCGTGAACATCGACCGGGACAAGATCGCCGCCCTGCACCGCATGCGGACGCGCCACGAGGAGGCCGGCTGAGGGGCTGCCACGCGCCGGGCGGCGGAAGTCTCTAGAGTTCCCCTCGTCGCATCATGCCGGGGGGACACGTCGACGACGTGCCGGAGCAACCACGACCAGGGGGAGACCACCATGACCCGATCCACCGACCTGCAGACGGGCGGTCGCCGGAGGCGTGCCGCCGCGCTGGTGATCGCGGGCCTGGTGCTCGCCACCACGTTGACCGCGTGCTCGTCGACGTCGTCGTCCCCGACCACGACCACCGGGGCGAGCGCCACGACCGGGGCGGCGGCGAACTCCCCGGCGATCCCGGCGGCTGCGTTCAGCGACACCACCGGGCTGACCGCCGACTCGGTCACCGTGGGCAACGTCTCGACGCTGTACGCCGGCCTGTTCAAGGGCTCGTTGGTCGGTACCCAGGCCTATGCGGCCTACGTGAACTCCACCGGGGGCCTGAACGGACGCAAGGTGCTGGTGGACTCCTACGACGACGGCTACCAGGGGGCTCCCAACAAGCAGGCCCACGAACAGGTGGTCCAGAAGGACTTCGCCCAGGTGGGCGGGTTCTCCCTCCAGGACAGCTACGGCGAGACGGTCATGGCCGCCAACCCGGGCGTGCCGGACGTCACGGTGCCCCTCGACCAGGCGCTCGCCGACCTGCCCAACCTCTTCAGCCCCGACCCCGGGAAGATCGGGTGGCCGACGGGGGGACTCCTCTACTTCAAGTCGAAGTATCCCGCCTCCGTCAAGCACGCGGCGTCGCTGGTGGCCGATCAGCCCTCGGCCATCACCAAGTGGGCGGGCGAGAAGGCGGCGATGCAGTCGGTCGGGTACGACGTGATCTACGACCAGCAGTTCAACATCACCCAGACCGACTTCACCCAGAACGTGCTGGCCATGAAGCAGGCCGGTGTGCAGATCCTCTTCCTCGACCAGATGCCGGCCAACTACGCGGCCGCCGTCATCAAGGCCCTCAACCAGCAGTCGTTCCACCCGGTCGTCGTCTTCGGCGCCTCCACGTACTCGGAGAGCCTGATCCCCGATGCCGGCGGTGCGGCGGCCACGAACGGCGACTACCTCTACCAGCTCACGCCGCTCTACCTGGGCGAGGACGCCACCACGCTGCCGTCGGTCAACACCTTCCTGAGCTGGGTCCAGAAGGCGTCGCCCGGGTTCAAGCCCGACCTCTACACGCTGTTCGGCTGGCTGTCGGCCCAGCTGTTCGCCCAGGCGTTCAGCGCGGCGGGCAAGAGTCCGACCCGGGGGAGCGTGCTCCAGCAGCTGGGCAAGATCACGTCGTTCAACGGCAACTACCTCATCACCACCGGGAACCCGGCGGGCAAGGAGCCCGGCTACTGCTACGTCATGAGCCGTGTGGTCAACGGCGCCTTCCAGCGACTCGACGACCCGCCGGTCAGCGGTCCGACCCACGGCTACCGGTGCGACGGCTCGTACTACACGCTGAAGGCGTAGCCCTAGGCTGAGCAGACCATGTGCGGACGGATCGCCCTCTATTCGGAGCCCGACTTCCTGGCCCGGGTGTTCGACGCCCAGCTCGCGCTCGACGTCGGCCCGGACGCCCGGCCGAGCTGGAACATCGGTCCGATGCGCTCGCTCCTGGCCGTGGCCGCAGTGGCTGACCACGGGGCGCATGACGACGGGGGAGCGCCGGGGGCCGGGAGCCATCGGGAGCTCGGGCGCTACAAGTGGGGTCTGGTGCCGTCGTGGGCCAAGGAGCCGACGATGGGCAACCGGACGTTCAACGCCCGGGCCGAGACGGTGGCGTCCAAGCCCTCGTTCCGGGCGGCGTTCTCCTCCCGACGGCTGGTCGTGGTGGCCGACGGCTTCTACGAGTGGAAGCCGGGGGCGGACAAGGTCAAGCAGCCCTACTACTTCACGCGGGCCGACGGGCGCCCGCTGGCACTGGCCGGGCTGTGGGAGCAGTGGTGGGGCGGACCCGGTGCCGATGCCGGTGACGGCGACGACCGCCCGGTGCTCCGGACCTGCACGGTGATCACCACGGAGGCCGGGCCCGACATGGGGGACATCCACCATCGGATGCCGGTCGTGCTGGAGGGCGACGTGCTCGAGGAGTGGCTGGACCCGGCGAACCACGACAAGCCGGAGCTGGAGTCGTTGCTGGTGCCGTCGCCCGCAGGCACGTTGGCCCACCGGGCCGTCGGCCGTGAGGTCGGCAACGTGCGCAACGACGGGCCCGGTCTGATCGAGGAGTCCACCGGAGCCTGAGGGGCGGATCCCTGTGGCGTCCGTGCTGCGTCGCACGGTGCGCGGGCGAGGTGGGAGGCGTGGCCGAGGTCAGGGCGCAGGCCGCCTCGGAGGACCCGACGGTCCGGTCGGTCCGACCCGGCGTCTGCGCCGCACCGCCGTCTAGGATCGGCACCCGTGAGCTACTCCGTCGATTTCGTCGACGTGTCCACGGTCGGTCTGGAGTCGTCCCCGGTGGTGGACGCGCTGGCCGGCCTGCGGGCCAACGAGGCCCGCTACTTCAAGAACAAGTACGACCACGTGTTCACGGTCGAACCTGCCTCCGGGGCCGAGCAGGAGATCGCCCTGGTGCACCGCATCCTCGCGGAGGAGCGGAACATCGTCATCGGGTCACCCCCACTCGAGGCGACGACGTTCCAGGTCGAGAACATCCGCTGGACCTACGTGTTCTACCGGAGCGGGCTGTCGATCAACGTCCTGTACACCCTCGACGGGCCGAGTCCGAAGCGGGCGGTCGGATTCAAGCTGTCCGAGGGCATGGAGATCCCCGCCGAGCTGGACTCCTTCAAGTTCGCACGCCAGAAGTCGAAGCTGGCCGGGACGATCCGGGGCTCGTACTTCGTGATCAAGGGCGAGTACTGACGCCGGGACCCCCGGTGCGCCCGGAGTCCTCCCGGTGGGTCGATCAGGCTCGTGGAGTGCTACAACCGTCGGATGGGAGTGGCGGAGGTCCTCTGGCTCACCGGGGCCGATCAGATCACACAGGCCGCAGGTGTGGCCGCCCGGGCGTTGCGGGACGATCCGGACTGGAGGGCGATCTCGGATGACCCACTCGTCCGACGGGACATGCTCCATGCCATGTTCGCGGGCTCGTTGCGTGCAGCGAGGGTGGCCGGGGTCCGGCAGGGGGAGCGCGTGTTGGGCGTGGCTGCCGCGCTCGGACCCGGACTCTGTGTGGGGGCGAGTCTCCCGCCTGAGGCCAGGAACCTCGAATCTCCGTCGATTGACGCCTCCGACTCCGAACGCCTCCTCTACTTCAGGTCGGTCCTCGCGTCCCATGATCCGGAGGAGCCCCACTGGCACGTGGGGCCCGTGGGAGTGGAGCCGGGGTTCCAGTCGATGGGGATGGGCCGGGCGGCGATGCGACTGTTGTGCGATGAGTTCGATGAGTACGGAAGGCTCTCCTGGCTGAAGACCGTCAAGCCCGGGAACGTGCGCTTCTACCGCGGGCTCGGGTACGAGGTCGTCGACGAGTCGCCGATGCTTTCGGCCCACCTGTGGTTCATGCGCCGACCGCCCCGGTGATCCGGTCGGTCGATCGCACCGGGCGCCCGACCGTGGGGCGTCCGGCGCCGTCCCCTCGTGACCGGAGGGACTTTTGACCCTGGCGAGGCGTTGACCACCTCCCGAAGATGTCCTTGCGTGGGGATGGAGGGAGAGGAGTTCCCGTGGAGATCTGCGTTGGAGACGAGATCCTCGTTCGTGAGCACGGGTCCGTGCACCAGCTGTGCGAGGTGGTGGAGGTCGGCGACCCGAGGGGTGGGGGTCCGTACCTGGTCCGATGGCAGGACGACGGGCGTGAGATGCCCTTTCGTCCGGGCCCCTACGTGACGCTGGCCCCGGGAATGCATCTGGCGGCGGAAGGCTCCTGACCCCCGGGGGCCACCGGGCACCGGGTGGGTCCTCGATGTCACAGGA
>Ga0209067_10002120_pt1 | contig 11856 bp, 6 predicted proteins | sample ColStrG_CSR_2013_FD_187199 | JGI IMG/M metagenome (GOLD analysis project Ga0209067, IMG submission 187199) | Freshwater sediment microbial communities in response to fracking from Pennsylvania, USA - Cold Stream Run_MetaG_CSR_2013 (SPAdes)... | ecosystem: Environmental > Aquatic > Freshwater >... | reverse complement strand
AATTTCCGGATCCTGAGGAAATAATGTAACCGATTCATTGAGCCGATTAAGGGAAACCGGTAAGCCATCAACCTTTAAATCTACTTTAGGTTCAGGTTGATAAAGACCTCTTAATAAAGAAAATAAGGTACTTTTTCCACTTCCGCTTTCCCCGATAAGTGCAATTTTATTCCCTCTTTTTATATGAAATTCTAAAATACTCAGGTTGGGCCTGGACGGGCTTTCCAGATCTTTTAGGGGATAGGTGAACCGGATATCTTTTATAACAATTTCTTTCCATGCCTTGGGAAGACCTCCGGAAATATCTGGTCTATGGTATTCGGAATAGGCCTCGTCTATATTGGAAGCGGTCTTTACATAGGTACTATATTGTACTACCTCGTTGTATTGCCAGGCTATGTCCTGAAATACACTGGTAAACTGGTTTATATAGGCCAATATAGTTACCAGTCCTCCCACATAAAATATCCCTCCGGCATGCCAATGCTGGTAAATATAACCAACCGTTATCATCCCATAAATGAATGCAATCATCATCTCCGAACAAAACCATTTCCATTCATTAATTAAAATGCTCCGTCTAAATGGTTTTAGAATTTGCTGGACTTTATACATTAATCCGGTTTCCATACTTTTTTCCAGTCGTAAGGTAATAACGGTAATAATATTGGAAAGACTATCGAATAAAGTGGAAGAGACAATATGCTCGGCTTCATTCACCTCCTCCAGGGCGAGGACATAGGGCTTATCAAAGGTTCTGATAATGAAAATATTCAATAAACCCAATAGTACAGCCAAGCTTCCAAAAATTGGGGAAAGCCATACAATGGCACCAACCGAAAGAAAAAATTTCCCCAAAACATAAACATATTGAAAACCCTTACCAAAAAAGTCCTTCAGGGCTTCATATGCCTTACGGATTCGGTTAATAGTGGAACCAGAATGATGATCCTGATGCCATTTTGCGGGTAAATGCAATACCTGGTGATAACGTTCCTGAAGAAAGTTTCTACTTATCTGAAAGGCAAGATTTCTTTCCATTATCCTTGCAGGACCATGAAAGGCCCAGTCCAATAATTTTAACCCCAAATAAAGACCTGCGTACAAAAAAGCATAATATAATACCTGATTATTATCTCTCTGGACTTTATCAATGAACCATCCCAATAGCATAGGGTAAATGGCAAAGGTGGAACTGGCACATAAGAATAGAAAATATACAAAAGCATAGGTTTTCTTTTCCTTTTGGGCATAATGCCAGGCGGTTTTTAATAAAAAAATATAGGGGTTATCTTCCCTTTTTACTTTCGGCATGGACAAAGATAGAGGGAAAGGAAAGGATTAGAGGGACAATATTTCCCCCTTCTTTTTACAAATTCTCCACATTCGTTTTTAATATTTAAAATCTAAATTCCCCTTACCTTTGGAGAATGTTTAATAACCAATAACTAATTTACTTCAAACACATTAAGTATAATTTCCAAAAAATTATCATATTTGAAATGGTATAATTATTGCTTTTCGAAATCTGCTCTTTCCCCTTAATTTTTGAATCGTCAAGTATTTTTTAACTGAAATGCCAGAAAACGCATAATGAATCAATCTATTCTAAAGGAAGTACTACGATTTTGTTTTTTTATTCTATTGGTTTTAAACGCCACCTTATCCCGATCACAAGCCCCCGCTACCAATGCCCAAACCCAGGTAATTCCCTATACCTCCCCTTTTCTTTATGGGGAAAACTCCGGGTATTATGGAAATAACTGGAACGATACCACAACCGCAATAATTTCCAGGAAAGCAGGTTGTGGTTCTCTCCGACTTGCTTTGTATGATTTTTTTTTGGAGCAGTATGGGGATAGTGTCAACCTGAAAAATTACCAGTTTTACCAGAGGAATAATCTTGTGGATAATACCATTTTCCTAAACGGAGCAGCTGCCGATCACCTGGATAATACGATCTATAATAGCCCCATTGCGACCTGGGACAATCCTAATCCGGTAAGCTCCAGTGTTTTCAAAAATTTATATGAACCTATTTGGGGTGCAGACAGTAATGTAAATCCCAATAACTATTTCGCTGCCTACGTTTACTCGGTTGTTAAAGTGTATGGAAAGTACACCCGATTTTATGAGGTATGGAATGAACCAGACGCCTTTTCAGGAATTGGTGGGGTGCAAGCTCCCGGACAACCAGGAAATTGGTGGGAAAACCCTCCTGCCCCTCAGGATATGTATAATTTAAATTGTCCCATTTATTATTATATCCGGATGATGCGAATTGCCTATGAAGTTGTCCATAAATATTCTCCTAATTCTTATGTATGTACCGGTGGTATTGGATTTGCCAATTTTTTAGATTGTTGCCTTCGGTATTCCGACAATCCAGTCGATGGATCCGTGAACCAATATTATCCCTATTCGGGAGGTGCTTATTTCGATGTGGTTTCTTTTCATGATTACCCACTTTATAATTTACATGCCTATAGCAACGCTATTGCGGGCACTATTTATTTCCGACATTCGGATGCAGCTGCAGCCGATTTTGTACGTGCGGCCAATTCTTTTAAAACAGTTTTAAGTAAATATGGCTATGACGGTACCGTTTATCCGGCTAAGCCTCTTATTTGTACGGAGACCAATATTGCCAGCACGAAAATTGTTGGGGATACTACCCTTACGGGAACCCCCCAATATCAAAAAAATTATATGATGAAGGCCCTGGTGTACGCTCAAAAAATTGGGGTAAGGCAGGTATATCCTTTCGCTTTGGCCAATAACGAAACCGATCCGAACAATGCCACCGATGCCAATAATTGGATGGGCTTATACTATGATATTGAAAATTTACAGCCTGGCCAGGAGGTATTAACTCCAGAAGGGGTAGGTTATAAGACACTTAGTGCGCTTTTAGGAGGGTATACCTATGATTCGGTTGCGACCAGTTATATGGGACTGGTCACCGATACCACCGATGGTATGGCCTTTACGAATGGACAAAATCGTCGTTATATCGTTTGGGCAAAAACGCACCAGGATTTGAATGAGAATGTAAGTTATACCTATAACCTGCCCTCAGCGCTTTCTGGTGGTAATGTTCACGTCTATTCCTGGGATGCCAGTTCACATAATCTCAAACCTGCCACATTCTCAGTCAAACAAATCAATTTAACAGCCGATCCTATTATTTTAGAAGGTACCCAAGATGCGCCTTCTGCACCTTATGCCAATGCAGGAATTAATCATCAAACCAATATTCCCCATAATTCCTATCTGGACGGCTCAGGTTCTTACGACCCGGCAGGACCCTTAAAGAATTACGCCTGGAAAAAATTGTCCGGACCAGTTGGGGATCAAATTGATTCTAATTTTGCAGCCAAAACCCAGGTTAGTTTTACACAAACAGGGACTTATGTATACCAATTAACGGTATTTAATATTAATGGTCTAAGCGATTCATCCTCTGTGACCATCAATGTATATCCTAGAATTTACCCTATTAAAGCCATTGCCTATGGGGATACCGGAATTACGATTCCTATGAGGGATACCTTATATGGGGTATCGAGTACACCCACTACAGGTTCGACCTTGAAGTCGTACCAATGGACCAAATTATCCGGACCTCCCAGCGATTCCCTTATAAATCCAACGGGAGCCTTTACTCCTATTGGGTTTAAAAATGAAGGACTCTATACGTATCAGCTCAGAGTTTCAGACTCCTTTGGTGCCAAAGATTCTACACAAATTCAGGTAAATGTCCATTTAAATCCATCTATTCTAAAAACCAATACCCAGCTTCTTGTATATCCTAATCCAACATCAGGAAATGTTTCCCTGTATTATGATGATGATTTTTCGGGATTGGCCACTATATCCATTTATGATATTTCGGGAACCCGGTATTATTCTACCCAAATTTATAAATATCGTTCACTCCTGATCTCCAATCTAGATCTCTCTTTTTTAAGGCCTGGTTTTTACCTATTTACCGTAGAAATTATAGGAAAATACCGTGGGTTTTGGATTCAGAAAAAATAAAAGGGATAAATTCATTTGAACTTATCCCTTACAATATTTTATAGGAAGTATTATTATGGAAAAATGGAATAATAAGCCTTTTCCCATTCTTCATTTTTCTTAAAAGCATTTTTCACATAAACAGATTCTGTAATACTTTTAATAATGGATTTATTAAATTTATCTATAGGAGATTTATAAGGTCTAATGGAATCAATTAATAAAACCACCCGAATTCCATCGGTATCATTCCAGACCTCATGTTTATAGGTATCGTCGAAGAATACGGCCTTTCCATTGGACCATTTAATGGTTTCATCCCCTACCTGCATACGGCTATCACCTGTTTTTCCAGGGATTATTAAGCCTAAATGAGTCCGAACAATTCCCTGGAAAATACCCCTATGTGCAGGAATATGCATGCCTGGATAGAGTATGGAAAAGAATCCGGTTATCATACCCGGTATTTGTTCAAGTACCTTAGTGGTAATGGGACATTTTTCGCAATTTTTATTCGCCTTAATTCCAAAACCATAAAGGAAAAAGGTTTTCCATTTGTTTTCCCCATTCAAAAAAGCTTCTGCAGGCTGGATATCCTGAATATTTGGTAAATGTTGATCATTTTCTAATAATTTTTCCACTTCGGAGCGTATTCCCTCCCAGTTTTCCTCCAATAAGCTGGCCCATTCAAATTGTTCGTTAGGAATTACAGGACTGGTATTTACTTTTGAAAAGGGAGACATTAATTGACCCATTCCAAAAAGAACCTTACTGAATACGTTTAAGGTTAGGAATGTGGCAAATTTTGAACTTTGTTGTTCCATATAGGTGATTTAAACATGTTTAAACATTCAAATGTAATAAACCCTGACTTGCTAACAAAGTTTTTGCCATAGGCTATATGGGTAACAATCTTATGGAAAAGTAGATTATCGTGCCATTTGCTTCCCAAAGCAGGTGGAAATTAAGGGCTATAATCATTTTACGGAATTTTCCTCCTATATTCCGAATAAACCTAGTTTATCCAATTTTTCATGGAGGAATTCAATAGCCCAACCCATACGCCGGTACAAAAGAGAAAGCGTTTTGGAATTCGGATACTAAAATGGATAAGAATTCTGGGGCCTGGAATTGTTACAGGAGCCGCCGATGATGACCCTTCTGGAATTGCCACCTATTCCCAAACGGGCGCCCAATTTGGATTTGGGATGTTGTGGACGGCTTTTTTTATGTTGCCCATGATGTTGGCCGTACAGGAAGCTTGCGCAAGAATAGGCCTGGTTACAGGAAAGGGTCTAGGGTCTGTGATTAAGGAACATTATTCCAAAACTATATTAATTGGTTCGGTCGTACTGGTACTTATTGCGAATATTGTCAATATCGGGGCGGATTTAGGAGCTATGGCCAGTGCTGCTAATCTATTGGTCCCTATAAATCCCCAAATTCTTTTAATCCTATTTTCCCTGATTATTCTTTTGGCCGAAATTTTATTCAAGTATAGAATATATGCCAGAATATTAAAATGGTTGGTTTGTACCCTATTTGCCTATCCTTTAACCCTATTTATTATCCACGCACCCTGGATGACTATTTTAAAAGCCAGTTTTATCCCTCATTTTGAATTCACTTTTTCCTTTTTATTTATTATCACCGGGGTTTTGGGTACTACTATCTCTCCATATTTGTTTTTTTGGCAAGCTTCTCAAGAGGTGGAAGAAATTCACTTAAAAATGGAAAAACAACCGGAATATAGACCTGTTCACCATTCTGATATTTTCAAATTACGGGTGGACAATTCAGTTGGTATGATTTTCTCCGAAATTGCCACCTGGAGTATCCTGGTGGTTGCCGCTACTGTATTGCATCAATCAGGTATAAAGGACATTAAAACCGCTTCCGATGCGGCTAAGGCCCTTGAACCCTTGGTGCATACCTTTCCAAATGCCGGATTTCTGGCTAAACTTATTTTTTCCATAGGAATTTTAGGTCTGGGATTTTTAGCCATCCCAGTTCTTTCAGGATCGGCAGCCTATGCGCTTTGTGATGCCATGGGTTGGAAAGCTAGTCTGGAATATACCTATAAAAAGGCTCCCCTATTTTACCTGGTTATTTTAATTTCTACCCTGGTTGGTCTTTTTCTAAATTTTATAGGGGTTAATCCGGTTAAGGCGCTTATCTATACGGCCGTGTTAAATGGGGTGGCCGCTGTTCCCCTATTATTATTAATAACCCATATATCAGCCAATGAATCTATCCTAAAGGAATTTAAAGGAGGATTCTGGTCTCAATTGGTTTTATGGATTACTTTTTTAGGTATGGCAGCCGGAGCCATCACTATGTTCTTTTTTATTTAAAATAATTATTGGCTATTGGTATTGGCGGCAAAGGTATCCCCTTGATTTATGTCCCCGGTTTTATATCCTCTCGTAAACCAATATTTTCTTTGTTCGGAAGTACCATGAGTAAAACTATCCGGATTTACATAGCCTTGCATTTGCTTTTGTAAATGGTCATCCCCTACCGCATTGGCAGCTGATAAGGCCGATTCAATATCGCCTGGTTCCAGAATATGGTTCATTTGATCATCATAATGAATAAATAATCCAGCAAGGAAGTCGGCTTGTAATTCCAATTTGACCGATAATTTATTGTATTCTGTTTCGGAAAGGCGGGACCGGGCCTCATCCATTTTCTCTGATATGCCCAATAAATTTTGAACATGATGACCCACCTCATGGGCAATTACATAGGTTTTGGCCAGGTCTCCGGGAGAACCAAATCGCGAGCTTAATTCCTCAAAGAAAGCAGAATCCAGATATACTTTTCTATCCGCGGGGCAATAAAAAGGTCCTGCCGAAGTATTGGCCAGTCCACAACCCGAATTTACCTGTTCACTGAATAAATAAAGTTTAGGATCTTCATATTGCTTGCCCATGGTACGAAATAAGCTATCCCAAACCTTTTCGGTATCATGTAGTACCACCCCAACAAATCTTCTTTGCATCGATTCAGGTCCCATATTATGCATGGAAGGAGCCGCCTGGGTAGTTTGGTCTCCACCCGATTGAACCTGATTTATTAAAGTCAGTGGATTTTTCCCCAATAAGAGAGCGATAATAGCCACAATAATAGTACCCAAGCCGCCAAGAGCAAATCCTCCTGTTCCACCACCCCCACCCGAAGCATTACCATCTTCCACATTGTCGCTTTCATCTCTTCCTAACCATTTCATATTGTTCCTGTTTATTGTGATTACTTTTTTTACCTGCTTTTAAAATTAAATAAAATTTAGTTTTGACAGGATTTTGATTGAAAAAATCCTTTATTGTCTTGCATATGGGTATCCTAATTCAATTTCAAAATTTCATTCGGGGCATTTTTTTTCCTAAATCTTCGCGTGAAAAAACGGAAGGTGCCAATGGAATAAGTTTAAAAGATCGATGGAATGCATTAAAATCCATACCCCAATATATTGCCTGGGTATGGCCGGTTTCTCCCCTTCTTGCCTCTGCGAATATTTTTTTACGGTTTGTTACAGCGCTAATACCCTCTTCCCTCTTATTTGTGGGTAAATTAATTCTCGACAGGATAGTTTATTATGGTAAACATCCGCTCGATCATACCTATTCGCCGGTTTGGAAGCTTATTGCACTCGAATTCCTATTAGCTATTTTATCAGATCTTCTCAGTAAAACCTTATCCTTATTAGAGGGGATTTTCGGAGATAAGGTTTCTAATTATACCTCGATCCGGCTTATGGAAAAAGCAGGAAAATTAGACCTGGAACAATTTGAAGATGCTAATTTTTACGATAAGCTGGAAAGGGCTCGTCAGCAAACGTCGGCGAGAACGGTATTATTAAGCCAGCTATTAGGCCAGGCCCAGGATATGATTAGCATACTTTTAATTTCCGGGGTCTTTATAAGCTATTACCCCTGGTTAATCCTGGTTTTATTATTTTCTGTGGTTCCATCATTTTTATCGGAATTTTATTTCAGCAGGGAATCCTATTCCCTGGGCAGAAGCTGGACTCCCCAACGAAGGGAATTGGATTATTTGCGTTTTATTGGAGCGAGTGATGATACGGCCAAGGAGGTTAAGATATTTGGATTATCGGATTTCCTGGTAAAACGCTTTTCTGAGGTTTCAGAAAGATATATTCGGGCAGGTAAAAAATTATCCATTAAAAGGACCACCTTTGGTTTTCTGTTTTCCGCATTGGGTAGTGCAGGTTATTATCTTGCTTATGTTTTTCTGGTCCAAAAATCCATAGCCGGGATCATCACCATAGGGACCCTTACTTTTTTAGTAGGCTCCTTTCGACAAATGCGGGGGCTTGTGGAATCTATCTTTTCCCGATTTACTTCCATTTCTCAAAGCGCCCTTTATCTACGCGATTTATTCGATTTTTTTGAAATTGAGCCAAATATCAAATCCTTCCCGAATCCAATTCCTTTTCCAAAGAATCTGGAAATAGGATTTGAATTCAAGTCGGTGGGTTTTAAGTATCCGCAAAGCGATACCTGGTCATTGAAAGAATTATCCTTTATTTTACGACCGGCCGAGAAACTGGCATTGGTGGGTGAAAACGGAGCTGGAAAAACCACCCTGGTTAAATTATTATCCCGATTGTATGATCCTACCGAAGGGGTAATTTTATTGGAGGGTATCCCTTTAAATCAATATTCCCTGGAAGATTTACGAAAAAATATAGGCGTTATTTTTCAGGATTTTGTTCGTTACCAATTGGATGTTTCTGAAAATATTTCGGTGGGAAGGATTGAAGAAATGGATAATCAGGAAAAAATTCAAAAATCGGCCCGTCAAAGTTTAGCTGAAAAATTAATTGAAGAATTACCCCATAAATACCAACAGAAGCTGGGAAAAAAATTTGCCGGCGGGGTAGAACTATCGGGTGGAGGTTGGCAGAAAATAGCCTTGGCCCGAGCCTATATGCGGGATGCTGCTATATTAATTTTGGATGAACCGACGGCTGCACTGGATGCCAGGGCTGAATTTGCAGCTTTTGAGCGTTTTGTTAAACTATCCGAAGGGAAAACTGCGGTATTAATTTCGCATAGATTTTCTACCGTTCGATTTGCCGATAGGATCCTCGTGCTTGAAAACGGGAAAAAATTAGAAATGGGAACCCATGAAGAACTATTAGCAAATCAGGGTAGGTATTCCGAATTATTCCATTTACAGGCACGAGGCTATCAATAGGGATTTAGGCTTCCTTCAGGCTTTTCATATCGATAACAAAACGATATTTTACATCCGATTTTAATAAGCGTTCATAAGCATGATTTACGTCCTGAATATTGATCATTTCAATATCGGACATGATATTATGCTTACCACAGAAGTCCAACATTTCCTGGGTTTCGGCCAGACCACCAATTAGGGAACCAACCAATCTCCTTCTTTTTAATAATAGGGAAAAACCGGCAATTTGGGAAGGCTCTGGAGGTGCACCTACCAAAATCATGGTACCATCTCTTTTTAATAAATTCACATAAAAATTATAATCATGCGGGGCAGAAACGGTATCTATAATAAAATCGAAATGTTCCATTAATTTGGTCATTTCCTCTTCATTCTTGGTATTCTGAAAATGATGCGCTCCCAAATTAATGGCATCTTTTTCCTTGGAGGGACTGGTGCTCAGTACTGTTACCTCTGCACCCATAGCATGGGCAATTTTAACTGCCATATGGCCTAATCCGCCTAATCCTAAAACGGCAATCTTATCGCCTTTTTTTAAACCAAAGGTTTTTAAAGGAGAATAGGTGGTAATCCCGGCGCAGAGCAAGGGCGCAACCCTGGCCAGATCTAAGTTTTCAGGGATTCTTAAAACAAATTTTTCGGTGGTGACAATTTGATCAGAATACCCACCATAGGTTGGGGTAACTTTATCTAATTCAAGCGCATTATAGGTGCCAATCATTCCCTGCTCACAATATTGTTCTAAATCCTCTTTACAAGATTTACAATGATTACAGGAATCGACCAAACAGCCTACTCCGGCAAGATCTCCTACTTTAAATTTGGTTACATCCGTACCAACTTGTTTTACGCGTCCTACAATTTCATGGCCTGGAACCATTGGATACATGGAATTTCCCCATTCATTACGAACCTGATGCAGATCGGAATGACAAATTCCACAAAATTCGATATCAATTAGAACATCTTTTGGGCCTAATTCTCTTCTTTCAAAATGAAAGAAATCTAAAGGGTCCTGGGCATTTTTGGCTGCATAGCCTTTTGCTGGTATCATATGGTTTCGGGTTATAATTTAGGGTAAATTTATACTTCCATAGCGAATGAAAAGGAAAATTGTTTGTAAAAAAAATGGGGATGATAGCCCAATTATCCTAATAAATTTGATGAAAAACTTGATCAGTTTATGAATTCTATTTTAATTAGATTGAATCTTTGAATAAACCATAATTTACGTCAATGCATACCCTAAAGAATTTTGAGGATTATCAGGAAGTTTATAAAAGAAGTTTGGAAGATCCTGAAAATTTCTGGGCAGAAATAGCCGCTGAATTTCATTGGAGGAAACCTTGGACCAAAGTTTTAGAATGGAATTTTACCGAACCCAGGGTCCAATGGTTTAAAAATGGCAAATTAAACATTACGGAAAATTGCCTGGACCGGCATTTACCTACTTTAGGAAATACCCCTGCTTTTATTTGGGAGCCCAACGATCCCCTTGAAAAATCCGTTACCTTATCTTATAATGTTTTATTTGAAAAAGTTTGCCGGCTGGGTAATGTTTTAAAAAACAATGGGGTAAAAAAAGGAGACCGGGTATGTATTTATATGCCTATGGTACCCGAGCTTGCTATAGCGGTTTTAGCTTGTGCAAGAATTGGTGCCATTCATTCCGTTGTTTTTGGTGGATTTTCAGCCCAATCCATTGCCGATAGAATCCAGGATGCCCAATGCAAAATGGTGATCACGGCCGACGGGGCATTCCGGGGAAGCAGAGAAATCCCTTTAAAAAGTGTGATTGACGATGCCTTGGTTACTTCTCCAAGTGTGGAAAAAGTATTGGTTTTAACCCGCACCCGTACTCCTGTTTCTATGATAAAGGGCCGGGATTTATGGTGGGAGGACGAGGAAAAATCGGTTAGCAGCGTTTGTCCTGCCGAGATTATGGATGCCGAAGACCCCCTGTTTATTTTATATACTTCCGGATCGACCGGGAAACCTAAGGGTGTGGTACATACCTGTGGAGGATATATGGTCTATACCAGTTATACGTTTCAAACCGCCTTTCAATATAAAGCCGGGGAAATTTATTTCTGCACGGCCGATATTGGTTGGATTACCGGGCATTCCTATATTGCCTATGGACCTTTATTAGCAGGGGCCACCACTCTTTTGTTTGAAGGAATACCTACTTATCCCAATGCTGGTAGATTTTGGGATATAGTGGAAAAACATAAGGTTAATATTTTTTATACAGCACCTACGGCCATCCGTTCTTTAATGGCTTCTGGTTTGGAATTCGTGGAAGGAAAGGACCTTTCCTCGCTCACCAAATTAGGATCGGTGGGGGAACCCTTAAATGAGGAGGCCTGGCATTGGTATGATGAACATATAGGAAAATCAAAATGCCCTATTGTGGATACCTGGTGGCAAACGGAAACCGGTGGATTTATGATCTCTCCTATAGCCGGCATAACCCCTTTAAAGCCGGGATATGCCTCCCTACCCCTCCCCGGGGTTCAATTATCCCTGGTCGATGAACAAGGGAACGATATAGAGGGCAATTCAGTTTCAGGAAATCTTTGCATCAAATTTCCCTGGCCTGGTATGTTA
>Ga0209067_10002116_pt1 | contig 11871 bp, 10 predicted proteins | sample ColStrG_CSR_2013_FD_187199 | JGI IMG/M metagenome (GOLD analysis project Ga0209067, IMG submission 187199) | Freshwater sediment microbial communities in response to fracking from Pennsylvania, USA - Cold Stream Run_MetaG_CSR_2013 (SPAdes)... | ecosystem: Environmental > Aquatic > Freshwater >... | reverse complement strand
GCCTATGTGATTCATCTGGAAGATCATCATCCTGAAATCGTGCTGACCTATAACAAATGTGTCATCCGCTTTGATACCCACAGTGTGAATAACGGCACTGGTGGCGTTTCGGAAAATGATTTCATCTGCGCAGCCAAGGTGGATGCGATTTACCAGCAGTCGTTTTCCTGATGCCGGCATTATTTGGCACGGTTCTGGCAGCGCATGGCCGGCATTATCTGGTTGAAGCGGATCAGAAACTGCTGAACTGCGTCACACGCGGGAAGAAAAGCGATGTCGCTGTTGGCGATGTAGTTGAATACAAACTGACTTCGCCGAATCAGGGTGTAATCGAAGCGATCAGCGAACGCAAAACACTGCTGTACCGATCGGACCAGTACCGTTCCAAACTGTTGGCCGCCAATCTGACCCAGCTGTTTATCGTGGTGGCGACACAACCTGGCTTTTCCGATGATCTGATATCGCGCGCACTGGTCGCAGCCGAAGCCGGTGGCATCAGGCCCCATCTGGTGTTGAACAAAATCGACATTGTCGATTTGTTGCCGGCCACCCAAAAACGTCTGGATTTGTATCAATCTTTGGGTTATCCGGTGCATCTGGTGTCAGCCAAAACCAATCCTGAACAAACCCTCGCTACCCTGCTGCCAATACTGGAAGGCCAGTCCACCATTTTGATCGGGCAGTCCGGCATGGGTAAATCATCGCTGATCAACCTGCTTATACCGGACGCCGAAATTGCCACGCGCGAAATTTCCCAGGCACTCGATACCGGAAAACACACCACCACATTTGTACGCTCGTATCATCTGAACGAGCACAGTATCATCATCGATTCACCCGGCTTTCAGGAATTTGGACTGCACCATCTGACTGAAGGAATGTTGGAACGCGCATTTCCGGAGTTCCGGCCATACCTGGGAAACTGCAAATTTTACAACTGCCATCACCACACCGAGCCAGGCTGTGCCATCCTGGGAGCGATCCAGACCGGTGCCGTCAGCAAGATGCGCCATGACATGTATGAACAATTGGTCCATGAAGCCGCACAAACGCTGGGATATAAATAAAAGCGAGGCAAAGGTTCTTTTTTCTGAATTAAATTCTAAAATTCAACTAAATCCCCGTTTATTTCCAAATTACTGCCGCCTTTCTCAGCAAATCGGATGAATAATCCACTATAATCACTGACACTTCTTACAACACCTTTCCCACTACGCACCGCAACAATCTGACCATTCAGAGCTGCAACGCATTCAATTATGGCAATTAAACACTTCCTGCAAATGTCCGATCTGTCGCTGGACGAGTACACCTATGTCATGGAACGGGCCCGTATCATCAAACGCCGTTTCAAGGAGTATCAGCCGTATCACCCGCTGCTCGACCGCACGCTGGTGATGGTATTTGAAAAAAATTCGACCCGTACCCGCCTTTCCTTTGAAGCCGGCATGCACCAGCTCGGTGGCGCCGCGATTTATCTGAATACGCGCGATTCGCAGTTGGGTCGGGGTGAGCCGGTCGAAGATGCCGGACAGGTGATGTCACGCATGTGCGACATCATCATGATCCGCACCTTTGGACAGGACATTATCGAAAGGTTTGCAGCCAACTCACGCGTGCCGGTCATCAACGGCCTGACCAACGAGCATCATCCCTGCCAGGTGTTTGCCGACGTGTTTACGTATATTGAACATCGCGGCTCGATCACCGGCAAGAAAGTCGCCTGGATCGGCGACGCAAACAATATGCTGTACTCCTGGCTGCAGGCCGCGCAGATTTTCGATTTTCATCTGAACATTTCCACACCGGTCGGCTACGAACTCGACAAAAGTCGCATCCCTGACTCACAAACCAATTACACCCTGTTCAGCGATCCATCCGACGCCTGCCAGGACGTCGATCTGGTCAACACCGATGTCTGGACCAGCATGGGTTATGAAGCGGAAAATCAAGCCCGCATCAAGGCCTTTGACGGCTGGATAGTCGATGCGAAAAAAATGGCGCGCGCCAGACCGGATGCGCTGTTCATGCACTGCCTGCCGGCGCACCGCGGTGAAGAAGTATCGGCGGACGTGATTGACGGTCCGCAGTCTGTGGTCTGGGATGAGGCGGAAAACCGTTTGCACATTCAAAAGGCCCTGCTGGAATATCTGGTGATCGGCAAAGTCACCGAAGCGCAGCACTAAGCATTTTCAATACCCTTTTCATTTTTTGAGATAACCATGAGCGATATTAAAAAAGTAGTTTTAGCCTATTCAGGCGGTCTGGACACTTCGGTCATTCTGAAATGGCTGCAAGATAACTATCACTGTGAGATCGTCACTTTCACTGCCGATCTGGGACAGGGCGAGGAACTGGAACCGGCGCGTCAGAAGGCATTAAAGTTCGGTATCAAACCGGAAAATATTTACATCGATGATGTCCGTGAAGAGTTCGTCCGTGATTTCGTCTTCCCGATGTTTCGCGCCAATACCGTCTATGAAGGCGAATATCTGCTCGGCACCTCGATTGCCCGTCCGCTGATCGCCAAACGTCTCGTTGAAATCGCGAAACTGACCGGCGCAGACACCATTTCGCACGGTGCGACCGGCAAAGGCAATGACCAGGTGCGGTTTGAACTGGGCGCGTATGCCTTGTCACCAAATATCAAAGTCATCGCCCCTTGGCGTGAATGGGACTTGCTGTCGCGCGAAAAATTGCTTAAATACGCCGAAGACGCCGGCATCGAAATTGACATGAAGCACAAAAACGGCGGCGCGCCCTACTCCATGGACGCGAATCTGCTGCACATCAGTTTTGAAGGCCGTCATCTGGAAAACCCGAGCGCCGAAGCGGAAGAAAGCATGTGGCGCTGGACGGTCAGTCCGGAAGCAGCACCGGATCAACCAGAATTTCTGGACGTGGAATTTGAACATGGCGATATCGTGGCATTGAATGGAACTCGCATGTCACCAGCCACAGTGCTGACCGAACTGAATCGATTAGGCGGCAAACATGGCATCGGCCGGCTGGACCTGGTTGAAAACCGTTACGTGGGCATGAAATCGCGTGGCTGTTATGAAACGCCGGGGGGTACCATCATGCTGCGCGCGCACCGCGCGATCGAATCCATCACGCTGGATCGCGAAGTGGCGCATCTGAAAGATGATCTGATGCCACGTTACGCCAGTCTGATCTACAACGGCTACTGGTGGGCACCGGAACGCCTCGCATTGCAAACGCTGATCGACCATACTCAGAAAAATGTCAATGGCTGGGTGCGTCTGAAACTGTACAAAGGAAACGTCACCACCATGTCGCGCGATTCCAAAACCGATTCGCTGTTTGACATGAACATCGCCACCTTTGATGAAGATGGCGGCGCCTACAATCAGGCCGATGCGGGCGGCTTCATCAAACTGAATGCCTTGCGGATGCGGATAGCTGCAAACGCAAAACTCAAGCGTAAATAACGACAACAAAATGCCACGAAAGTGGCATTTTTACCAATACAGTCCCATTTGGCATACACATCGATACAAAACCCCACGCAACCGACACTTTCAGGATACAAGCCGCTCCTACTATTTGCCCAGACACAACCGGTGTCTTTTGAAACTAACTTGCCAACCAGTTACCCAACCAAGTACCCAATCCGGAGGAAACTATGAACATGAAACGACTAATTCTTAGCTGTGCGTTTATCTGCTGTACGGCATTCGCACTGTTCGCAGGTGCGCAGGAAATGAGTAGCTGTAAAGATGCGACAAACAAAGATGACTGCATGCATACACAAATGGCAAAACACCTGCAGGATCATGAAGCAAAACTGCACGATGCCCTGAAATTGACCGCCGCGCAGGAACCAGCCTGGAAGACCTTTACTGACAGTATCCATCAGCAGATGAGCGCCATGCAGGCTGACCACAAAACAATGCCGTCGCACGCCGATATGGAAAAAATGGCAGCGCCTGATCTGCTCGAAAATCATATCGCCATGATGCAAAAACAACTTACCAATATGCAGAACCATCTGGTTGCACTGAAAGCGTTTTATGCCGTATTGACTCCGGACCAGCAAGTCACCATGAACCAGGCTGCAGCAATGATGGCGCGTCACATGCATGGTCATGGCGAAGAACATCACCACGACTGATTACGACGTGAAGATAAAAAACCGGAATCAGCTGTAATTCAGCTGTACATCAGCTGTATTCCGGTTTTTTTATACCTGACCAATCCCGCGGATTCAAATTCAGACAAAAACGGGTTCGACCTCGAGTTGCACGCCAAATTTCTTCAACACATCCTCTTGAATCGCGCGTGACAAACACACGACGTCACGACCGACGGCACCACCCAGATTAACCAGCACCAGCGCCTGTTTTTCATACACGCCGACCGGCCCCATCGATCGACCTTTCCAGCCAGCCTGCTCAATCAGCCAGCCCGCGGCCAGCTTGTATCGATCATCATGGGGATAACTCACCAGACTCGGAAACCTGTGCAGCAGACTTTCGCGTTCCGCGCCGCTGACCACCGGGTTTTTAAAAAAGCTGCCGGCATTGCCGATCTGTACCGGATCGGGCAATTTGCTTTGGCGAATGGAACAGATGGCCTGACTGATCTGCAGTGGTGTTGGTTGACCGATCGCCTGCACCGCTTTTGCCACATCACCGTAGCCAAGCCTGGCCTGCCAGTTCTTAGGCAGCGCAAAGGTCACATTGAGTATGACGCCTTTCTCGTGCAACGCTTGTTTGAATATGCTGTCACGATAGGCGAACCGGCAATCGGTTATTTGATGAATTTTCCCGGTTGCAAACTCATACCAGTTCAGTGAATGAAAAACATCGTTCAGCTCCACGCCGTAAGCACCGATATTCTGTATCGGTGCGGCGCCGACGCTGCCCGGGATCAGCGACAAATTTTCCAGGCCGCCCCAACCCTGGCTGATGGTCCAGAGGACAAAGTCGTGCCACACCTCGCCTGCAGCCGCCTGAATATAATGATGATCAGCGTCTTCACCGGTATGGGTACGACCCGCCAGCGCCATATGCACCACCACGCCGGGGAAATCACCGGTCAGTATCAGATTGCTGCCCCCGCCCAGTATCAGTCGCGGCAACCCTGCCAGAGCTGGCGTCTTATCCAGCATGCCCAATTGTTCAGGATTGGTGATCCGGACATAAAACCGGGCACGTGCAGCGATCCCGAAAGTGGTCAGGTTGCGCAGATCAAAATCGGATTGGATGGGCAGGTTGATTGACATGGTGCGAGATTATAAACTGGTATCAGGCGTATCAGTTACGCTAAAATACGGGCTTTAACACCCTTTTACCAAGGATTAGTCCATGCCCTCCTTTGACACCGTTTCCGAAGCCAACATGGTCGAAGTAAAAAATGCCATCGATCAGGCCAACAAAGAGATCAGCAACCGGTTTGACTTTAAAGGCTCCGATGCGCGCATTGAACAAAAAGAACGCGATCTGACCGCCTTCGCCGATGCCGATTTTCAGCTTGAACAGTTGCGTGAAGTGATGCTCAACAAACTCAGCAAACGCGGCGTGGACGTGCGGTTTCTGGATAACGGCAAAATTGAAAAAATCGGTGGCGACAAAATCAAGCAGGTCATCAAAATCAAGAATGGCATTCAGACCGAGGATGCAAAGAAGATCGTACGCGTCATCAAAGACAGCAAACTCAAAGTACAGGCATCCATTCAGGGCGACGCAGTGCGCGTGACCGGTGCAAAGCGCGACGATCTGCAATCGGCAATGGCCATGCTAAAAAAAGAAATCAAAGACCTGCCTTTGGAATTCAATAATTTCAGAGACTGATCCGCAACAACCGATGAATTTTCTGACGAGACAGTCGTTCAGTTTTTATTAGTTATAAGTCAAGCAAATTCATCGGCCTCCTCCCCAAATTGAATCAGACCGCTTCATCGACCGCCTTGAGATTCGTGTTTTACACACGAATTCGCCACATTGTTCTTGAATTAATTGAATTCGACTGAGTGCATCCTATACTTGAATCAAGTGTGCCGACTCAACCCGTCCATTTAATTGGATAAAAACAGCGTTCAGTACGATTGACAATTTCACATCAAGGATGGCGAAATGAACCTGGCGAATTTAAAAATTGCTACAAAACTGACATTGTTGGCCAGTTTTCTATTTTGCACAATGTTGATTACCGGTTTGGCCGGCTGGCGCACCTTTTCCGAAATGCGCGCAATCGACACGGAAACCATGGCCCTATCCAGCACGCTCGAATCTGCAATAGATACGGCCCGTACTGCTCAAGTCGAATTCAAAAAGCAGGTTCAGGAATGGAAAGATACGCTGTTGCGCGGCAATGATCAGGCGGCGTTCGACAAATACAGCAAAGCCTTTTCCAAACAAAGTGAACTGACGCAAAGCAATCTGAACAAACTCAAGGGTCAATTTGTCAAACTGGGCTTCGATACCAAAGCTGTCGATGAGTCACTCGCCCTGCATGCTGAGCTTGAAGGGAAATATTTAAACGCACTGAAACAATATGACGTCAGCAACCCGAACAGTTCGCATATTGTTGATGCACTGGTCAAAGGCATGGATCGTCCTGCGACACAAAAAATCGAATCCATCGTGGCGTTTGTACTGGATCAATCACAAAAAATAATGGCGCAGCGCGCCCAACTGGCCGATCAGAGTTACAACGCGGGACTGCGTGCACAAATTATCGTGATACTGCTTGCCGGTGCGATCGGCATCACCCTGACGATCATATTGATCAAGAATATTGTTGTTCCACTCAACCTGGCCGTTGAAGTCGCTGAGCGGGTAGCCAACGGGGATCTGACCAGTGAGATCGCTGATCCGCAAAATACCGATGAAACGGGTATGTTGATCAAGTCAATAAGGAAGATGAACGAAACGCTGAATTTGATCGTCAGCGATGTACGCAGCAGTTCTCAGACCATCGCCCAGGCCACCAGCGAAATTGCCGCGGCCAATATGGATCTGTCGGGCCGCACCGAAACCCAGGCAAGTGCCCTGCAGGAAACCGCCACGGCGATTGAGCAGGTAACAAGCAATATTCAGCATAACTCCGACAATGCACAGCAAGCCAATGATCTGGCCAACAAATCCTCCGAAGTGGCCAGCCGCGGCGGTACCAGAATGGCCGAAGTGGTCGATACCATCAACTCGATCAACGAATCGTCGCGCAAAATTGTCGACATTATCAGCGTCATCGACGGTATCGCGTTTCAAACCAACATTCTGGCCTTGAATGCGGCGGTTGAGGCAGCACGTGCCGGAGAACAGGGGCGCGGGTTCGCCGTTGTCGCGTCGGAAGTGCGCAACCTGGCACAACGATCGGCCAGCGCCGCCAAGGAAATCAAGGAACTGATCAGCGAATCGGTTTCCAAAGTTGAAAATGGCAGCAAACTCGTCAATCAGGCCGGCAACACGATGACCGAATTGGTGGAAAGCATACAGAACGTCACTATAACGGTTGGTGAAATCAGTACTTCGAGCCGTGAACAGTCACAGGCGGTCAATCAGATCCGACAATCGATCTCATCACTGGACGACGTCACCCAGCAAAATACAGCATTGGTTGAAGAAGCGGCCTCCGCGGCGGCATCCCTGAACGAGCAGGCTGCTCATCTGACTGACGTGGTCAGCCGATTTAAATTGAGCAGCCAAAATTCGGGGTCGCGCCAACTGGTAACCTGTTAAACTGAAACTACCACTGAATTATTGAATATTGCTGAGCAAATGCGAGAGTGCCAAAGCCGATCTCACATTCATTTTTTCCAGAATGCGGGAACGATGCACTTCTACCGTCTTAATCGCGATGCCCAGTTCATCGGCAACCTGTTTGTTCAATTTTCCAGTCAACATCAGGTGCATCACTTCCTGTTCACGCGAGGTGAGATGTGACAGTTGGTCTTTGATGGTATTGGTCAGATGCCATTTTTCACGCCGTTCCCGGTCATTTTTTATCAGCTCCGCGATCTGACTCACCAGATCATTATTAACGACCGGCTTTTGCAGAAATTCGGATGCGCCATTTTTTACTGCTTCAACTGCCGTGCACAGATCGGCGTGACCAGACAAAAATACGACCGGTGGAAAATAATTGTGAGAACGCAGCTTGTTGAATATTTCCAGTCCGTTCATTCCTGGCATTCTCACATCCAGAATGATGCAGTTATATTCTTCCGGGTTGTATTCTTTCAGAAAATCTTCCCCATTGGAGTAGCTTTTAATTGTGTGATCCTGTGAGTTCAACAACCACGTCAAAGAATCGCGTACTCCCTCATCGTCATCAACAATGGCGATCGTTTTAGTTTTAGTATTCATCATGTCAGTACTCTTTAGTCAGTTAATGTTTGAATAATCCAGCGCGGGTTAAAAATGGGCATCATTTAAATTGATTGAATTTAATCAACTCCCAACCATATCTCGCGTTCCTTGTGCATTTCTGTCTGAAGCCACACCATCAGAAATACTTTAAATTGAGCTTTTTCACTTCTTGTTCAATTTCAAAAAGTATATTCAAATTAATAATTAACCAAAACTCGTATTTACAAAATTTAATAAAAAACTGCAAACCCTTGTTTTTCCTTCGGGTTAAACGTTTTCCCGATCGTCGGTTTCCACACTTTTCAATATTTTTACTCACATTTGTTTTTATACAAGGAAACTAAATCAGGGCTGCCAACCCACTTTTTTAGAAAGTAACGTGACGTTCCGTAGTCCGAATTCGCCAATTGACGGAAGATATGCTTGAATAAATCGATCGAACTGCTAGGATGTTCACTCTTTTCACCCCGGCAACAAATCGGATTCAGACATCCGCGATAGCATTGATAGATAACAACAAAATGACAACACCATTCCACTTCAAAGCAGGACAGGCACCATTGCTGATTTCCATGCCCCATGTCGGCACTTCCATACCCGCAGAACTGGCACAGGATATGGAAGCGGTTGCACAGATCAAAGCAGATACAGACTGGCATCTGCCCCTGCTGTACAACATGGCTGAGCAGCTGGGTGCGTCATTGATCAGCGCGGAATATTCGCGCTATGTCATTGATCTGAATCGTCCAAGAGAAGACAGTAATTTATATCCCGGCCAGGATACGACCGGTCTGTGCCCGATCGATACCTTCGCAAAGCAGCCACTGTACAAGACCGGCTGCCAGCCCACCGCTGAGCAGATCGCCCGGCGTATTGACCAATACTGGCAGCCGTATCACGATCAGTTGCAATCGGAACTGCTGCGCATCAGACAGCAGCACGGCATTGCCATACTGTGGGATGCGCATTCGATTGCCTCACAGGTGCCGCGTTTTTTTAATGGCAAATTGCCGGATTTAAATTTTGGCACGGCTGATCGAAAATCCTGTGCACTGGCATTGCAGGACAAATTACAGGATGTCATTGCAGGCTCAAAAAATGCCTCAGAGTACAGCCATGTATTCAACGGCCGTTTCAAGGGCGGGCACATCACCCGCCACTATGGACAACCGGAGAACAATGTCCATGCCATTCAACTGGAAATGTCGCAATGTGTATACATGAATGAACGTTCACCATTCGCGTACCGGCCTGACTTGGCCGCCCAGGTGCAACCGTTATTAACTGAATTGTTAACCGCCTGCATCAGCTGGGCACAATCCCGGAGTCAGGTATGACCGAACAAATCCATTCCTCCACCCTGCTTGCGCGCAATGTCTGGCTGGAACAGGGCTGGTCCAAAAACGTCCGACTGCATTGGGATGTTCAGGGTGACCTGACCCGGATTGAACTGAATGCCGTTCCGGAAAATCATGAGCAGGTTGAGGAGTTCGTGGTGCCGGGCATGATCAATCTGCACTCGCACGCATTTCAGCGCGCGATCGCCGGCATGACAGAAATTGCCGGCGATGGTCCCGACAGTTTCTGGACCTGGCGAGATCTGATGTACCGTTTTGCTTTGGCACTCAATCCGGAACAGATTGAATCGATCGCCGCGCAGCTTTACTCGGAATGTCTGCGCCATGGGTATACCTCGGTATGTGAATTCCATTATCTGCACCGTGCGCCGGATGGAGCGTTTTATGACGACAAGGCTGAAACCGCCAGGCGAGTCATCAAAGCCGCACAGGACTGCGGGATCGGGATCACGATGCTGCCGGTCCTGTACAGCTATGCCGATTTTAATCAAAAGGCACTCAGCCATGATCAGCGTCGCTTTGCCACCGATCCCGAACAGATTTTGCAACTGGTGCAGTTACTGGAATCGAGCCGCGGGGGGCAGATCGAAGTTGGCGTGGCACCGCATTCTTTACGCGCGGCATCGACCCGGCAAATCAGCGATCTAACCAAGTCACTGCCTGCGGACCGGCCAATTCATATCCATATCGCGGAACAACAAAAAGAAGTCGACAGTTGCCTGGCTTATTCCGGAAAACGTCCGGTTGAACTGCTTTTCGATACGCAGGACGTCAACGATCGCTGGTGCCTGGTTCATGCCACCCATTTGAATGCCTCCGAAATTACGCAGATCGCGCGCAGCAAAGCCGTTGCTGGCATCTGTACGACCACTGAAGGAAATCTGGGCGACGGCTTTTTCCCTTTACCTGATTTCATCGCACAACAGGGAAGGTTCGGCATCGGCAGCGACAGTCATGTTTCTCAAAGTCCGATAGAAGAACTGCGCTGGCTTGAATACGGGCAGCGCCTGTTGGCACAACGTCGCAATATGTCGAGTGTCGCCGGTCAGCGCCATATCGGCGATTTTCTGTGGAAAGCCTGTCTGCAGGGTGGTGCGCAGGCCAGTGGCCGCAGTGTTGGGGTACTCGCGCCGGGCATGCGCGCCGATCTGTTGATTCTGGATGCAGACCATCCCAATCTGTGCGGGATTGCCGAAGCAGGTGTTCTGAACAGTTGGATTTTCTCAGGCAATGACAATCTGGTACGGGACGTGCTGGTCGGCGGTGAGTGGCGAGTTAAGCACGGCCGACACAATCAGCAAGACGAGATTCAGCATCGTTTCAAACAGACCATGAATCAATTGCGCGCCTTGTAAAAGAAATGGCAGCCCAGAGCTGCCATTGTTTTCAGAACTAAACCGCTTCAATAGATACTGCGCGCCAGCCTGATTCCGGTGAATTGATGCCGGGTTGCGGTCGGCGCAAAATTGCGATAGCTGATCCGACTGTGTCCGGCCGGTGTCACGGCACTGGCGCCACGCAAGACGTACTGATTGACCATTTGTCGTTCGTGATTTTCAATCATTTCATCATTTTTTAATTTGACGCCCGGGTACGGTGCATAGCTGGAACTGGTCCATTCCCAGGTATCGGAGAAAAACTGTTTCAGGCCCGCGCCGGCCGGTGCGGCAGACGGATGCAAAAATACATTCTCGGTGTCTTTCCCTGGTGCGGCATCCATCAGGACCGGCATGTCCGGCAACTCCGGAATGATGGAATTTGCGGCGAACTCCCATTCAAACTCGGTCGGCAATCTGGCCCCTGAAAAACGGGCAAACGCGTCCGCTTCAAAATAGGAAACATGGCTGACCGGCCGGTTAGGATCGAGCGGCACCAAACCGTGCAGCGTATATTCATGCCAGGCGTCATCCACTTTGCGCCAGTACAGCGGTGCTCTGATGCGCTCCTGTTTGCGCCACTCCACGCCCTCTTCCAGCCACCATCTGGTTTCCGAATACCCTCCGGCATTCACAAACGCCAGATATTCGGCATTGGTTATTTTTCGGTCGGCGATGGCAAACGGATTCAGGAATACCCGATGTTTTGGCAATTCATTTTCAAAACAGAACGTCAACCCCGGGTGCCCGACCTCCGCCATGCCGCCGCGCAATTCCAACATTTTCAGATTGGCGACAGGT
>Ga0209067_10002114_pt1 | contig 11875 bp, 9 predicted proteins | sample ColStrG_CSR_2013_FD_187199 | JGI IMG/M metagenome (GOLD analysis project Ga0209067, IMG submission 187199) | Freshwater sediment microbial communities in response to fracking from Pennsylvania, USA - Cold Stream Run_MetaG_CSR_2013 (SPAdes)... | ecosystem: Environmental > Aquatic > Freshwater >... | reverse complement strand
GCCGAAATTGTTTCGAATCTCTTCAGCCATCAGATAGGGATTGGACACTTGGGACCCAATATTGCCGTTATAAATATTGTGTTGCCATACCTGTGCGATGCGATCGTAGTTTTGGTGATACTTGTTGTAGGTGAGTTCATCCCAAATCCAAAGGCCGATGAGCAAGGCCACCGCCATACCCGTGGCCAAACCGGCAATATTGATAAATGAATAGCCCTTATTTTTAAGGAGGTTTCTTAGGGCGATCTTGAAGTAGCTTTTAATCATAGTGGCAACGAGGGTAGGAAAAATATAAATGTCTCAGAGCATACTCAGTTTAACCGAAAAAGTTTCATTTTAGACAGCTAATTTTTTTAGCGTTCCTGTCAAAAGCTAACACAAAAATGGATTGGGCCATTATCCTATCAACAGAAGCCTGGCTCGAATCCGAACAAAAGAGATGTTCAGGTGGGGTTGAGTTGTTTACTTGGCCAATCCCGTTTCACCTAGGGTAATCAGCAAAGCGAATTTGATTCCATCAGCACCCTTATCGTTAAGCCACCATTCACGGAGCGCATGGGCATGATCACTTTTTCCACCGGCCCCGATGGTGATGGCCGAAATCCCTTTTGAAATAGCCAGGTTGGCGTTGGTGGATTCGGTAATTAGTCTTGGTGTTGTTCCAAACAAAACAGCCGCGGCGCTTGCCCGTTGTACCAATGGATCGTTGGGAGAAGTATTTCCCGAAGGTCGGAAGCCAATGGGCGTCAATGTTAACGTTAATGCCTGTCCTTTTTTAATTTGGTTGTTGTACTCACGGAGTCCTTTCTGCATAGAGGTTTTAAAAATCGAATCAATTTTGTTTAAGTGCTCGGGGCTCTCTGATCGCATATCCACCTCGACCCATGATTCAAATGGAATAGCATTGACGGAAGTACCGCCACCGGTTCGTCCAACATTAAAGCTCGTCTTCCCTACCGCATTGATGTATCCAGATGCCTCATCGCTAAAATAATTAATGGATTTGGCCATCGCATGATGTGGATTCCCTAGGCCAAATGCCCCCCAGGAATGTCCGCCCGGGCCATTTATTGTTGCTTTATAACGAAGGGAGCCCAATGCGCCGGTCGCGATCTCATTGATGTTTGTTCCGTCCACCGAAATCCAGGATTTTATTTTCAGGGTATTCTTTTTTAAAAAATATTTCACACCACGCAAATCACCCAATCCCTCCTCGCCAACGCTAGCCACAAAAAGCAAATCGTCAGCAGTTTCAATTTTCGCTTTCACAAGCGATCGCAAAACGGCAAGAATGACGGTAAGGCCTCTTGTATCATCGGAAATTCCTGGCGCATATAACGTGTCGCCCCGATGTCTTACCGTCACGTCTGTTCCTTCCGGAAACACCGTATCCAGATGCGCATCCAGCACCACCGTTAGTGTGGCTCTTTTGCCGTGGCGCATAGCAAGCACATTCCCAATTGAGTCAATCCACACTTTGTCCGCCCCCGCTGTCTCAAAAAGCTCTTTCACCTTTTGTGCCCTCGACGCCTCCTTAAATGGTGGCGCTGGAATTTCTGTCAACTCAATAAGTTCCTTGACCGTAAAAGGTTCGAGGACATCGATGACGTGGCATGCCTCTTTCACGAGTTTATCGTTGCTTAAATTTTGAATTTCAGTGGTGATCGAATTTTTATCTCCCGTAGTTTTCTTCCGCTGAGCTGAGATTTTGTCGATGGCAAAGAACAGAAGCAAAATAACAAGAAAATATCTCATACTAATTGGATTGAATGATCAAATATAGAGGGTGACTCGAAGTTCTTCACCTCGAAAAGCATTTTTAATTTGAAGTTTCATTTCTACTTTTATTGGTGATCACACCGCACCGGACTTTGACCTCTGCTGTTCTTGCAAGCGAATTAGAGTTTGCTACCTCGCGCAGCAGCGGACCGGGGGGACAAAACGTAAACAAGGTCAACTCAAAAGTAACGTTGCGGTGGAAGGTAACAAATTCTGGCTTGTTAACGGTTGAAGAAAAAGAATTGCTTTCACGCAAATGGTCATCGCGTCTTACTGTTGATGGTGCTATTTTGATAAGCGCTCAAGACAACCGATCCCAATTACAAAATAAAGAGGAAACCCTATTGAAGTTAGACGAACTGCTGAAGAAAGCATTTACAAAAAAGAAAAAGCGCAAGCCGACCAAACCCTCGACGTCAGCGGTGATGAACCGGCTTGATAAGAAGAAAAAACATTCCGACAAAAAAAAGTGGCGTCAAAATCCTCTATAATTGCTTTTATGAAAAAAGTATCAATTGCATTACTTCTAGGTATCTGTGGCCTGGCGGGGGCACAAACCAAAACCGATTCACTCACTATCGAAAAAGCCATTTCACGGTATCGGATTTCCAGCCCACGCATCTCTCCGGATGAAAAGCGGATTGCCTTTGTCGTGACCGAACCAATCAAAGGCAGCACTTCTCCAAACTCAGACATCTGGATGTATGAAATGGAATCTAAAAAACTTTATCAATTCACCCGATCACCGAAGTCTGACATTAATCCCAAATGGTCGCCCGACAGCAAAAGTCTGGCTTTCCTTTCTTCGCGCAGTGGCGAAAGCCAAATTCATCTCATCACATTCAGAGGCGGGGAGGCATTCTCCATCACCAAGTCCGAGACATCGATAAAAGATTTTGAGTGGTCCCCCGATGGAAAAACGATTGCCTACCTGGCACCGGAGCCTGCCACAGAAGAGGAAGAAAAGAAAATCAAAGAAAAGGATGATGAGACCGTGGTCAATGGGGAAAAGCCAACGCGGCTTTGGCTGCTCGATGTTGCATCACAAACGGCCACTAAAAAAAGTACACAGTCATGGGAAATTAGTGAGATGAAGTGGTTGCCCGATGGCCAATCTCTGGCATTGATTACCCACCGGTTGCCCAAAGCAGAAATGGATATCCCCGTCTTAGGCCTGTATTATTTGAAAGAAAATAACTTTTCCCCGATTCAAAGTCCGAAACATCCCTTCTGGAAGGGAATTAAAATTTCACCTGACGGAAAAACAATGGGGTATCTCTCAGCGCGCACGGATGGTCCTGCCCCACACGATTTATTTCTACATTCGCTGAACAAAGGGGAAGCCCTAAACTTGACTTCCTCCACACTTGATCTCCTGGTGAGTGACTATAAATTCTTAAACGATGGAAGTATTCTATTAACAGCTCAAAAAGGATTCACCTCCAGATTGTTCACCGCGACCTCAACGGGTGATATCAAACCATTTGTTCTTGATCAAAATATCGGGATCTCGGATGTATCATCATCAAAAATTATTGCCTTCACCAGTTTCACCAGCATTCGTCCTGAAGAATTGTGGCTGTCCATCCCCAATCAGCCCCCTACGCAAATCACCAACTTCAACAAAGCCTACGACACTTACCATTTTATCAAACCAGAATTCATCCAGTACAAAAGTTTTGATGGCACCCTGATCGAAGGAACGTTTTACAAACCCGTCAATGGTAAAAGCGCCACTCCCTTAGTGGTACTCGTTCATGGCGGCCCCACGGGTGCATGGACGGACAGCTATTATTTTTGGAATCAATTATTTTTGGCCCGCGGATACGCCGTCTTCTGTCCGAACATCCGTGGATCAACCGGATACGGTTGGAAATTCCTCACCATGAATAAGAATGATTGGGGTGGCGGAGACTTTAAAGATGTAATGTGGGGTGTTGATTTTCTGCTTTCTCATCGAGGACTAGACGCCACCCGAATTGGGATAGCGGGGTGGTCGTATGGTGGCTACATGACCATGTGGGCCGTGACGCAAACCAACCGATTTAAAGCGGCAATGGCAGGGGCAGGCCTGTCGGACCTCGCCAGTGAATATGGCACCGAAGACAATGCCGCCTATGACGGTTGGTTTTTTGGAACACCTTACGAGAGCCTCCCGAACTTCACAAAAAGTTCGCCCAGTACTTTCGTAAAAAATGCAAAGACGCCAACGTTGATTATTCAAGGAGAAAAAGATCCGGTTGACCCGGTAGGACAGTCACAACAATTTTATCGAGGGCTTCGTCATTATGGAATTACAACGGAGCTGGTACTATATCCCCGCGAGCCGCATGGCTTCTTGGAGGAGAAACACATCGTTGATTATACCAGCAGGATGCTGGATTGGTTTGATCAATACATGAAATAACTTTTTTGGTATTTCAATAAAAAAGGGAACGAGTCCCTTTTTTATTGACTTGCCATTAACTCAATTCTTATCTCCATAGAGAATTGCTTTATCAATTTCCTCAATGGCCTTATCCACTGCATCGACCGCTTTAGCACGATGCCCACCAAATTCTTTCTTGGCACTATTCAAGTGGTTTTTTGCCTGCATTAGACTTTGCTTGGCGGCTTGCAATTCGGGGAACTCAACGGATGTTTTTCCAAAGCAAAATGCACTAATAACCAAAGCACAAATCGCTGCTACTTTTATTGTTGTTTTCATAATGAGATGGGTTTATGTGAGCACTTTTGATTAAATTCTATTCCGGTAGTTTAATTGCCAACCCTCTTAAATTAAAACATTTTTTCGATCCCGGTTAGAATTTAACGAATAAAGCCCTCTCACTACAAAAGGGCATTAGAAATCGAATTAGCAAATTACTTTATACCAACATGTGCTTCCAGGTTTTCCCAACCAAATACAAAGCCCTTATCAGTCACCTTATAAGTTAACTGTTCAGCCATGCTAGCTGATTTTACCGGCTTTACCTTAAATGTGATGGCGTTCTTGGCCGGATCAAAATTCGTATCACCACTCCCCTTTTTTATTCCCCACTGCCCGGTTTCTGAGTTGAAAACAAATTCCCACTCCTTTTCCGTGGGCACAATGAATATACTATACTTACCCGCCTTTAACGATTTTCCTTCAACGGTTATGTCTTTATCCGTTTGGAAAGTGGTGGCTTTGTTAGCGCCCGCTCTCCAGGCTTTTCCGTAGGGCACCAAATCTCCCCAAATTTTTCGCCCTTTTACCGACGGGCTGCTGTAAACGATCGAAATTGATGCGTCACCCACTTTTCCGGCGGTCGTTGCAGGCGGGCTTGCTTGCGCATATCCCCGCGTTGAGGTCAAAAAACAACTAAAGGCAAGCAATAGCATAACAAGCTGAGTCTTTTTCATAATGTCATTATTTTTAAGTTTTGAGGATTCAATACGAGGATAGAATCAATTTAGTTAACTTTTCCCATAAACAAGGGATGAATTTTTGACAATCGGCTGGTTAGGCTAAATGGGTGGCATTTCCCATTCTCATTGCGCTCCGGCAATTCACAATAATTATTGGGTTATTTCACAAACGACTTCGGCAACGAAAACTGCATCTGACATGCCTATAAAGCAGCAAAAAAATTAAGTTCTTGAAGGACACCAAACCGTTTGAAGGGCGCCGTTTTAATTACAAAAGTGAAAAATCATTCTCAATGAAAACTATTTATCAACTAGAAATCCATTCACCCCTAAATGCCGTCGTAACGATCAAATAGTAGTCCTACGGCCCAATAAATATTCTTATCTTGATTATTACAAAAACTTAAATCATGATGAGAATTATTCTGCTCTTCGTTTTTTTCATTCCCTCAACACTTTCCGCTCAAATCTATGATGTGATCATTCGGAACGGAAAGATTATCGACGGCTCAGGCAATTCATGGTATTATGGCGACGTGGGCATTAAAGACGGAAAAATTGCCGCCATTGGAAAGTTGCCCGACGCCCGGGGCCGCCGCGAGATCGTTGCCACCGGACTCATTGTTGCGCCCGGTTTCATTGATGTTCACACACACATCGAAGGGGAGAGCATCACCACGCCAACCGCCAATAATTTTATTTTTGACGGAGTAACCTCGGTGGTTACCGGAAATTGTGGCGGCTCAAATCTCGACATGGCTACCTATTTTCACAAGCTCGATTCGGTGAAGACCGCCATCAATGTTGCTTCACTCATCGGTCATAATACGGTAAGGAGAGCGGTGATGGGTGACTTGCAGCGGGACCCAACATCCGAGGAACAAAGAAAAATGGAATCGTTGGTAGCAAAAGCAATGAGAGAGGGGGCTGTTGGTTTTTCAACCGGACTGATTTATGTTCCCGGTACATACTCCAAAACCCCTGAGGTAGTGGGGCTTGCTAAAGCGGCTTCTAAATATAATGGTGTTTATGCTTCTCACATTCGTGACGAAGGAGATCACGTCACCGATGCGGTGAGCGAAGCCATTTCCATTGGACGTGAAGCCGACATGCCGGTAGAAATATCGCACTTCAAAGTAACCTACAAGCCCAATTGGGGGCGCTCAGCCGAAACCCTAAGCTTGGTAGAGAAGGCCAGACAAGAAGGAATTGATGTGACGGTGGATCAATATCCATACATCGCAAGCAGTACTACCTTGGACACGACCGTCCCAACTTGGGTATTCGGGGGCGGCCGTGATTCTTTAAAACAGCGGATAAATGATCCCCCCCTGAGGCAAAAAATAAAAAATGAAATGGTCAAGAACCTTAAGGAAAAGAAATTGAAAAATTATTCGTACGCCGTCGTGGCTCGTTATCCACCTGATTCTGTATTAAATGGAAAAAATATTTCTGAAATTAACCGATTGAAAGGCCGCAAATCAAAGCCTATAGAAGAAGCAGAGACCATTTTAGAAATGGTGGGAGCCACTAACCGCACCCAAATGGTTTTTTTCAGTATGGACGAAAACGACCTGGTGCGAATCATGCAATATCCATTTAATATGATTGCCTCCGATGCCGGTATAGCAAAATTAGGATCGGGAATGCCTCACCCACGCGCCTATGGGACTAACGCCAGAGTGCTCGGTCGTTATGTCAAGGAGTTAAAGACGATCCGTCTCGAAGAAGCGATTCGCAGGATGACGTCTTTGCCTGCCCAGAAATTTAATCTCCGCTCCCGCGGATTGATCCGCCAAGGAATGGCAGCGGATATTGTTGTCTTTGATGAAAAGAAGGTAGGCGATGCCGCTACGTTTACCCATCCGCATGCTTATTCTATGGGATTCAATTTTGTCATCGTTAATGGAGAAATTATTATTGATAATAACAAGTTCACCGGAGTAAGAAGCGGTACCGTTTTAAAAGGACCAGGTTGGATTCAGTAGCTGGAAACATTTTACCCAATTAATAATCACAATATCAAAATTATGAACAGAAGAAATTTCATTTCAAAAAGTTTTGTCGGTGCAAGTGCTGCGGTGGTATTTTCAAATGCATCCGCTTACGAATTGTCCCCCTCTGCCGGTCAACCTTTCAAACTCAATTATGCCCCCCATGATGGCATGTTTAAGAATTCGGGTGGCAGTGACTTCGTTGATCAGATCAAATTCATGGCCGACCAGGGTTTTCGCTCGGTGGAAGACAACGGCATGTTGGCACGAAGTGTGGCCGAGCAGGAGCGCATTGGAAAAACGCTGTCTCAATTGGGAATGACCATGGGCGTGTTTGTCGTTGACGGCGGCGACAACTGGAAGATTTCATTGACCTCAGGGAAGCAGGAGTTCAAAGACAATTTTTTAAAGACATGCAAGCAATCCGTCGATGTCGCCAAACGCGTCAACGCCAAATGGATGACCGTCGTGCCCGGATATTATGAAAACCATCTCCCCATCGAAATCCAAACGGCTAATGTTATTGATGCCTTAAGACAAGCGGCTGAAGTTTTTGAGCCGCATGGGCTGGTGATGGTATTAGAACCACTAAGCGATACCCCTGAATTATTTTTACGGCACTCCTATCAAACCTTCATGATTTGTAAGGCTGTCAAGAGTCCTTCCTGTAAAATATTATTTGATATGTTTCACATGCAGCGCAACGAAGGCAATATCATCAACAATATTAATTTATGCTGGGATGAAATTGCGTACTTCCAGATTGGCGACAACCCGGGCCGCAATGAGCCCACTACGGGGGAAATGAATTATCGAAATATATTCAAGCACCTCAGCGAGAAAGGATACAAGGGAATTTTAGGTATGGAACATGGCAATTCCAAAAAAGACAAAGAAGGAGAACTTGCCGTCATTGCTGCCTATCGTCAAAGTGATAATTTCTAACGACGACCAGCTACCGGGTTGAGGCATGGGCGGACATGATCCAAGAAAAAGAAAAGAGTTTGGAAAGTCTTTTTCAAAAGGGCTATGACCTGTAAAGAAACAAATCTTCGGGAGGAAAAACCTTACGGCGCTAGAATCGAAGTGAATCGGTGGAAACTAAAACGTGGTCAAAAGGACTAACGGCAAAATAAAACCTAATTGAATTTTAAGCCCGTAATCGACCGGTCATCTTTTTTTTCCAAATAGCCGATAGCCGGCAGTAAATTGTATGCCCTGACTTTTGCTATTGATGGGAGAATAACCAACCCGATTAAAGTTCGTAACGCCTATACCATATCCGGCAGAAAAATTGATGCCACTTCGCGAGGAGAAACCGGCGCCCAGTTTAGGCTGCCTCGAATTGGTCAGCAATCCAGCTTGAAAGTCAAGTCCTTTAACAGCATAATGATACTTCGTCGGGACTTTGATATTGAATTTATGGGAGAGCATGTCCAAGGCATTGCCGGGATTTAAGTGAGCGCTACCCGTGTTATGACCTGAATGCAGACCGGTGGGAGCAAAGGCAGAATTAGTAAATGCAAAACTAGGTTTGTAATCGTTGGTGTTGCCAGGCAGGTTTGTACCATTAAACGAACTTAAATCACCGCTTGACTGTTGACCATAGCTTGTCATTGTCCATGCCATCAGCAGAGAAAATAAGAAGATTTTTTTCAATATTCGCATGTCCTGGCAACGGTTAACTTTATTGTCAAGAAACCAAAGTTAACAAATTAAAATGGTTCGTTGAATCTGCGCGTACAGGGTGCCAAAGCGACAAATTATCCTTAACCCATGGGCAAATTCATTTCTTCCAACCAGGTCCTCGCACTACTCTTCCTGGTCTAGCCCCGGTATGTTGGCCATCTTTCAACACATGCGTGCCATTGACAAAAACATGGCTCATGCCGGTAGCATATTGATGTGGATTTTCAAATGTCGCATGGTCCTGAACTTTGGTGAGATCAAAAACATTCACATCGGCATAGTAGCCAACTTCCAGTTTCCCTCTCTTTCTGATTTTCAAATTTCCTGCCGGAAGACCCGAGAGCCTTCGGATGCCTTCCTCCAAAGGCATAATTTTTTCATCGCGCACATATTTGGCAAGAAACCGGGCAAAGTTTCCGTAGGCCCGTGGATGTGTGCTGTGCTTGGTAAATGCCGGAGAAATAGTGGATGCCTCCGCATCTGACCCCAGGCTCACATAGGGCAGCGCAAATTGCTTTTTGATATTGTCTTCACTCATTAGAAAGTAAGCCGTACCAATTCTGGTGCTGTCGGTGATTACCAAGTCCATTGCTGTTTCTTCGGGTGACTTTCCATAAATCTTAGCCACCTGGCCCAACGTTTTTCCGGTAAAATTTTTTCGTAGGGAATCATTGGTGAACCCCAGCAGCAACACTTTCTCCGGGTCACCGGCAAGCAGCAGCAGGTTTTCCCATTTGTCTGTTTTTGTTCTCATCTCCTGCAAAACTTTTTTTCTAATCGAAGGATCTTTTAATCTTTTGATCCACGAATTCAAACCACCCTCCTGAACCCAGGGCGGCATGGAAGCGTCCAAGCCCGTGGCTCCTGCCGGGTAGGTGTACATATCGGCAGTTATCCGGATGCCTTCTTTATTGGCCTTTTCGATTTTTCCAATCAGGGCGTCTAACTTATTCCAGTTGTCCACTCCGCTCAATTTCATGTGATAGATTTCTGCGGGAAGATTTCCTTCTCTTGCGATACGAATCGTTTCATCGACGGCCTCCAAAATTGTGTTGCCCTCACTGCGCATGTGGGTGATGTACATACCTCCATATTCACCAGCTACTTTGCAGAGCGCGATCAATTCTTCCGTCGATGAATAATTTGCTGGTGCATAAATCAATGATGAACCGACACCCAGAGCGCCTTCTTTCATGGCTTCCTTTACCAGCGCCTTCATTCGTTCGAGTTCGTCCGGTTTAGGCGGTCGATTGTCATAAGAAAGCTCATGTATGCGCACGGTCGTCGCGCCAATAAATGATGCGATATTGGTGGAAACTTTCCTTCGCTCCAGGGACTCGAGATACTGCCCCAACGTTGTCCAATCAATATCGAATTTTGTATCCGGATCGCGCCTCATGCTCTCCATTGCTTCTTTCTTCATCTGTTCATTTAATGGCCCCATGCTGCCGCCTTCACCGAAGACTTCCAGCGTTACACCTTGACGAATATCGCTTTCCGCATTCCCATCAAGGATCAATGATTCGGTGGCCCAGCTCAACATATTAATAAACCCTGGTGTTACCGCCATGCCCTTCGCCTCAATTTCCGTCTTGCCTACTGCCTTCGATAAATCACCAAGTGCGGCGATGGTATCTGCATTAATCGCCACATCGGCCTGTTTCCCAGGCAACCCGGTTCCATCATAAACAGTCCCACCACGAATGACTACATCGTATTGTTGCTTCCTGCAGGAGGCTACAACAACCATCAAGGAAAAGAAAATAAGTCGTTTCATATTTTTTTGAATTAATTACCAGGTTTAAAATCCATTTTGTAAGCGGAGGTTGAAATTTGATTACGCTTTCTGACTCCTTAGGGCCAAATAAGTCCAAGTGGCCCCCGCCGCGTCGATCAAGCCAAAAAGGACAAGTTGTGGTGGTGCCCACCCGAGAAGGGTAAAGGCGGAGAACCACACCAAAATCGAATACCGCGCAAACACCGTCAAGGTCAAAAACAAAGTATGGTTAGCCGCGGCCATATAAATGTAGAGAAAGCCGATATCGACAATTACAGCACCTAGCACACGGATCCAACTTTCTGACGTGGTTTCAATCCGAAATAAGGAAAGAAGAAAGTTAGGTGCAGCAATAAGAATTAGGCCTGTCAGCAGGAGATAGAATCCGAAATAGTAAATGGTTTTCGAGGGGGCTGTCATGGCTGAGGGGTTAAGGTGATCGACAAGAAAGTTAATTGTTTTTTTACAGATCGTATCGGTCACTAACAAACCAATTGCTCGGCCCAAATTCCAAGTCAATTTCCCAACCACGAATTTAAAACGGCTGCTTGCAGTTCATCCATTTTCTCTAGTCTTCGAATGGCGAATTTTTTTACTTTCCCTGTATCACTGTCCTTCCTTTCCAATCTCAATCCGGCATAGCTCAGGCAGGTGGTGTAATCAATTTCTTTGGTCGTGTATACATAGTCAAAGAAATTAGCTAGCGATGTTCCGGCCACTGTTTCACAGGCTTGTTCAAACTCAGCATCGGTAAAGCCGCGCTGAAGTTCTTTATAATATTTCCAGTACAAAAGCCTCATTACATCATCGAGTGATTTTTTGTTTTGGGTAGCATGACGAATAGTAAAATCAAGCAACAAGCCAATCACCGGACCTTTGTCATAATAGGAAATAGACTTACCGGCATCTTCACCCTGCGTGCCAAAAGGTCCATCACTCCACGTTTTGTAGCTGGCCTGCGTAAGGGATTGATAAAACCGTCCCGGATTATTTTCGGTAGCATTGATATTTTTTTCAAAGTCATTAAATAATGTTTGCTCATTGGCAAGTCCGGCTCTTTTTACAATCAGGTATTCATAATACACCGACAATCCTTCGCTCACCCAAAGCTGATTTGTTCGGCTTCCCTGATCATAATCAAAAGGTCCCAGTTCAAATGGGCGGATGCGTTTCACGTTGTAGTGGTGAAAATATTCGTGCGCCAGAAAATTCATCATGCGGTTCATGGCCTCAGCGGAATGGAGAT
>Ga0209067_10002113_pt1 | contig 11875 bp, 14 predicted proteins | sample ColStrG_CSR_2013_FD_187199 | JGI IMG/M metagenome (GOLD analysis project Ga0209067, IMG submission 187199) | Freshwater sediment microbial communities in response to fracking from Pennsylvania, USA - Cold Stream Run_MetaG_CSR_2013 (SPAdes)... | ecosystem: Environmental > Aquatic > Freshwater >... | reverse complement strand
GAAATGGTCCCAGATTTGAACAGAACCATTTTATCATCCATTTGAGCAACGGTGGTTAATCCGCCGCCCACGGTTCCAATGTTCTGCAAGAATTCAGGAACAAACTGAACCGGGAAGTTCTGTAAAACAGCATTGGAGTAACCAATCTGAAAAGAGTCTTCCGAAGATACGTAAATCGCGCGATTTTTAAAGTTAGTAAGCGCAGAACTGGCCGGCGGAGCAAAATATCCAAGAGCTCCGGTTGTATATAGCTGGATGTTTCCAAGGATAATAGAATCCGGAAGCGTATCCAGATAAGTTTTTGATGCCACAGAGGGATCATTAATGATTGTGCCAAACTCTTGCGTAACTTGAAAATACACAGAGCCGTTGGCAACGGTGCGATAAAGATTTACCACAACTTGCGTGCCGGGCTTGTTTGTTACACGAAGCATGGGAACGGTTAGCGTTATAGACCCGGTAACAGTTCCAGAAGCAAACGTATAAGAGGCAGAACCAAGCGGAGTGGTTACCGGGCTTGGGAAAGAGCGATGCACCTGCCCTTGGTTATCAATCCACTCATATACAGCGATATAGCTATAAAGAGAATCGCTGCTGGCGAGCCCCATAAATCCGCCGGTGTTGTGTACGGCATATCCCATGTGACCGGGGTAGAGATGAAAATTCTGCTCATTGAGAGATGCGCCATCGTAATTGATTACAGACGCGGCGGCCATGGCCACATTGTTCCCAAGTGTTTGAACGTCGGGATTTAATGGCGAGAAATTAAATTGTACATCCATTACGGCCGTTGGCGCTATGTAGTAAACGCTAGCCGTTCCGTAATCATTGTTTTGGAGCGCGGCTAATTCCCAATAGCCGAGAGAATTTTGCTTTGCCCCGGGAAGAGTTCCGCTTCCGCCATTCTTGCCGCCATTAAGACAGATTTGCGCGGCCTCATCGGGAGATAGCTTGCCGGCGATATTCGCAACCACATCGTTATTGGCAGCGCCGCCCATGGTTGGCGTTACGTTGTATAGATTTAGAAGAAAGTTCGTGGCCTGAACAACGTCAATGGAATAAAGCGCCATTAAATGGGGGATTCCACTTATTGCCCACGCTTTACTATTAACGGAAACGCTTCCACAGAACAGAACCGGAGTACCCGCCGTACCGCCAACGGTAAGGGTGTTATACGTAATCGCCGCGGCCGTAACAACGCTGGCCGTTATTGAAATATTATCGTAGAAAATAAATGCTTGCGACTGCGTGGATGACCAGCACCCTGTAACTGCGTTGCAATTGGAAGCGGCGGCATCCACGACCGTTGTGCCAAGAACCGTAGAAGATACGGCATTGTTTACAACAAACGCCTTGGTGGCCGATCCATTGTTGTAAACAACCCAAATATTAGTGCCATCTCCGAACCAAGATAGTCCGTTTGATGCCACTTCCCCGATTTCCGTAATGCTATTACCAACAGCAAGCGAAGCAGAAAGGGCCGCAATCTTAATGGATGGGCCAGTGGTGTAATAGGCGATATAAATGCTGCCGGTGGATGCGTCTACGTCAATATCGTAAAATTGATTGGTGGCATTCAAGTCTGTTACCAGAGAAACAATGCCGCCCGTTACCGTTTGCCCAACAATGGCTTGATAATCAATGTGTCCGGTGCTCGAGTTTACGCCAACAACCCACGACTTGCCGGGAATAGAAATGCACCGGACATAGTTGTATCCACCAAGGCTGGCTTGGTTAACGATAAACTGCCCCGTAGCAATATCCTGGATAGAATAATAAGAATGAACGCCATCATTTGCAGATGCGGCGAAAACCTTTACACCAGAAGTGGCGTCGATAGAAACGTCACACGATCTAAAGGTAAGCGCGCCGTTGGCAATGACACTTTGTGAAGACAGAGACACTCTAGTGGAGCGCCCCTTGTAATTCCAAGCCAAGGCGGAAGCATCCCAAGAATATAGATTCCAAGAGTCGTTTAAAAGAAGCTCATTGTTGTAGCTGAACACCTTAATGGCAGAAGACAACGATCCAGGAACCGCCGAATAGGTAAGAGATGGGTTTGGCGAGCTAACGGTCTTGGTGTAACCGCCAGCAAACCCATTGCGCTTGGTTAGGCGACCACCCGTTGTGAACACCATGTTATTTAGCGCTAAAAAATCATCCGCGGCAATCTGCTTTGGGTCTGTCTTTTGATCAAGGCCACCACCGAAGTTGACCTTTATGGAATCTTTAATAACAGACATTAATACACCCAAATGGCCGCAACGCATGGGGCGCTGGCGGTCAAGATCATGTTGGAATCGTTAAAATCACCAGTGCGAAACACCATAGCCGCAGCGTTAATGTCGGTAATAAACCAACCCTGTTGCTTTCTTCCAAGCTTATGGGGAATCGTAGTGGCAGAAGCGTTTATTTGTACTCCCGTAAGCTGAGAGCCCTGAACAATGGCATTCGCCACAATTGGATCCAAAATGGATTTCCATTGATTCTGGAGAAGGCTAAAGCTCTGAAGAAGGGGAAGGGCCATTACCAGCCCGCCTGTCCATTACCGCCACCATCCCATCCCGTTCCGCTTAGCATCCCATTGCCTCGCATATTGGAAATGGTATCCGACATAGCAATATCGCGGTTCTGTGCCGACTGCTCAATGCGGGCTTTCAAGAACAGAAGTTCTTCTTTAAGAGAATTCCCATCGGCCTCTTCTTTAGCCAGAATATAAAGAGCGGAGCGCACAATCACGTAATCCAACCAGCCGGAGAAACCAATATTGGTCACATCCGTATCAGCCAGAAGCCGCGGGAGCTTGGGGATGTACCACATGCGGATAATTTGATTGCCTGCCGGCGTGGGGATCACATTGATTTGATTGCCCATAACCCGATACGACATGTTGTAAACGCCGTAAATGGTTGACGTACTGTTTGGATAAACAAACTTATTACGATCAATGAAGTTATACCGGCGCAACGTAACCCACGCGGGGCTGGTGGTGCTGGTATTAACGTTCAAGTCCATACCCGCCAGCTTATAGAATGCCGGAGCCGGATCCCCCGCCGTACCGTTATAGTTCCCGCCAAGGTAATTGGTCACACCATCGGGAAGCGGGTAATACTGCGTAGTACCGTTGGTTTGAATAAACGCGGTCTTATCGGAGAAAAGATCCTCAAAAGAGGTGATTAGCAAATCATATAGCTCATACGCGGCCAGGCGCACAAAGGTGTTCAGTTCTGAATCAGTAACGAACTGGGAATTAACCCTATCCGCCTTCTGCCTTGAGCGCAGCCGAAGCTCAAAAAGGCTCATCTCCGCCGGATTGGCGGGAACCATGTTGGCAATTGGAGAATACGCACCCGTACCAGAGACGTTAACTCCGGCAACTTGATACCAATACATCGTGCCAATGGCCGGAGTTAACGTCCCCGGAGCGGATTGAGCATCAATGTATTGGTATTGAATCCCCGGAGTCGTAACAAGCGCAGAGAAATTAACCCCATCTGTGGAGCGCTGAATAGAATAGGAAGTTGCCCCACTCGATTCAGCCCACGTTAAGATTACCTGCCCGTCGGATTGCTCCGCCGTTAAGCTTGCTGGCGCTGCGGGAACCGGCATTAGCCCGCCACTACGCTAGAGTCTTTAAGCATAATTTCAAGCAACATCACCTCGCCGCTGGCGGGGTCAGTGCTAACGCCACCAGCCTGGGTAAGAACCGTAAGGGTACCAACCGAAGACACAGCATCGGCAAACACCGAAAGGTCAGGAGCGGCAGCGCCGGACGCAGCCACAAAGCAAGATTTAGCCATGCGGAGGGCGTTGTACTTCTTATTAAGGGTGATCAGATATTTACCAGCCGATACGCGCGAAATAGAATCAATGCCCATGCTGTGGATGGCATCAATCGTAGGATCGCCAGAAGCGCCGATGGCAGCCTTGAGGTAAAGGCAGGTGAGGTTGGGAACGAAAGAGTTGTGAAACTGAAAGGTTTGGCGAACGGGATTAGACATAGATTCCCCAATTTTCCCGGGCTCAGTTCACCACAAGGCATCCGGGAAAGCCGAGTGGGCCACGAGGGGAATCCTCGCTTCATCAATCTCCCGAATGCTGCTTAGGAAATAAAAAAGCCCCCAGACGTTTTAAGTCTGAGGGCAAACGTGGTGACGTTTAAGCCGAGAGGGCTACCTGCATGTTGTAGCCAGGAGCGGAGCAGATTACGTTGCCGTAGTAAGCAATGCGAATCTCGAGAGCGTCGGCATTACCAACACGGAGGCCTTCCAGGCCTTCCATGCCGTAGGTCAGGATGTGGGGGGCTTTGCCGAGGGTGCGAAGCTTCCACGAGTCGAGGGTAAGGCACCAAGCGGTTTGCGCCTGAGCCGAACGATCAGCCAATACCGGGATTTTGCCGTAAGCACTATGGAAGTGGATGGCTTCAAAAGCCACTTCTACTTCGTCATGCTCAAGTTGAACGTACTGTACCTTGGCGCCAAGCTCGTTGATGAGCGTGGAGTAAGATACGAAGTCCAAAACGATAAGATCAAAGGCAGCGCCTTCGCGGTTACCGAAAGCAAGGGCATTCGTGATGCCTTCGCTGATGGTTTGCGCAGAAGCGTTGTAGCGAAGACCGGCCAGACGGGTAGGATCCGCCGAACGGTTTACGCCCCAGAAGTTATCGCCACCCGAGGGATCCACGGCGGGAACCCACGAAGCAAGACCGGAGAGGCCCAAGAGGCCAGCAATCGTGGAGGCACCGGCAGAGCCAATGTCACCAAGAATTTGCATGTAATGGCCGGCCGTGAAGGTCGAACCATCGCCTTGAACAACGGATCCAACGATTACGCCGGTTCCACGGTTCACTGCGGTGATTTGAATTGCGTCGATAGCACCAGCCACAAGAAGGGCCGCGCCACCATCGGTTGCACTGTTCTGAAGAACCATGCCCACTTCAAACTGCACAACGGTTTGAGCGTTCGAGAGCGTGACGGTAGCAACAGAGCCAGAAAGGCTCACCGATCCGATGACACCGCGCGAAGCGGTACCGCCGAAAAACAATTCAAAGGCCATGTTGTTGCTGATGTTGCGAAAGCCATTATCAAGAGTACGGCTAGCTTCATCAACGAAGGCACCAGCGTTGCTCTTGGTTTGTTCCATGAGCAGGTTGGTGATGGTAACAAGCTGATAGTCTTGGATTGCGTACACGAAGTACGAAATTACAGACGATGCAGTTTGCTGGTTTTGCGCATTCGCGAACGTGTGCGCGCGACCGGCCGGGTTAGCGTATTCCAGGGGAACCGGGATATATTTACCGGCAAAACCATCCGGGCTTTCATTCTTGGGGAACATGGCGAGAAGAGGGTTCTTCGCGTACACAATGTTCTTCATGTAGTCTTTATCGTCTACATACAGTTCTTTAAGTGCAGCAATCTGGTTACTGCTATTTGCGTATACGGCAGAAATTGCCATAAGTTATTTACCTTTTAAGTGTGCCCGTCATTGCCGCAATTGCTCGAGCCCTTCGGTCCGATACGGGAGATGCGGTATCACGAGCGGTTAGTGTTCTCATTCCTTTGGGCGCCGGCTGCGCGATTGGAGGAGAAGGCGGGGCGATTCTGTTCCTCACCTTATTGATGCTTGCAAGCTTCTCGGCTCTTGCCATGAGAGTGTTCTCAACCTTATTCATCGCCTCGCGAACGTCCAGCACGCGGCCGGTATCTTTGTAGGTCTTGTGAATTAATCGGAGCACTTGATCGTAGGCATCTTCCGAACGGATCATCTCGAAGTCTTCGCCTTCTTTGCTGAGGGCTTCGGCTTCGTACAGCATTTCAGTTAGCGCAGACTCTTCGGCCCGTTGCTCATTGGTCTGAAACGTCTTATCAACGCCTTCTTTAAGGGCTTTGATCTGTTGTTCTAGAGCAAGGATTTTGGGGTTTTCTTGATTCTTATCGCTAAGGATTGCTTCGGTGAGCGCGTCGTAAGTAACGCCGTGTTCTTGCAACACTCCCAAGGGATCGGATTGCAGTCTGGCCTTAAAGTCTTCGGGATTAATCCCTTGAGACATAGAGGCTTTTTGCTTCTCGAATTCCGCTTTCTCTAGCTGGAAAGCCCGCTTTTGCTTGGCAAGAGCGGCGAACTGGGGGCTAAGTGGTTGAGTGGCTTCAACAGCACCGGGCTCAGTAGCTTCCACCTTGCTGCTTTCCGCCGTAACTTCTGGTTCAACTGCAACGGGATCGGCTGAGATATTCAAATCAGCATCGCGATTGGTGGAGAAGTTGGTTTTCATCTGAAGCCGGCGAACGTCCGGGCGCGGCTGTTCAATGTTCTCCACTGGTTCCGCTGGAGTTTGACCGGAGGCCACGGCCTTGGCGCGCTCAAGCCTCATAGGAGAGGCAGAACGCCCCACATCGGCAGAGGTAAGTGTTTGACCGGGCGTGCCGCTGGACGCAGCCATAGGACTGATTTTCATGGGACTTCCTTTCCCCTAGCTGGGGATCTAATTAAACCGCTGGCGCGGCGTTGGGACTATTGGGAACAAGGGGAGATGTGGGCGCGGGCTCAGGGTTAGCTTGAGGCATCGGAGCCGCTTGGGGCGGGGGCATTGAAGCCTGTACTAGCGCCTGGCATTGTTTGAAGAACAGCCGGAGCATGTCCGCCTTCTTCTCTTCTAGATTCGCCGCCAGGTAGAGATTGATGTATTGGACGCATAGCTGGGTAGCTAGCTGTAGATCCATGAAGGCGTCCGGTGCCTCATACTTACCCTTCTCCACGATATCGTCGAGATACTTAAAGATGCGCTCTTCAGAAGCATTGTCTAGGCGCTCGTTCTGCTCAAGGTCAGGAAACCGGAGAAGCCTACGCCCTTCCTTGAGCGATAGCATGCCGGCTTGCACTTGTTCCGTAATCTCTGCCATGCGGCCAGCGGGATCGCGGGGTAGCGAAGACTCATTGAAGCACTGAATAACAAAGGGATCCTTGAGAAACTTCATCGCGGGAAGATCGATTTCCTTCGTGCCATCTTTGTTGGGATAAACTGTTTGATACTTCCCATCGCGCTCAGCGATATCCATGGCGCAATCAGCAACTAGGTATGATAGATCCACGAAAACGTTGCTGTACTTCTTGGCGAATGTCGCCATGCGGTCAGTGGAAATATCATCGTAGCTTCTAAGGGCGGCACCCGAGTTAAGCCCCTGGGGCTTCTGGGAGGATGCTTGCATCATCGAAACGCCGCACTGTTGGAATCCGTACTGGATGAGCTTGTCGCGCTCGGCATAAAGCTCGGGAGCGTTACAGGGAGCAACTTCGTAGGAGGGCTTCACGCCGGTATAGGTGCAGATCACTCCGAGTTGGTTGTTGATTGCAGTTTTGCTAACCTTAGAATTTTGCTCGATGAATACGCGAGGCACACCCACAAGAGTAATTGCCTGCGCAATCGTATACAGGATGCGATTGAGGGTGAGCTGCGTGCCGAAGAGCTGCGTTGCGAGGCTCTGACCCCAGAATCCAAGATATGGATCTGAATAGTTCAGGAAGACGAACGGGAATTTAGGCTTGTGCCATTCTTCGTCGAAGATGACCCCACTGACCGTGGCGATAGTATGGCGCCCAGGCACATAACCCGGAGCTTCTTTATCCGGCCCAGAAGGAAGCTTCCATCCTTCGACAACCATAACTTGATCAGCCGTAGTTCTTCCGGAGTCAGGGGCATTGTCGGGATAGCTTTGCGGGGTTCCTTCAATCACTGCCTCCGCTTTCTTTGAGCTGTTGGCCAATAACTTGTCACGATCCATTAGCTTGAGCTGGATCATCTGCTGGGGCTCGCCATTGATCGAGTCGTTATCATCCACGAATAAGTCCGTGGTCATAACGCGATCAACGTTTACCTTGCCGTCTTCGCCCTCGTAAACCTTAAGAGCGCCCGTGCCCATAACGAGAGCGTCGCGGAGAACCTTGACGGCCTTCTCATAGGCTTTAACTTGGTAGAACTCGCCCAAGATGAACTGATTAAGGCGCTGAGCAAGGTGTCGTTGCTTATAGTCGGCTCCATCGGTAAGGAACTTGGGCTCAGGCCGATCTTGGCCAATGCGGCTTACGAGGGTGTCGGCACACGCCTGGATTAGATTGAAGGTCGGGCGATCATCCGGAAGCGTGCGCGTCCGGTTCATTTGCGAGACGTTGCTGCCCGCGTAAGAATAGACGCTAAGGCCGCAGTATAGGCGCACGTTGGCGGCCATTTGGCGCATGCGATAGGTCTGATTTGTCTTGAGGTACGCAGCGGTGCCGCAGAGTTCAGCCGCAAGCTGCATCTTGTCTTCGGACTTCCACCACTCGCTTAATTCGCCCTTGCCTGCATTATCGCCCTTGCTGCGAGTCTGCATGACAATCTTCTGTGGGGAGTGTTTGGGGGCTTTAACCTTCATTGATCATCCCCATAAACGATGGGAATCGGACCGCTGGGATATGCAAACTTCGCGGTATTTTCTAAGAAATCAGTCTCGCTTGGAAGCAATGCAAGAAAAGGATTGCGATCATAGACTAGGGCCTTAAAGCTTTCGCTATCGTGATCCTCGTACAGCGCTAGCAATTCATTAAATCTCACTGCTGGCTCCCGAGGCGCTCAACAAGCGGATCCGGAGCAGCTGACCACATGGCCATTTCTTCTTCGGTCGGGCCAAGTTGCTCTTCTTCGGTGGCAACTCGCTCGCCACCCTTAATCTCGTAAGGCATTTCCCCGAACTTAATCGCCACCGCTCCGATGGTAATATCGGTAACGCCTTGCGCGCGGCAAAGCTTAAGAATGGCCTTCAGCTCTTTAAGATCGGGAAGATCCATTAGGCCGGCCGCGGAAGTTTGTCTTTTTTGTGCTTCATCATGATGCGGTCAATCGGGTCATCATGCACGCGCTCATCACCAATCTCATCGCTAGCATGCTCATGCTGCTCGAGATGGTCATCTAGCACCAAGTCATCGAATTCGTTGGGAAGCTTATCGGCCTCTTCGCCCTCGCCAACATCATTGGCAACCACACCACCGTGGGAATACATCTTACGCTTATGCATGATGCGCGCGATCATGTCGGCGTCTTTCATGTCATCGGTTCCAATTTCAGTTTCGTCTTCGTAGCCATCGCCGGCTTCCATTTCAGGAACGGGCTCAGCCGCATAACCGCTTTTCTGTTCTTCCACGTGTCCACCATGGGCCATCTTGTGCTTTTGGGCTTTGCGCTTGGTGGCATAAGCAATGGCTAAACTTTGGTCTTGGGGCTTACCGGCGTGCATCTCTGCCTCCACGTTGTGTGCGAATGCTTTCTTAGATTTGCCATGCATCAAGGGCATTTAAACTCCGTGATCTACTTCTTCGTGGGGTTGCATCTCGAGCATGTCGAATGCTGAGCGGAAGGCTACAGCCGCAGCCTTGTGGTCTTCAGACTTCAACGCGGCAGCCAGCTCAGACATGCAAGCCTCAAGGCCATCGTAGTCTTCTTCTTTATCCTCATCGGGCTTGCGCTCAATCTTATCAACCGAGGAGGAGGCGCTGGCTTCATCACGTTTTTTAAGAAAAGGAATCATTACCGATTCCCAAATGCTGCTTTAAAGCTGAACATTCCACGTATCAGTGGGCTGTTCTGGCCACTCCCCACGGCCTTCTATGAGTTTTTCGCGTTCTTTCTCCCAATTAATCGTAGCTTGGGCGGAATGCCAGGCGGGAGAGCCTACGGCATGCTTTATCGCCAAGGCATCGGTAATGGCCGGGCGGCTCATTAGCGCATACCTAACCATGTCATAAGCATCATCACCCGAGAGCGGATCACCCTCAGAAGCGTCCACCTTAAGTACGTCTTCAACTTTGTCGGGATCATGGATCATCCTTGAAAGAGTATCGAAGGTTACCGGGCAGGTATCAAACACATAGAATCGAGGCTTACGGGCCGGGCCCCTCGGGGCTAGATAGCTGCGTAGATGTGCGGCGCCTTGTACGCGGTCGATAACGGCGCGCTTAAGCATGATTCCGTGGCTTTGAAACTCTTCGGCAATCGTAGGCGGAAGCGCATCATCTCTTAATACGTTCTTTTGCGTCCAGCAGTCGTGCCCGGCAACGATGGGGTACAATATCTTCGTATCGTCATGCCCCAAAAGTTCGGCGGCATACTGATCCACTCGCATCTTGTTTTGGATAAGCTCGCGATAGAGATAGGTGTTCCCGTCTTCATCGTTTGCGAACCAGCCAAAAGCCGCGGGGTGATTATAACCATAGTCGTAAGCACCGAAGCGGTTCCAATGAGCAGGAATGGAAAACGGTTTGATAAGATGTATGTCACGGGATAGCTCCGAAAAGTAGGCGCCGGCTAGCGTATCCCAATCACCATAAAGATAGGCGCGGCGCAACATCTCATTGGGTTCGGTGTTTAATCGGTGGACGTAATCGGGGTCACTATCCACGAGGGCCGGGTTGTCGGCGATGAGAGATTGAATGAAATGATAATCCTGTGGGCGCTCCCGGTCATTGTAGCGACGCTCTACAAAGAGCCTCTTAAGCCACTGGTGGCCACGGTTGCCCGGGTTGGCGGTTAGGGCACACCTAGCCTTAATTCGTGGGTTGGAAGAGCGATTAGAGCCCAATAGGGTGCGGAACATGCCCTCATCCCACACGCCGGCCTCATCAATGCCCAAAAGATGAAGCTCTCGCCCCTGATATACTGATACGTCTGCTTCATTGGTGCAGTAAGAGAATTGTAGTGTTGAGCCATTTGGTAGGCTTAGAAGCTTCTTTGACTCGCTCCAAAAATCCCTAAGCAATGGATGCTCTTGGAATAGCGGCCTAATGTGGTTGGCGTCCAACTCCGGAAAGGTCTTACGGAAGATAGCCGCGGTAGTCCCCGGAATTTCAGCGCACTTGCCAAGAAAGATGTTTCTAAGGGCATAAGACTTCCCCCCGCCCCGAGCTCCACCGAATAGAGTTACCGGGTAGTAATCTATAGCAGTCTTAAAGAGCTGCTGTTTGGGCTGAAGCCTTACGCGTATCTCTCTCACTTCTTGGTATAATCCTCGAAAATGAACTTGATTGCATTGTTCTCGGGATCCACGGCAAGTTCAATTGGCTTCCTGGGGGGCTCAATGTGCTTACACAACTGGATTACAGCCCCGATATCGCCGTTGGTTGCATGATTAACCAATAGATCAAAGGGATCTATGCCCGCACGAGCGCACGCGGCCTCGGCAAGCGTTCTTTTATTTGGTGTGCCGGCTTTGCGTCCCGCACCTTCCGGTCTTGGCTTTCCTTTTGGCCATGCCATACTAACTTAGTCCGCTCTTATTTTAAGTACGCGCAATATAACGCGGCTCATTAGAGTATCCGGGTTGCTGCTTGAACTGTTCCCGGATTCTTGTGTTGGTGCCCAGCTTGAAGCCATCGCGAATGTCGCAATACTCGTCCCACAGTTTTAGGCGGGTAAGCGGGGGGGCTTCGGCCCATTGATAATAGGCATGCCGAAAGTCTTCGTTGCTATGGTAGCCGCGCTCGGCGTTTCGGAATGAGGCAAGGCGGCTCATTTCGTAGTTTTGCATGTGATTAATGCCATTATAGTAACGCATATCTACCACTTTCTTTTCCCGCGGGTTCCGTCACCGTTATTGATTTCGCCACCGTGGATTACGGGAGGAGGGGGGGGCGCAGCATCTAAAAGCCTTTGTGTGGAGGGGGCTTGAATTGGCGCTTGGTTAACGTGCTTGGGCCCGGCGTAAATCATTGGGGCGGCTTCTGCCTCTTTGATGTATTTCCTGGCTTTCTTGTGGGCCTGCTCAATGGTTGTGCAGTCCAGTAGGATTTCTATAGCGAAGGTAATGGGGGTCATTTTTCACGCTCCCGAAACATATCAATGCCGGAATCC